>Ga0102588_1000224_pt1 | contig 76077 bp, 78 predicted proteins | sample AraplaMF_Col_mMS_FD_76854 | JGI IMG/M metagenome (GOLD analysis project Ga0102588, IMG submission 76854) | Arabidopsis root microbial communities from the University of North Carolina, USA - plate scrape MF_Col_mMS (SPADES assembly) (version 2) | ecosystem: Host-associated > Plants > Roots >...
AGCTGACGATCGAGGCGTGGCCGGTGCCGAAATCATCGACCTCGATGTCGATGCCGAGCTTCTTCAGCTTCTTGAGATTGGCGGTGACCGCCTCGTCGCAATCGTCGAGCGAGATCGATTCCAGCAGTTCGAAAGAGACTGTGCCGGGCTCGATCTTCAGTGAACGCAGCTTCTTGCCAAGCTGCGGATCGGACAGTCTCCGGCCGGAGACATTGACGGAAATGCGGGGAATGGCGAAGCCTTCTCGAACCCAGGCCTTCCGGTCGGCAATCGCCCGCTCCAGGATCAAGGCATCGATGGTCGAGACGACGTCGAGGTCTTCACCGATGTCGAGGAAGCTATCCGGAGAAAGCAGCCCGTGTTCCGGATGCTGCCAGCGGGCGAGCGTCTCGATGCCGGCGATATCGAGCGTACGGGCATCGAATTGCGGCTGGTAGAAGGGCACGAACTCGTTGCGCTCCAGGCCGATCAGGATCTCATCGGCAAGACGCTTGGCCGTCAGGATCGTGCGTCGTACGGCATTGGAGAAGAATTCGTGGCGGTTGCGGCCGGAGCCCTTGGCACGGTAGAGCGCGATATCGGCGTTAAGGAGAAGCTGCTTTTCATCGAGCTTCGGACCGCTGTCGATGGCGATGCCGATGCTGGCGCCGAAGCGGCAGTCGTGCCCCTCATATTTGATCGGCTTCCTCAGCTCGCGGATGATGCGCTCGGCGACGGTGGCGATCTTCTTCGAAGCAGTGTCGACGATGCAGAGGACAACGAATTCATCGCCGCCGATGCGCGCGACGAAATCAGTACTGCGAATGGAGTCGCGCAATACCCGGGCAGCATGTTTCAGCATGTGGTCGCCGGCGCGGTGGCCGAGCGTATCATTGATCTGCTTGAAGCGGTCGAGGTCGATATGAAGGATCGCGAGCGCCAGGCCTTCCTCGCGGCAATGGGCGGAGCGCTCCTCCAGCGTCTTGTCGAGATAACGACGGTTCGGCAGGCCGGTCAGATAATCATGGAACGCCAGATGTTCGATGCTTTCCTTGGCGGCTTCGAGTTCGCGGTTGCGGGCTTCGGCGAGATCCTTGGCGCGCTGCAGCTCGTTGCGCAGCGCCACGTCATTGGTCACGTCCCAGTTGGCACCGATCAACCGCCGGCAGCCGTTACCATCGACGAAGAAAGCGGCGCGGGCGCGAATGATACGCTCGGCGCCGTCGCCCCGGATGATGCGAAATTCCTGGTTAAACCCCGTCTCCTCTCGGAGGTTACGCTCGACGGTGCCGATTACGCGCTCGCGATCGTCAGGATGGATCGCATCCGGCCAGGCGGCGGCAGCCGTGCGGTGATCCAGGCCCTTCATACCGTATATGGCAATAAGGCGATCGTCCCATTGGACGGTACCATGGTCGATATCGGCTTCGAAAACGCCGATATCGCTGATCTGCAAGGCAAGGTCGAGGCGGCGGGAGAGCTGCGCCAGCATCTCCTCGGTTTCCTTGCGCGCGGTGATGTCGGTGTCCGTGCCGACGACGCGCTGGGCCGCGCCATTTTCATCCCACTCGACGGGCGCGCCGCGGCATTCGATCCATACCCAGTGGCCATCCTTGTGGCGCTCGCGATACTGGAAGACATGATAGTCAGGGTCGCCGGCATTCTGGCGTTCGATGGCGTTGACCACAAAATCGCGATCGTCGGGATGAACGAGCTGCAGCCAGGCCTCATAGTCGCCGTCGGCCTCCTCATCGGGCGCCATGCCCCGGATGGCCTTCCAGGTCTGCGAGTAGTATTTCTTGTCGAAGCGGTAATTGTGGTCCCACACCCCAAGGCCGGAGCCGACGAGCGCGTAGTTCCAGCGGCTTTCGCGCTCGGCAATGTCGGAATCGTCGGTGCAGCTTGCAAAACCATCGGCCTCCGATTCGTCGCGACTGATATCGGCGGCGGCTTTTGGCGGATAGCTTTGCTTCACGGGCGCGCTCTCGCTTTTCTGGCGTGAGCGCAGTCTGCGGTCTTTCCATTAAGAAACACTTAGAAAGCGATCGCTTAATTCTCTGGAAATGCCGGATTTTCCGGTTTCTCAGCCGGGCAGGCGGCTCAGAAACTGAGCAAAGACCATCGTGCCCTCGGGCCAGGGGCCGTGGCCGGATTCGGCATTGATGTGGCCGGACTCGCCGGCATCCACCAGGAAGGAACCCCAGCTGTTGGCGATATCGTCGGCGTGCTCATAGGTGCCGAAGGGATCGTTGCGGCTGGCGACCGTAATCGACGGGAAGGGCAGCGGATCGCGCGGATAGGGACCGAAGGTCATCAGATGCTTCGGGCGGATATCCGGATTGGCGACGTCAGGAGGTGCCACGAAGAAGGCGCCGGCAACCCGCTTCTGAAACAACGGGATCGCATGGATGACCGAGGGCACCCCGAGGGAATGGGCGACGAGTACGATGGGGCGCGTCGAGGCATTCACCTCTTCGGCGATGCGGGCGATCCAGTCCTCGCGCACGGGCTTGGACCATTCCGCCTGTTCGACGCGCCGCGCGGTGCTGAGCTTTGCTTCCCAGCGGCTCTGCCAATGGTCGGGGCCGGAATTGGTGTAGCCGGGAATGATGAGGATATCTGCGTCTGAAGCTTTCATAGTCTCGCCGATGTGAGAAAGCTTGACCGCGATGTCAAGGGAAAGAGCGACTTAGCTCAAGAAATTTGCTATGGTGGCTGTATGCCGGTTGCGTTCTCGTGTCGGCCCGCTTTGTTGCCGCCACATTCGCCTCCGGCTCATCTTGGCTGAGGAGGAGAAAGCCATGGCGACATTTCATGTCATGACGGGTGCCAGCGAGAACTTCGAGCGGCCCGCGGTTAACAGGATCAGCATAGCCGACGTCTTCGACGCGCTCAGGCTTGGTTTCGAGGATTTCCGCGAGAAGCCTTCGCATTACGTTTTTCTGTGTCTCATGTATCCGATCGCCGGCATCTTCCTGACGATGCTGACCTCGGGCGCCAATCTCGCGCCGATGGCCTTTCCGCTGATGTCGGGTTTCGTGCTGATCGGCCCGCTTGCGGCGATCGGCCTCTACGAAATCAGCCGCCGGCGGGAAGCCGGGCTCGACACCTCCTGGAAACATGCGCTCGACGTGCGCCGTTCGCCGGCTCTGCCGTCGATCATCGCCGTCGGCCTCCTGCTGTTTGGGATCTTCACCGTCTGGCTGGTCACGGCGCAGACCATATATACGAACCTTCTCGGCGAAGTTTTCCCGCGTTCCACGTCGCTCTTCCTGCAGCAGGTATTCGGCACGCCCGAAGGCATGCAGCTCATCCTGTGGGGCAATCTGGTCGGCCTCGGCTTTGCGTTCGTCGTTCTGGCGATCACGGTCGTGACCTTCCCGATGCTGCTCGACAGGGACTGCGGAGCGGTGGCCGCGATGGTCGCCTCGATCCGGGCAACCTTCGCCAATCCGGTACCGGTGCTGCTCTGGGGCCTGATCGTTGCCGCGCTGCTGCTCATCGGCACGATCCCGCTCTTTGCCGGCCTCGCACTCGTCATCCCGATCCTCGGCCATGCGACCTGGCATCTCTACCGGAAGCTGATTGCCCGCGAAGCCACGTGACGGCAACATTCCTGGGGTGTCGCGAATTTGCACGATGCCCCGGAATTTCACTGTACTCGGGAACCTCGGAACCTTCCTTGGAGTTAGTCTTGCGCCGACTTATGAGGAGGATTTCAAGGTGACTTTACGCCATTTGTTTGCCCGTTTCGCGACCAAGATATCGGAGTGGGCGGGCAAGCCGGTGACCTTTATCCTGGCGCTTGTCGGCGTCGTCATCTGGGCTGCACTCGGTCCGGTCTTCGACTACTCCGAAACCTGGCAGCTCGTGATCAACACCGGCACGACGATCATCACCTTCCTGATGGTTTTCCTGCTCCAGAACGCACAGACGCGCGATACACGGGCCATTCAGGCCAAGCTCAATGAGATCATCCTGACGAGCCATGCCGAAAACCGCTTCATCGGCATCGAAAATCTGGACGAAGAGGATCTCAAGCATCTCGACCGGCTGGTGGCCAAGGCGGCCAAGGGCCGGGGTGCGACAGAGGCTTGCGAGATATCGGAGGAGCCAGACGGCACATCGGTCGTCAAGCCGGAGAAAAAGAAGCGCGCTGCGCCGGTGACTACGTCCAGGAAGCGAAAATGAAAACGGCGCCTCGCAGGCGCCGTCTCTTGACATGGCTACAGCATCGGCCCGAAAATCGGAATCGATTTTCGGAAAGCCTGATGCGTAAATTCAAAGAGTTAGAGCGTCCTTAGTGCGTCCGGATGGACGCACGGCTCTCTAGTGCCGATCAAGCTTCGCCGAAGACGCGGCGGAAGATCGTATCCACATGTTTCGTGTGATAACCGAGATCGAACTTCTCGCGAAGATCCGCCTCGGACAGCGCGGCGCGCACTTCGGCGTCGGCCAGCAGTTCTTCGAGGAAGTCCTTGCCCTGTTCCCAGACCTTCATGGCGTTACGCTGGACGAGGCGATAGGCATCCTCGCGGGAGACGCCGGCCTGCGTCAGCGCCAGGAGAACGCGCTGCGAATGGACGAGCCCGCGGAACTTGTCGAGGTTCTTCATCATGTTCTCGGGATAGACCACGAGCTTTTCGATGACGCCGGCCAGGCGGTTCAGCGCGAAATCGAGGGTAATCGTCGTATCCGGGCCGATGGCACGCTCGACGCTTGAATGGCTGATGTCACGCTCATGCCAGAGCGCCACGTTTTCCATTGATGGTACGACCGACATGCGCACGAGGCGGGCAAGGCCGGTCAGGTTTTCGGTCAGAACTGGGTTGCGCTTGTGCGGCATGGCCGAGGAGCCCTTCTGGCCCGGCGAGAAGAATTCTTCCGCTTCCAACACTTCGGTGCGCTGCATGTGGCGGATTTCGATCGCGACGTTTTCGATCGAAGAGCCGATGACCCCGAGCGTGGCGAAGAACATCGCATGGCGGTCGCGCGGGATGACCTGCGTGGAGACGGGCTCCGGCACGAGGCCGAGGGCGGCGCAGACGTGCTCTTCGACAACGGGATCGATATTGGCGAAGGTGCCGACGGCGCCGGAAATGGCACCCGTGGCAATTTCGGCGCGGGCGGCCACGAGGCGGGCGCGGTTGCGGCTCATCTCCGCATAGAAACGGGCGAAGGTCAGGCCCATCGTCGTCGGCTCGGCATGGATGCCGTGGCTGCGGCCGATGCGGATCGTATCCTTGTGCTCGAAGGCGCGCGTCTTCAGCGCTGCGAGAACGCGGTCCATGTCGGCAAGCAGGATATCGGCGGCACGCACGAGCTGGATGTTGAACGTGGTGTCGAGCACGTCGGAGGAGGTCATGCCCTGATGGACGAAGCGGGCATCGGGACCGACGATTTCTGCGAGATGCGTCAGGAAGGCGATGACGTCATGCTTGGTGACGGCCTCAATCTCATCGATGCGGGCAACGTCGAAGGTCGCCTTGCCGCCTTTTTCCCAGATGGTGGCGGCGGCCGACTTCGGGATCACGCCGAGGTCTGCGAGTGCGTCACAGGCATGGGCCTCAATCTCGAACCAGATGCGGAACTTGGTTTCGGGAGACCAGATGGCGACCATATCGGGTCGGGAATAACGAGGGATCATGGGCGAGCGCCTTCATTTCGTGACAGTAGCTGCCGCCCCTGTAGCAAAGACGGCCGGCAATCTCAACGCATGCGTTTGGCAAGAGCCAGGCTGGTGGCGAGCAGACAGACGAGTCCGATGGGCAAAAACAGCCCCAGACCGATAACGAGGAACTGATAAACGGCGCTGGCGCCGGTAAAGACGAACTGGAACATCCAGATGACCGACCCGAACGGCGCGTGCCAGCGGGAATAGAAAATCCGATAATCCATGGCGAAGAGAAAGGCCGTCATCAGAACCGTGCCCGCCGTCAGCGCCAGGAAGAAGCCGGCGAAACGCGTCTCGACCCGATGGCCGAGCGCAAGGTATCGCCCGGCAAGCAGGTTGAAGGGCCAGGAAAGCATCCCGCCGCCAAAATAGAGGAGGGCGAGATCGAGCACATGGCTCGTCTCCATGCCATTGCGCAGATAGAGCCCGGCCATCGCCGAGATCAGCATCTGGACGCCCCAGAGCGGGGCGCCAATGAAAAGTTCTGAAAAGGACGGCCATGCCGCCCGCAAACGGTTCATTCTCAGGGGTGAACCGGAACGGCGATCCAGCGGCCGTTGCGGCCGTCAGGGGCAGCGCTCAGCGCCAGGATAAGGGCGATATGGACAGGCTTGCCCGATTCCGGCTGATAGACGAGGGCGCCGCCCATACGATATTCCACCGGGCAGCCGCGGTCATCAGGGATTGCCTTATCCTCATGGACGAGCTGGCGGTTCGGTGCGCCGTCCTTTTCGATGAGCTGCAGCGTGAAGCCGGTGACATGACCGCTGATATTATTGCAGGCGTCGGGTGTTTCGACCTTCGCATCGCCGAGCAACAGCGTATAGGCACCGCGCGGCGGGCCGTCGGTTGCAAGCGTCGTATAGCGGATCGTCTTCATCGGCGAACCGAGTTCGGTCGGCGGGTTGAAAGCGGCGATCAGGCCGGGGTTGGTCAGAAGGTCATACTTGTCCATCTGCTTGCGGGCGGCCGTCAGATTCTGGCGGCGAGCATTGGAAAGGTTGGCGTCCTTGTCCGTCAGTTCCAGATGGAAGGGCGTACCTTCGAGATTCTCACCGGTACCGGTATCGATGAAATAGGTGTTCGAATAAGGGACCTTGCCATCCTTCATACCGAATTCCTGAAAGGCGAAGACCTTGCCGTCGGCGGAAAAGCCGACAGGCTGCATATTGGCGATATCGCCGGCATAGGCCGTGGCGGCCATGCCGGTCAGCAGGGCGACGAAAAATCCGCCCATGAACATGCGCTTGGTCATCAGCGAGCTCCCTCAGCCGCGTTGCGAAGGGCTGATATCGCCTGGCGATAGGCCTCGACCGAGCCGCCCTTGAAAATTGCCGATCCGGCGACGAGCACGTTGCCGCCGGCCTTCGCTACGACGGGCGCGGTATCAACCGTCACGCCGCCGTCCACTTCAAGCTCGATCGGGCGGTCACCGATGAGTGACTTCGCCGCTATGATCTTGTCTGCCATTGCCGGAATGAATTTCTGGCCGCCGAAACCGGGGTTGACGGACATAATGAGAATGAGATCGACATCGTCAAGCACGTTCTCGACCACCGAGAGCGGCGTTGCCGGATTGAGCGTGACGCCGACTTTCTTGCCGAGATGACGGATCGTCTGCAGCGAGCGGTGCAGGTGGGGTCCGGCCTCCGCATGCACGGTGATGCGGTCGCAGCCGGCCTTGGCGAAGGCCTCCAGATAGGGATCGGCCGGCGAGATCATCAGATGGCAGTCGAAGGTCGCATCCGTATAGGAGCGCAGCGACTTGATGACATCGGGACCGAAGGAAATGTTCGGCACGAAATGCCCGTCCATGACGTCAAGATGGATCCAGTCGGCGCCGGCCGCGGTGACGTTGCGCACTTCCTCGCCAAGCTTTGCAAAATCTGCCGCCAGGATCGACGGCGCGATGCGGATGGGCAGTGTCGTCATGGTTCTCGGTCTCCATCTCAACCGGAAGCGGGCGGGCCGCCTTACGGCATAGTCAACAGGTCAGTCCGTCCCATCGGCTGGCGGGACGAGAGCATCGCCGCGCCATTCGAGGAGACGATAGGGATTTTGCGAAAGCTCATGGGCCGGCGTGAAGGTGACCGGGCCGATCGGTGTGCGGAATTCCGTGCCGATCAGTTTTTCGGCAACCGGCCTGCCTTCGGCCACCGCTGCCTGCACGGCCTGACCGGCGATCAGCGCGGCCGCCGCTGCCGGCAGGACATAACCTTCCGGCTCGGTTCCGGCTGCGCGCAGGGCCTCGACGATCGCCGCCGCATCCGGCAGACGCGCATATTCGGGAATGGCAACGGCGCGGACGCCATCGGCCAGCGCCAGCGGCTGGTTTGCAGCGCGCATCGCGTCACCGCTCAGAATGTCGAGCGGGATATTTTCGGCCTTCGCATCACGGGCGATGGTGGCGACATCGTTCCTGTCGCCGCCGATGAAGACCTTGGTGGCGCCGGCCCGCTTCAGGCGGCGTACGAGGCCGATCTGTTGTTCCTGTCCCGGCCGGTAGGTGTCTGTGAAGACGGGCTTCAGACCGTTTTCTTCCAGCGCATTGCGCACGGCTTCCGTCAGTTCGCGGCCGTGGATCGTGCCGTCCTCGATGAGAGCGATCGGAGAAGCCGCCCATTGCTGCAGGATGATCTGGATGATCCTGGCGGCTTCATCACTGTCCTGTGGACCGAGGCGGAAGAGGGGCCAGCCGTTCTTCAGCGAATCTTCCATCAGGATGCGCGACCGCACGGACACGGTGATGACAGGGATATTCGCGTCCTTCAGCTTCGGCAGGGCGCCTTCGAGCGTCTCGCTGCACAGGAAGCCGATGGCGATCTGGACCTTGGCAGCGATCAGCGCATCGGCGACCGCCTGGCCGCTATTGTCCTGGCAGGTCTCATTGATAGGAACGACTGTGTCGCCCGCCTGCTGGATCTGAAAATTCGCGCCGGCAAAGATCTGCGCGCCGAGCGAGGCAAAAGTGCCATCCTGCGGCGCTACCACGCCGATCGTCACGCCGGCCGCGCGGCTTTCGGCCGTCAACGCCAGAAGCGACAGAAGGGCGGCTATGACACGCAGGATCATCATGAAAGGTGCAGGTCTCTCGTCTTGTCCATGCCCTTTTATCCGCACGGCGGCAATCGTCAAAGAAAAACAAGCAGGTTCTGCAGCTTTTAGCGGGTGCCATTGTAGAAAAGGTAACCGATGCCCGCCATATTGGTGAAATAACAAGAACAAGACACGGATTGTGGAGAAGCATGTGTTGAACAGGCAGCATATCGATCCCGGCCTCTATCGCGATGCCATGAGCCGCTATGCCGGCCATGTGCAGCTCGTGACGACGGCGCTCGGTGAAGCCCGCCGTGGCGTCACCATCACGGCTGCCTGCTCGGTGTCCGACAATCCGGCTTCCGTTCTCGTCTGCCTCAGCAACACCAATGCGAAGAACGAGATCTTCTGGCGAAGCGGCATCTTCGCGCTGAACTCGCTCGGCGCCCATCATCAGGGCGTTGCCGATGCCTTTTCAGGCCGCACGCATCTGGAAAACGGAGATCGTTTCTTGAGCGCCCGCTTCGAAACGCTGGCAACGGGCGCGCCGGTCCTTGCCGATGCGCTTGCCGTCTTCGACTGCCGGGTGACCGATATCAAGGAAATGCCGACCCACAATGTCATTTTCGGCGAAGTCGCTGCCGTGCGCTTTACCGAAATGCATCCGGCGCTTCTCTATCTGAACCGCGGCTATCATTCGGTATAGGCCTCAAATCATGGACAATGCCGGCATCGAGGAAATGTTTCAGTCGCTTGGACCCGTCACCATCAAACGCATGTTCGGCGGCAAGGGCATCTATCATCTCGGCCGTATCCTGGCACTCGAAGTGCGCGACGAAATCCTGCTGAAGGCCGATGAAGAGAGCGCACCGGAGTTCGCCGCGGCAGGTGCCAGCCAATGGTTCTACGAAGGCAAGAAGGGCGCTTCGGTGAAGATGCCCTATTGGAGCATCCCCGACGAGGCTTATGACGATCCCGACGTGATGGCGCGCTGGGTGCGGCTTGCCTATGAGGCGGCGTTGCGCGCGGAATGATCAGCGCAATTGCCCCGCCGGCAGAGCTGATATCGCGACCCTGGTGAAAGCCGACAGCGGCTCGGGCAGGTCGGCAAGGCCGAACCAGCCGAAATCCGAGAGCTTGTCCGGTTCCGTGAGTTGTGGCTCGCCCGTCACTTCACGGGCGATATAGAGAAGGGAAATCCAATGCTGGCGGTCGGCTTCAATGATCTGTTCGGTAGAGCCGATCTGCTCGATGCGACCGACGGTCAGTCCCGTTTCTTCTTCAGCCTCGCGGCGCGCGGCTTCCTCAGCCGGCTCCATATGGTCGACCTTGCCGCCGACGATATTCCAGTAGCCGGCTTCAGGTGGACGCATGCGCTTGTAGAGAAGGATTTTGCCGTCACGCAAAATTACCAGGCCTACGCCGAGGCCAGGGAAATCGATGCCGGGCTTACCCATGGGACTGCTCAGGCTTTGGCGTTGCCCGCGATCAGCATGAAGGCGGGGATGTCATCACCGAATCCAACCGGCGTCGGGCCGTCGTCATGGTCGCGATGGCGGCGACGATCACGATTGTCATCGTTTGCCGGATACTGCCGACTGCCGCGCGCGTTGTTCTGTGGCTTCTGTTCTGCTTTGCGCTCGTTCTTCACGCTTTCGGCCCTTGCTGGTGCTGCTTCCACGACTTCGCTGCCATTATCTTCGGCGTTGATATCAGATTTGTGACTCGAAGGCCGGCGGTCGCGGCCACGATCCTTATCCCGCTCACGAGTCTTTGCGCGGCGGGGAGAGCGCTCGCTGTCGCGGCTTTCTTCGGCCGGCGGCAGGGCGGAGAGATCGCCGCTCAGCCATTCGACCTTTTCGCCGATCAGCTTTTCGATCGCGTCAGCATGTTTCTGGTCGCGACGGGTGACGATGGTGAACGAAGCTCCTGAACGACCGGCGCGGCCGGTACGGCCGATACGGTGAACATAGTCTTCCGAATGGATCGGCACGTCGAAATTGAAGACGTGGCTGACATCGGGAATATCGAGGCCGCGGGCGGCGACGTCGGAAGCAACGAGCAGCTGGATATTGCCGTCCTTGAAGTTGGCAAGCATCGTCGTGCGCGAGCGCTGGTCCATGTCGCCGTGCAGGGCACCGACGGAAAAGCCGTGACGCTCCAGCGAACGGAAGAGATCGGCGACATCCTTCTTGCGGTTGCAGAAGATGATCGCGTTCTTCAGATCGGTCTGAGCGCGGATGAGGTCACGCAATGTGGCGCGCTTCTCGTAATCCTTGTCGTGAGATGCGACGAAACGCTGCGTGATGGTGACCGACGCCGAGGCCGGCTTGGAGACCTCGATACGCTCGGGGTTCTGCAGGAAGCGGTCCGCGAGCTTCTGGATTTCCGGCGGCATGGTGGCCGAGAAGAACAGCGTCTGACGGGTAAAGGGGATCAGCTTGGCGATACGCTCGATATCGGGAATGAAGCCCATGTCGAGCATGCGGTCAGCTTCGTCGATGACGAGGATTTCGACGCCGCTCATCAAGAGCTTGCCGCGCTCGAAATGGTCGAGAAGGCGGCCGGGCGTGCAGATCAGCACGTCGGCGCCGCGCTCGAGCTTGCGATCCTGATCTTCAAAGGAAACGCCGCCGATGAGGAGGGCGACGTTGAGACGGTGGTTCTTGCCGTATTTTTCGAAGTTTTCGGCAACCTGGGCGGCCAGTTCACGGGTCGGCTCCAGGATCAGCGTGCGCGGCATGCGGGCGCGGGCGCGGCCCTTTTCCAGAAGCGACAGCATGGGAAGAACGAAGGATGCCGTCTTGCCGGTGCCGGTCTGCGCGATGCCGCAGATATCACGGCGCTCAAGCGCGAAGGGGATTGCCCCTGCCTGGATCGGGGTAGGAATCGTGTAGCCCGCATCGGTCACAGCGGAGAGCACTTTGGGGCTCAAACCAAGATCAGCAAATGTCGTCAAAGGGAAAACTGTTTCCGTTCCGTTCGGCCGGTCTCTGGCGAGTCGGCGGGATTGCATGCCGCAATGCTGGGCGACATAGTCCGAAACGGCCGGCAAGTCAAGGAATAGCGTCTCCACCCCAGGTAGCGAGGTGAAGTATTCGTTACCGCGGCCGGCTATTTTATATAAGTGGCAAGTTTAAGGCCGGCATTCATGAAATAGATCGGGTCGACGGCATTTCCATCCTGACGCACCTCATAATGCAGGTGCGTGCCGGTGGAGCGGCCCGTGCTGCCGGCCAGGCCGATGACATCATTGCGGTCGACCATGTCGCCGACCTTGACCAGAATTTCCGACATATGGCCGTAGCGCGTCGAAATACCGTTGCCGTGATCGACCTCGACCATGTTGCCGTAACCGCCGGTCCAGCCGGCCGCGATCACCTTGCCGGGCGCGGTGGGTCGGATCCTTTCGCCGGGCGAGAAGCGGAAATCGATGCCGGAATGAAGGGCAAGCCGGCCAAGGAACGGATCGCGCCGATTGCCGAAGGGGCTGGTGACTTCCTTGCCGATGGCCGGATTGCGGAAGGGCAGGGCTTCGGCGGTGCTGCGCACGGCCTCCAGACGCGTCAGCGCGCCGTCGAGCTGGATCAGCGAATTGTTGAAGTCGTCGTTGCTTTCAGGCTCCACATAAGGACCGCCGACGGCGTCGTCCTCATCTTCCTTAGCGGCAACAGCCTCAGCCGGGACCGTAATATGAAAGCGGTCGAGTACGCCTTGGATCGTATCGGCAGCATTGCCGGCGTCGCTCGTCAGCAGCTCGATACGGCTCTTCTGATCCTGCTCGACGCTCTTCAGCGAGAGCGTGACCTTGGAAAAGATGCGGTCGGCGCGGTCGCCAACGGTTTCCTCTGATGGAACATAGGCGAGGGTGGAATTATCGGGTGTTTCGGCGTCGGCCGGCTTGCTGTCGCCTGCCAGCATTTTTTCAATCGCCTGCGCACCGCCGGTCAGCGAAGCGCGCTTGTCCTTGACGTCGGGCGCATAGGATTGCGCCGGAACATTCGCGGCAGGCGCATCCTTGCCGGTCAGGCCGGAGCTTTCGGCGCGGTCGAGCAGGTTATCAAGCTTGCCGTGGCGCGAGGTCAACGCCATCTGCTGCTCCATCAGCTTGTCGACCTTGTCCTCGACGATCTGCTGATCGAGAAGCTGGCGGGAGGTGATGCGGTCGACCTGGGCGCGCAGCGCGGCGATGCGATCTTCATAATCATGCTGCATACGGGCCTGGCGGGCCATGGTCGCGCCGATCAGATCGTCGCGCAGCACGAGGTAGGAAGTGGCGAGCAGATAGCCGATGGAAAAGACGCCGACGAAGCAGAAGGCTAGCGCCGCCATCCATGGCTTTACCGTCATGTGATGCACCTTGTCGCCACTGGCAAGAATGAGGACGTGTTCCTGTGCCTTTTTGCCGAAGACCCGACTGTGATGTCCGTTCGTCACGAAGGGTCTCCCAAAGATTCGCTTTTAGCGCCCAGCCTCATTGGGAAATGATTACATACTTTTATGGTTAACAGTCGGTTTACGCAGGCCTATTGGAGCTTGCCGCTCAACTCTGGCTGGTCGAGGTGAGCGAGCGGTAGAAGGAGGGGGTCAGGCCGGCTTCGGCGCGGGCCACATCGTTGAACGGCGCCTTCAGCGGACCGCGGAAATTGGCCCGCACCAGCTCCTGAAACGTCCTTGCAGGATCACGCTTTTCGCGCGCACAGAGGAAGCGAAACCACTTGGCGCCGACGGCGACATGGCCCTTCTCGTCGTTGTAGATGACGTCGAGAACGGCAGCACTTTCGAGGTCGCCGGTCTCGCGCATCTTGGCCTGCAGCGCAGGTGTAACATCGAGGCCGCGCGCTTCGAGAATGAGCGGCACGACGGCAAGCCGGGCTGTGAGGTCGTTGCGGGTCGAATGCGCGGCCTGCCAGAGGCCGTCATGGGCGGGCAGATCGCCATAATCGGCGCCAAGATCATTGAGCCGCTTGCGCACCATGCGGAAGTGCTTGGCCTCTTCGTAGGCCACCTGCATCCAGCCATCGAAGAAGGAATTCGGCACATGGGCGGAGGCAAATCGGGCAACGATATCGAGCGCCAGATCGACGGCATTGAGCTCGATATGGGCGATCGCGTGGAGCAGGGCGATACGGCCATGAACGGTATGGAGCGAGCGTTTTCCGACCTGCGTCGGGGGCACCAGCAGCGGCTTTTCCGGCCGGCCGGGACGCTCGGGCAAGGGAGCATCCAGCGGCGATCGCAGCGAGATGCGCCGGGCGAACCATCTGGTAGCGCTTTCCTGCGCGAGCTCAGTCTTGCGGTCGAGATCGGCGGAGCAGATCGCATCGATCGCGCCGCCACGCAGCGAGGTGATGGTCGTCACGCAGCGAGGTTCCTGACGGCTGCCAGCACCGTTTCGGCATGGCCGGCAACCTTCACCTTCTGCCAGATGGTGGCAATCGTGCCGTCCCTGCGGATCAGGAAGGTGGTGCGCTCGACGCCCATGAAGGTGCGGCCGTACATCTTCTTTTCCTTCCAGACACCGTAGGCCTGCAGCACGGTCTTCTCTTCGTCCGAGGCGAGCGCCACCGTCAGCTTGTGTTTCTTGATGAAACGATCGTGGCAGGTGGCCGAATCGGGCGACATTCCGACGACGGCGGCACCGGCGGCTGCAAACTCACCGGCAAGTGCCGTGAAATCCAGCGATTCGGTCGTGCAGCCCGTCGTGTCATCCTTGGGATAGAAGAACAGCACCACCGGCTTTCCATGGAAATCCGAGAGTGAAATGCGCCCGCCGCCATCGCGCGGGAGGCTGAAATCGGGAGCAGGAGAGCCAATACCGGGAGCGGACATTCTCAAAACTTTCTTTTGCCGGGTTTAGGAGGGATACTATATCAGACGGGTTATATAGTGGATGAAACGGCGTCCCGCCCAGAGCCGTTCAAATCAGATTCAGGAGTTTCCCAAGGCGCATGTCAGCCATCCGCGGCGAAAAAGTCACGTTTCGCAAGAAGGATATCGTCGCGTTGCACAACCTGCCTTCCGCGCAAGTGGAGGATCCTCTGATCGTGCATTGCCCGCCGCCGCGCTCGCGCATGCGTGGCACCGCAAAGGTCACCGGCGGCTTTTGCGTGGTGATCCTGTTCATCCTGGCGGCGATCGTCTTCACCATCGAAAGCGGGATTATCGACGCGCCGCTGTCGCAGCAGGCGCAGTCGGCGCTGAACAGCGCGCTCGGGCCGCGCTACCGCGCCGAGGTCGGCTCCACCGTCATCCGCTTCACCTCCGGCCTGCGGCTGGCGCTCGAAGCGCGCGACGTCAACATGATCGACCAGCAGAGCGGCCAGCATCTTTCCACCACATCCTCCATGCGCATGGCGCTCGATCCGCTGCAGCTCTTCCGCGGCCGCATCGCCGTATCATCGGTCGAAGCTGACGGCATTGCCCTTGATACGTCGCTGCTTCCATCAAGCGCTCCCATCAAGCTTGACGACCTGCGCGTCGATGCCATTCCAGCGGCAATGGAGACGATCTTCTCGCATCTCGACCTGTTCGAAAACTTCGTCGAGCGCGGCGCTACCGACTCCGTGCGCATCTCCGGCATCGATATCAAGCTCGCGGATACGGCAAATGGGCCGCTTTCGCTCGTCGTCGACAGTCTCGCCTTCGAACATGCCGGGCCGAACTCGCTGCAATTGAGCGGCCAGATTTCCATCAACGGCGAGGCGGCCGACCTCAATGTGATCACCGAACAGGCGGGCGGGCACGCATCCCGGCTCGTGGCCACATTGTCGCATGCCGACCTGACGCCCTTTACACTGAAGCGCAACGAACAGGGCGAGATCCGCCAGGGCCTCAATACCTTCGGCGATCTCACCATTTCCGCAGTCAGAGCTGCCGACGGCGTCAAGCCATCGCTCAATGCGGCTCTCAAATTCGATCCAGGCCTCATCTACGTCGACGGCGATTCTCAGGAGCTGACGGACGGGCAACTCAATCTGGCCTATGACTTCGACAAGCAGACGCTGGAGATCGCCAAATCGCAGCTGCATCTCGGCGCGACCATTCTGCCGATTAGCGGAGCACTGATCGACCTCGACAAGCTCGATCCGAATGCGGGCAAGGGGTTCGGCATCGACGCGCTGATCAGCGGCGGCACGGCGGCGCCCAACTCCGGCGAGCAGCCGCTGTCCTTCGATCTGCAGGCAACCGGGCGCTATCTCGTTGCCGGCCGCGAATTTCAGTTCACCAATATGGTGGCTTCCTCGCCGCTCGGCTCGCTCTACGGGGCTCTTCACATCCGACTGAACGAGAAATCACCGGAGATCAGTTTTGCCGGCCAGTCGCAGCAGATGCAGACGACGGCGGTCAAGCAGCTTTGGCCCTTCTGGATGGCGTCCAAGGCACGGGTCTGGGTGCTTGCAAACCTGTTCGGCGGCACGGTGACCAATGCTTCCATTTCCGTCTTCATTCCGGCAGGCCGGCTGGACCAGGCGGCGGGAGGACGCGGCCTGCGGCTCGATGAGAACCAGCTCCGCATCGCCTTCGACATCGCCGGTACGCGCCTGAATGTCGCCGGCGAGATCCCGCCTGTGCGCGATACCGCGGCGCATTTCGACCTGACGGGCGGAAAGGCGACGATCTCGCTCAAGAGCGGCACCTCCTATTTCCCATCCGGGCGTTCAGTGGCGCTGCAGCCGGGCACCTTCGTGATGCCGTCAGTCTATGACAAGCCGCTGATGGCCGATGCCGACATTTCCGTTTCGGGTGCAGCCGATGCGGTAGGCGAGCTTCTGACCTACAAGCCGATCAAGGTGCTGCAGCGCGCCGGCTTTGTGCCCGACGACCTCAAGGGCACTATCGACGCACATGTGCAAGCGCATTTCGGACTTCTGTCCTCGCAGAACCCGCCGCCACCCGAATGGGAGGCGCAGATGAAACTTACCGATGTTGCGCTTGCCAAGCCGTTCTCGGGGCGCGTCATCACCAATCTCGACGGCATGCTCGATGCCGATCCGCAGCAGGTGAAGGTCAAGGGCAAGGCCGACATCGACGGCGTATCCGCCGATATCGATATGCTGGAGCCTGTCGACAAATCTTCCGGCATCGAGCCGCAGCGCGTGATCACGGCAACACTGAACGGCGACCAGCGTGACAGGTTGCTGCCTGGCCTTTCCGGCATCCTCGGCGGCAGCGTCAAGCTGGTACTGACGCGCCTCGACGAGGACCGGCAGGACGTGCAGCTCGATCTCGGCAAGGCATCGCTCGATCTGCCCTGGATCGGCTGGTCGAAGGGCAGCGGTATTCCGGCCAATGCCGAATTCGAGGTTTCCGGCCCACCTGACAATACGCAGGTCAAGAATTTCCGTTTGAAGGGGGATGGCTTCGGGGCAACCGGGGCGCTCGTGATCGGCAAAAGCGGCCTTATATCGGCTGATTTCGATAGCGTGAAACTGTCTTCGGTCGACGATTTCGGGTTGTCGCTGAAACGCAGCAAAGGCGGCTTCGATATTTCCGTATCCGGCGCCAGCGCCGACGCGCGACCGATCATCGCTCGGCTGAAATCGGATTCGGACAGCGATGGCGACGGCAGCGACAGCAGCAGCGTGACCGTGCGGGCGAAGCTGCAGAACATCATCGGCTTCAATGATGAGAAGATCGGCAATTTCCAGGCGCAGATCGCCATGAGCGGCAGCCGGCTGCAATCGCTGAATTTCTCCGGCATCACCGATAGCGGCGAGGCGGTCGTCAGCCAGATGCAGAGCGGCGGCGTCATCAATATCACCAGCGGCGATGCCGGTTCCGTCTCACGTTTCGCCGATCTCTACCAGCATATGCAGGGCGGGCTTCTCAACCTGTCGATCCGCCTCAATGCGGGCAACGGCTGGGACGGCTCGCTCGACGTGCGTCGCTTCTCGATCGTCAACGAGCAACGCCTGCGCTCGATCGTTTCCACACCTGTCGGTTCGGACCAGCGCACGCTGAACGAAGCCGTCAAACGCGATATCGATACCTCCTCGCAGCGCTTCCAGCGCGGCTTTGCCCGTATCGTTTCGCGCGGCGGGGCAATCTCCATCGAAAACGGCGTGCTGCGCGGCGACCAGATCGGCGCCACCTTCCAGGGCGTGGTGCGCAATGCGAAGGGCAACATGGACATGACCGGCACCTTCATGCCGGCCTATGGCCTCAACCGGCTGTTTGCCGAACTGCCGCTGATCGGCGCCATCCTCGGCAATGGTTCGGACCGCGGTTTGATCGGCATTACCTTCAAGCTCACCGGCAAGTTCGACCAGCCGAGCCTGCAGATCAACCCGCTCTCGGTGATCGCGCCCGGCGTCTTCCGGCAGATCTTCGAGTTTCAATGAGACAGGGAAAGCCGAGACAGGCGCCCGCTTCAGACTGCTGACAAAGTCGGCCAACGCCTCCTTCGTCATGCTCGGGCTTGTCCCGAGCATCTGCAGTCGGTGCAGCAGATCCTCGGCACAAGGCCGAGGATGACGCCGATTAAAAGACGAGGTTTGTCTACAAGATAAAGCCCGCGCGGCGGATGCCGGCGTTGGTATTCGTTCGGAATCGAAGCCGCTTACGCTGCGCGGCGGATCAGAATGTGCTTCTTCTTGCCGAGCGACAGCTTGATGACGCCATCGGCGGTGATCTCGCCGCTGCCGATCAACTTGCGCTCGTCGCTGACCGCCTGGTCGTTGATGCGAACGGCGCCGCCCTGGACGTGACGGCGGGCTTCACCGTTCGAAGCAGCAAGGCCGGCGCGGACGATCAGCGACAGGAGGCCGATACCGGCATCGAGTTCGGATGCGGGGACCTCGACCGACGGCAGGTTATCGGAGAGGCCACCTTCCTCGAAGGTCTTGCGCGCCGTTTCGGCTGCCTGCTCGGCGGCCTCGCGGCCATGCAGGATCGCCGTGACCTCCGTTGCCAGGATCTTCTTGACCTCGTTGATCTCGGAACCGGCAAGCGCAGAGAGGCGAGCGATCTCGTCCATCGGCAGCGTCGTGTAGAGCTTCAGGAAGCGCGAGACGTCGGCATCCTCGGTGTTGCGCCAGTACTGCCAGAAGTCATAGGCAGAGAGCATGTCGGCGTTCAGCCAGACGGCGCCGGTTGCCGACTTGCCCATCTTGGCGCCGGAAGATGTGGTCAGCAGCGGCGAGGTCAGCGCGTAGAGCTGCTTCGTCCCCATGCGGTGACCGAGGTCGATGCCGTTGACGATGTTACCCCACTGGTCCGAACCACCCATCTGCAGGCGGCAGTCGTAGCGCTTGGCAAGCTCGACGAAGTCGTAAGCCTGGAGGATCATGTAGTTGAATTCCAGGAAGGACAGCGACTGCTCGCGATCAAGGCGCGTCTTCACGCTGTCGAAGGACAGCATACGGTTGACCGAGAAATGCTTGCCGACGTCGCGCAGGAACTCGAGATAGTTCAGCGAGCGCAGCCATTCGGCATTGTTGATCATCAGCGCGTCCTTGGGGCCGTCGCCGTAATTCAGGTAGTTCGAGAAGACGCGCTTGATCGAGGCAATGTTGCCTTCGATCGTATCGACGGTCATCAGTTGGCGGGCCTCCTCCTTGAAGGAGGGGTCGCCGACCATGCCGGTGCCGCCGCCCATCAGCGAGATGGCGCGATGGCCGGTCTTCTGCATCCAGTGCAGCATCATGATCTGGATGAGCGATCCGGCGTGCAGGCTGGGTGCGGTCGGATCGAAGCCGATATAGGCCGTCACGGTTTCCTTGGCGAAGAGATCGTCGAGGCCGCTTTCATCGGAAATCTGATGAATGAAGCCGCGCTCTTGCAGGGTGCGGAGGAAATCGGACTTGAACTCAGGCATGGGCTTCGTCTCTTGAACGTCGAACGTGAATTGGGATTGACGCTTGTTGAACCGTCGCGGCGCGTTTAGCACTGTTTTTCCAAAAGTGCATCCGGGAATCGCATGAAAGGCGCGCGGCGCAATGGATATCGTCAGGACTGCGATCGGCTTGATGAGCGGCACGTCGATGGACGGCATCGATGTGGCGTTGCTCAGGACGGACGGGCGAGGCTTTATCGAGCGCGGTCCGTTTCTGGGCATTCCCTATGACGGCGCTTTTCGTGAGAGGCTGAAGACGGCACTCGATCTGGCGCGACCGCTGAAGGATCGCAGCGCGCGGCCGGACAAGCTACGCGAAATCGAGATCGAGCTCACCTTGCGTCATGCAGATGCCGTAACGTCATTTCTCGATAAATTCGGGCTCGGCCGGGAGGATATCGATGTACTCAGCTTCCACGGCCAAACCGTGCTGCACCGGCCTGACGATGCACTGACGATCCAGATCGGCGACGGTGTGCTCTTGGCCGAGCAATCCGGCATTCCCGTGGTCTACGATATGCGCGCCAACGACATGGTGCATGGCGGGCAGGGCGCGCCGCTCGTGCCCGCCTATCACGCAGCGCTTGCCGGTCGCTTCCAGAAGGACGGGCAGAGCGTCTGCTTCGTCAATATCGGCGGCATTTCCAACCTGACCTATATCGGCGCCGATGGCCGCATCGCCGCCTTCGACAGCGGTCCCGGCAATACGCTGATCGACCAGTGGGTGGAGATGCAGACCGGCAAGACCTATGATCCCGACGGCGAGATCGCCGAGCGCGGGCAGGTGGTGCCCGATATTGCCGCCCGTTATCTCGGGAGTCCCTTCTTCCGCGGCAATATCCGCCGCTCGCTCGATCGCGGCGATTTCAAGCCGCTCTCTGAGGGCGAGGCGAGCCTTGAGGATGGCGCGAGGACACTCGCCCATGTCGCGGCGGCTTCGATCGTCAAATCCGCCTCCTACCTGCCGGACAACCCGTCAGTTTATATCATCTGCGGCGGCGGGCGGCTGAACGGCACGATCATGTCGGAATTCGCCGATATGGCTGGCGCGAAAGGCTCCACCGTCATGAGCGCCGAACAGGCGGGCTTCGATGGTGATGCGATGGAAGCGGAAGCCTGGGCCTATCTCGCCGTTCGCTCGCTCGAGGGTCTGCCGCTGACCTATCCCGGCACGACGGGCGTCAGCCAGCCGGTCAGCGGCGGCGTATCGGTGGAGCCTGCGCGATGAGTGCCGAGGTCATTTTCGAAACGCTGCGCCTTGTCGCGCGGATGTGGGACGATGGCGATGCCGATCTGATCCATGACCTGCATTCAACGGTCGAGACGACGCGATTTATGTCCGGCGGCGCACCGTGGTCACGCGAGAAGTGCGAGGAGCGGCTGCAGACCTATCTCGCCGAGCAGGCGCACGACGGCACGACCAAGTACAAGATCGTCAGCCGTGAGGATGGCCGCTTCATCGGGCGTGCCGGGATCTCGCTCTATTCCAACGGCGAATATGAGATGGGCTATGCTTTCTTCGCCCGCGAATGGGGCAAAGGCTATGCGACGGAGATTGCGGCAGGGCTCGCCGACTGGTTCTTTGCAAAGGCGATTGCGCCGCATTTCATCGCCTTCACTCACCCGGACAATCTCGCCTCACAGCGCATATTAAAAAAGATCGGCATGCAGGTGCGCGGGCCGATCTTTATCGAGAATATTCAATGCGTAGAATTCGAGATGACGGCCGCCATGCGGCAGGCCGTTACCTGATCCGCTTGGCTGCCGGTTCCGGCACGAGTTCGCCATTGAGGCGGCGATCGAGATAATCCTCGCACTCGGCCATCAGCGTGTCGACCTGACCGTTGAAGAAGTGGTTGGCGCCCGGCACCGTACGATGGGTGATGAGAATGCCCTTCTGGGTCTTCAGCTTCTCGACGAGGCCGTTGACGTCCTTTTCCGGTGCTACCTTGTCCGCTTCGCCATTGATGATCAGGCCGGAGGAGGGGCAGGGCGCCAGGAACGAGAAGTCATAGGTGTTCGGCTGCGGGGCAATCGACATGAAGCCTTCGATTTCCGGGCGGCGCATCAGGAGCTGCATGCCGATCCAGGAGCCGAAGGAGTAGCCGGCGACCCAGCAGGTCTTCGAATCGGGATGCAGGCTCTGCACCCAGTCGAGCGCGGAGGCGGCATCCGAAAGCTCGCCCGCACCATGGTCGAATTCGCCCTGGCTGCGGCCGATGCCCCGGAAATTGAAGCGCAGTGTCGTAAAACCGCGCTTCTGGAACATGTAGAAGAGCTGGTAGACGATCTGGTTATTCATCGTGCCACCAAACTGCGGATGCGGGTGCAGAATGACGGCGATCGGTGCGCTTTTTTCCTTGGAGGGCTGGTAGCGGCCTTCGAGACGGCCGGCTGGGCCGTTGAAAATAACTTCGGGCATCGGTACTCCGGGTTTTATTTCGCGTTCACGCCACGTTTGGCGACAACATGACTTGACGACAGTTGTCAGCTTTTCTAAAACGCAGTTTAGAACAATTCGAAACTTGCATGGCGATCCACGCAGCGTGGAACGTGTCATAAGGCAAGCCCGGCGGAAATTTCAAGAAAAATGCGCCGCCACGCCCGAAGCAAGCTCGTCAAGCGCAGGACCGAAGACAATGGCGCCGCCACGCCTTTATCTCGATTGGAACGCAACATCGCCGATGCACCCTGCAGCGCGTGAAGCGATCATGCGCGCCGTGGACGTGTTCGGCAATCCCAATTCCGTGCACGGTGAGGGCCGTGCCGCGCGCGCTGCCATCGAGAGCGCGCGCCGCAAGGTCGCGCTGCTGACGGGGGCCGACCCTGCCAATGTGATCTTCACCAGTGGCGCTACGGAAGCGGCCAACATGGTGCTGACGCCGGAATTCAGCATGGGCCGCACGCCGCTGAAGCTTGGCCGGCTCTATCATTCCGCCGTCGAGCATCTGGCGGTCCGCGAGGGCGGCCGTTTCCCGAAGGACAGGACGACCGAGATCCCGGTGACGGATGCCGGCGTCGTCGATCTGAAAGCGCTTTCCGACCTGCTCGATGCTCACGACAAGACAACGGGTCTACCCATGGTGGCGGTCATGTTCGTCAACAACGAGACGGGCATCGTCCAGCCGGTCGAAGAGGCAGGCAGGATCGTGCGTGCGCATGGCGGGCTCTTCGTCGTCGATGCGGTGCAGGCGGCCGGCCGGCTGCCGATCGAAATCGGGCAGATCGGCGCGGATTTCATGATCATTTCCTCCCATAAGATCGGCGGCCCGAAGGGCGCCGGCGCACTCGTCGCCCGCGGCGAAGCGCTGATGCCGAAGGCGCTGATCCGCGGCGGCGGGCAGGAGAAGGGTCACCGCTCAGGGACACAGAATTCACTGGCGCTGATCGGCTTCGGAGCGGCCGCGGAAGTCGTGCTGCAGAACCTTGAAGAACGCAACGCTGCGATTGCAGCACTCCGCGACCGGCTGGAAGCCGGCATGCGCGCTGCAGCGCCCGATGTCATCATCCACGGCGCCGGCGGCCCGCGCGTCGCCAACACTATCTTCTTCACGCTTCCCTGCCTGAAGGCGGAGACCGGGCAGATCGCCTTCGATCTCGAAGGCGTGGCCCTTTCGGCGGGTTCGGCCTGCTCCTCCGGCAGGGTCGGCGAAAGCCATGTACTGACGGCGATGGGCCGCGATCCGAAGCTCGGGGCGCTACGCATGTCGCTCGGCTTTTCGACGACGGAAGAAGACGTGGATCGGGCGATTGCCGCCTTTACGAAAATTGCCGCCCGGCGAAAGCTGGCGGGCGAGGCGGCCTGAACGCCTGACAAACTTGCGGAAACGCAAATTTCCACTTGCCATCAGGGCTGAAAAGTCCCTTTTGGCCACTTATATCAGGGGCAAAAGAAAATTGCCCGCACGACAAGCTGCCGGACCTTTTCTCCGGCGAGATTGGAGAACGACATGGCTGCAGTCCAGGAAACAGTCGATCGCGTCCGTCAGATCGACGTGGACCAGTATAAATACGGTTTTGAAACCGTCATCGAAATGGACAAGGCACCCAAGGGCCTTTCCGAAGACATCATCCGCCTGATCTCTGCCAAGAAGCAGGAGCCGGAATGGATGCTCGAATGGCGCCTGGAAGCCTACAAGCGCTGGCTGACGTTGGACGAGCCCACATGGGCGCGCGTCGACTACCCGAAGATCGATTTCAACGCGATCCACTATTACGCGGCGCCGAAGAGCACGCCGGGTCCGAAATCGCTTGATGAAGTCGATCCTGAAATCCTCAAGGTCTATGAGAAGCTCGGCATTCCGCTGAAGGAACAGGAAATCCTGGCCGGCGTCGAGAAGCCAAGGATCGCCGTCGATGCGGTGTTCGATTCGGTTTCGGTCGTGACGACCTTCAAGGAAGAACTGAAGAAGGCCGGCGTGATCTTCATGTCGATCTCGGAAGCCATCCGCGAGCATCCTGAACTGGTGCGCAAGTATCTCGGCTCCGTCGTTCCGACGACCGACAACTATTATGCGACGCTGAACTCGGCCGTCTTCACCGACGGTTCCTTCGTCTTCGTGCCGAAGGGCGTGCGGTGCCCGATGGAGCTTTCCACCTATTTCCGCATCAACGAGAAGAATACCGGCCAGTTCGAGCGCACGCTGATCATCGCCGAGGAAGGCGCTTACGTCTCCTATCTCGAAGGCTGCACCGCACCGCAGCGCGATGAAAACCAGCTTCACGCCGCCGTGGTCGAGCTCGTTGCGCTCGACGATGCCGAGATCAAATATTCGACCGTCCAGAACTGGTATCCGGGCGACAAGGACGGCAAGGGCGGCATCTACAACTTCGTCACCAAGCGTGGCGATTGCCGCGGCGACCGTTCGAAGATCTCCTGGACGCAGGTCGAAACCGGCTCTGCCATCACCTGGAAATATCCGTCCTGCATCCTGCGCGGCGATGACTCCAGAGGCGAGTTCTACTCGATCGCCGTGTCTAACGGCCATCAGCAGATCGACAGCGGCACCAAGATGATCCATCTCGGCAAGAACACGTCGAGCCGCATCGTCTCCAAGGGCATTGCCGCCGGCGTCTCGCAGAACACCTATCGCGGTCAGGTTTCGGCCCATCGCAAGGCCTCGAACGCCCGAAACTTCACGCAGTGCGACTCGCTGCTGATCGGCGACAAGTGCGGCGCTCATACGGTGCCCTACATCGAAGCGAAGAATTCGACGGCCCAGTTCGAACACGAGGCGACCACCTCGAAGATCTCCGAAGACCAGCTGTTCTACTGCCTGCAGCGCGGCATTCCGACCGAGGCTGCGATCGCGCTGATCGTCAACGGCTTCGTCAAGGAAGTTCTGCAGGAACTGCCGATGGAATTCGCCGTCGAGGCGCAGAAGCTGATCAGCATCTCGCTCGAAGGTAGCGTCGGCTGACATGAGCGAGGCGGACAAGAAGCGAATTCTTGAACGTCTGACAAATATGCGCGGGGAGATCCTGTCGACGATAGGCCCCCGCGAGCAAAGATACGAGGCGGAAACGCCGCCGGAGCGGCCTTATGTGTTTCTCCGGCAGCGCATGGAAAAACTGGAAAAGCCGGGAGGGATCGTTCAGGAGGCAATGGGTTGCCCCGAATTGATTTGGCTCCTAGTGGCCGCGGTTTTCCGCTTCATTCGTCTCATTTGGCGATAGCGCCGAATACAACATGCCGATGCCCCTAGAAATTACGCGAGGCTCCTATGAGCTACGCAGACAGAACGCAGGAACCAAAGATGCTTGAAATCAAGAACCTTCATGCCCGCATCGCCGAAGACGGCACCGAGATCATCCGTGGACTGAACCTCACCGTGAAGGCCGGTGAAGTTGCCGCCATCATGGGACCGAACGGCTCCGGCAAGTCGACGCTCTCCTATGTGCTGTCCGGTCGTGAAGACTACGAAGTGACCGAGGGCGACATTCTTTATAATGGCGAGAGCATTCTCGAGCTCGATCCGGCCGAGCGCGCCGCCAAGGGCGTCTTCCTGGCCTTCCAGTACCCGGTCGAAATTCCGGGCGTTGCCACCATGCAGTTCCTGAAGGTAGCGATGAACGAGCAGCGCAAGGCGCGCGGCGAAGACGAGCTGACGACGCCGGATTTCATGCGCCGCGTCAAGGACGCTGCCGCCAAACTGCAGATCAATACCGAGATGCTGAAGCGCCCGCTGAACGTCGGCTTCTCCGGCGGCGAAAAGAAGCGCGCCGAGATCCTGCAGATGGCGCTGCTTGAGCCGAAGCTTTGCGTGCTCGACGAAACCGACTCCGGCCTCGACATCGATGCGCTGAAGGTCGTTGCCGACGGCGTCAACGCGCTGCGTTCGCCTGACCGTGCCGTCATCGTCATCACCCACTACCAGCGCCTGCTCGATTACATCGTGCCGGACACTGTCCACGTTCTCTACAAGGGCCAGGTGATCAAGTCCGGCGACAAGACGCTGGCCTATGAGCTGGAAGCCAACGGTTACGCCGACATCATCGGCGCCGCAGCCTGAGCGTGGCGGAAAGGACGACGTCCATGAACATGCAAACGACGAGCCGCCTGACTGCGGCCGAATCGGCACTGATCGAAGCGTTCAATCAGCAGATCGGCGAACTGCCGGGCAATGGTGCGGTCACAGCGCTGCGCGACCGGCTGCTCGACGACCTGAAGAAGGAAGGTCTGCCGACGCGTCGCATCGAGGCCTGGCACTATACGGACCTGAAGAACCTGCTGCGCAGCGTTCCGGCCCAGGCAGGCGATGCCGGCGCTGAAGCGCTGGAGCCGCTGGTCGACGGCTCTTCGGTTCTTGCCGTTATCCAGGGCAGGGCCGCCAACAAGACTTCGGCCGGCGATCTCGCGGTTTCCGTTTATTCCGAAAAGCTGACCGATGGTTCGGCTGTTGAAGGACTCGACGCGCTTGGCCGTGACGATGCAATCGGCCGCATCAATGGCAGCTTCGTCAAGGACGGCTATGTGATCGACGTACCTGATGGTACCGAACTTGAAGAGCCGCTGGAAATCCAGTTCGTGCACGCCGGCGGGGATATTCATACCCGCCTGCCGGTCAGCTTCGGCGCAAACGTGAAGGGCGTCGTGATCGAGCGTCACCACTCGGTGACCGGCGACGCCGCGCTCGTGTCGCATGTCAGCGACATCACGGTCGGACAGGGCACGGAGCTGACCTGGATCATTGTGCAGCAGCAGGGCACAGAGGATACGCATCTCGGCCAGATCCGCGTCAATCTCGGCGCCGACGCCAAACTGAAGCTCTTCGTCATCAATGCCGGCGGCAAACTGGTGCGCCAGGAGCTGAATATCAAAGTGACGGGCGAGGGCGCCTATCTGACGCTGCGCGGCATCAATCTGCTCGGCGCCGACACGCACACAGACGTGACGATGGTGCTCGGCCACGACGTACCGAGCACCGGTTCGACGGAAGTAATCCGCAACGTCGTTTTCGATCGCGCCAAGGGTGTCTTCCAGGGCATGATCCGGGTCGCGCCCGATGCCCAGAAGACCGATGCCAAGATGGCCTGCAACACGCTGCTGATGTCCGACGATGCCGAGTTCTCGGTGAAGCCCGAGCTCGAAATCTTTGCCGACGACGTGCAGTGCGGCCATGGCGCGACGGTTGCCGATATCGACCACAACCATCTCTACTACATGATGGCTCGCGGTATTCCGGAGAACAAGGCACGCGCCATGCTCGTCAACGCCTTCGTTGCCGAGATCGTCGAGGAACTGGAAGACGAAGCCCTGGTCGAGGCGCTGGAAGGCGTCATCTCGGCCTGGCTGGAAAAGCATGTCTGATCGGAAAGCGCCATGGACAAAATCGTACCGGCAACCGCCTATGATGTCGAAGCCATCCGCAGGGATTTCCCGATCCTTGCGGAGAAGGTGCATGGCAAGCCGCTGGTCTATCTGGACAACGGCGCTTCCGCCCAGAAGCCGCAGGCGGTGATCGACGCGATCTCGCATGCCTACAGCCATGAATATGCCAATGTGCATCGCGGCCTTCACTACCTCTCCAATGCGGCGACGGAAGCCTATGAAGCGTCGCGCGAAAAGGTGCGCCGCTTCCTGAATGCGCCTTCGGTAAACGACATCGTCTTCACCAAGAACTCGACCGAGGCGATCAACACCGTCGCCTACGGCTGGGGCATGCCGAACATTGGCGAGGGTGATGAGATCGTGCTGACGATCATGGAACACCACTCCAACATCGTGCCATGGCATTTCATTCGGGAGAGGCAGGGCGCGAAGCTCGTCTGGGTGCCTGTCGACGACGAGGGCGCCTTCCATATCGAGGACTTCGAAAAGAGCCTGACCGACAAGACCAAGCTCGTCGCGATCACCCATATGTCGAATGCGCTCGGCACGATCGTTCCGGTCAAGGAAGTCTGCCGCATTGCCCATGAGCGCGGCATTCCCGTTCTGATCGACGGTTCGCAGGGTGCAGTGCATCTGCCGGTCGACGTGCAGGATATCGATTGCGACTGGTACGTGATGACCGGCCACAAGCTCTATGGCCCTTCGGGCATCGGCGTGCTCTACGGCAAGAAGGACCGGCTGAAGGAGATGCGGCCGTTCCAGGGCGGCGGCGAGATGATCTTCGAGGTGAGCGAGGACATCGTCACCTACAACGATCCGCCGCACCGTTTCGAGGCCGGTACGCCGCCGATCGTGCAGGCGATCGGGCTCGGCTATGCGCTCGACTATATGGAAAAGATCGGCCGCGAGAATATCGCAGCCCATGAGGCCGATCTGACGGCTTATGCCGAAGAGCGGCTCAAGGCGGTCAATTCGTTGCGCGTCTTCGGCAATGCGCCGGGCAAGGGCGCGATCTTCTCCTTCGAGCTTGCGGGCATTCACGCCCACGACGTCTCGATGGTGATCGACCGCCAGGGTGTCGCCGTTCGCGCCGGCACGCATTGCGCCATGCCGCTCTTGAAACGCTTCGGCGTGACCTCCACATGCCGGGCATCCTTCGGCATGTATAATACCCGCGCCGAGGTGGATGCGCTGGCCGATGCGCTCGACTATGCGCGCAAGTTCTTTGCTTGAGGAAGAAGCCATGAGCCTGGATGAAGAGAAGATCGACGTGCGCGAGGGCATCGTGCATTCCAGCATTCCCGAAGCGGAGCTGGCGCGTCTCAGCGAAGACGTGATCGGCGCTCTCAAGACTGTCTACGACCCGGAAATTCCGGCTGATATCTTCGAGCTCGGCCTCGTTTACAAGATCGATATCGAAGACGACCGCATGGTCAAGATCGTCATGACGCTGACCGCGCCCGGCTGCCCGGTTGCCGGCGAGATGCCGGGCTGGGTGGAAAACGCCGTCGGCGCCGTCGAAGGCGTTTCCGGCGTCGAGGTTTCCATGACCTTCGATCCGCCGTGGACGCCGGACCGCATGTCCGAAGAGGCGCAGGTCGCGGTTGGTTGGTACTGACCGGCTGGTATTGATCCATTAAGGTGAACGCCTTACATTTGAATCACGAAGCACCGGATCTTGACCCCGGTTGTGGAAGGAGAAAGAGCCCATGGGCTTTGCAGTGATGAGCATGACGACAGCCGCCGCGGACCGCGTGAAGGCGATCATCGAAAATGGCGGACCGGATGCCAAGGGCATTCGCGTCGGCATCAAGAAGGGCGGCTGCGCCGGGATGGAATATACCATCGATATGGTGACCGAGCCCAATGCCAAGGACGACCTGATCGAGCGCGATGGCGCAAAGGTCTGGATCGAGCCGTCGGCCGTTCTCTATCTGCTCGGCACCGAACTCGGCTTTGAGACCACCCCGCTGCGCTCTGGTTTTACCTTCACCAATCCGAACCAGACATCGGCCTGCGGCTGCGGCGAATCCGTCGAACTGAAGCCCGCTGATCTCGCAGTTCTTGCCGCACGCGGCGATGCAGTAGTTCCTGCACAGCATTAAGCATTTTTTCGTTGAATTTGCCTGATGGCCGCCATAATTGGCGGCCTTTTGATTTTGACGAGCCTGTCCGAGACCGACAAGCGACCAAGAAGAAACGAAGCGGACAATGCTCTTTCTGTTCCTGAAAGGCGCCCTGCTGGGTGTCATCATCACCGCACCGCTCGGGCCGATTGGAACGCTCTGTATCAATCGCAGCCTCGAGAAGGGCTTCTGGTTCGGCTTTTCCGGCGGGCTCGGAACGGCACTCGGTGACGCGAGCTACGCGCTGGTCGCCGTCGCCGGCCTCGCGGTCTTCTCCGAGACCATGTCGATGGCCACCATTCCGCTGGCGCTCGGCGGCGGGCTGATGCTGCTCTGGCTCGGTTTTCGGGGACTGGAGAACAGAGGGAAGGTAAAGGCGGCGAAGATCGACGCGGCCGACTTCCTGCACACGACCATTTCGACCTTCCTGCTGACCATTTCCAATCCGGCGACGATCCTTTCCTTCGGCGCGCTGTTTGCCGGCCTGGGCCTGACCGAGGAGACACGCCGCTTCAGTTCGGCTGCCATCGTCTCGGGTGTCTTCCTGGGATCGCTATTGTGGTGGTTCTGCCTCAGCGGTGCCGTCAGCCTTGCAAGGAACCGGCTCTCGGCCGATTTCACGGCCAAGGTCGGCCGCGCGACGAGCTATATGCTGCTCGCCTTCGGTGCCGTAGCGCTGGGTTCGGTGGCCTATTCGATCGTTTAAAGAGTTGTCTGCCTGAAAAGGGGCAAATGCGCTTTAGTCGCGCTTGATGCTCATCAGCACGTCCCAGAGATCGGCACCGGTCTCGAAGACCGCAGCATTCGCCTTGTAGCTCTGTTCAGTCTCGATGAGGTCGGTGAGCTCGGCCGCAAAATCCACGTCCTGATCCGTCCCGGTAACGCTTGCCTTGACGCCCGAGGGTTCGACGGACTGGAAGCTGGTGTTCAGCCGGCCATAGCCCGGTGTGCTCGCATTGGCGACGTTGTTGGCGATTGCGCTCGCGCGCGTCGTCTGCGCCAGCATTCCCGAAAGAGCCGTATGCGTGATTGCAGAAATGCTCATCGACCGTTTCCCTGTTTCCGGACAACAAGCGTTTTACCGGCAAGGGTTTAGGGAATGCTGAACGGCTTCGGTTAGCGAAAAGCGAGGGAATCTGAGACGACTGTACCGAAATGGCACATAGGCCTCAGCGACCGGCTCTCATACCCGCAATCAGGATATCGATGAGCTGCCGTGCCGCAACCCGCCAGGCGGGGCCGCTGCTGATGCTCGCGCCACCGGCAAGCGCCCGCAGAAGGTCGAGCGGGTCCATCGTCAGGCGGATCTCGCCGGCTGCTGGCGCGGTCGATGCCCTTGCCGAGGAATTGAGTCTGGATCGGCTGCAAACCAGACAGCTGCTCTTACGTTGAGCTATGGGACGTCATTTCCCCATCCCGGAAATGACGCTCCTAGGCTAACGAAGCTTCGATGGACGGTTAGGGGATGGGGTTAAGCTGCTGCGAAGGCTGATAGAGGAGAAGGGCGCCCGGTACAGGGGCAGGCAACCCTTCTCCCTGCTGGTTTTACAATATCCAGCAACGATAACTACGCAGCAAACCGAAAATGGTTCACCGATCCCAATGAAAATCCAGAAAAAGTCTGCCGACGTTCTTTCGTCGTCAGGAATGCATAGCCGCGCATCATCCATCCATGCGGCTCTTTACCGACAGCCGCCATTCAGCTCTTGATATCGAGACCCGCTTCGACTGCGGCGGCGATGAACGCCTTGCGCGCGTCCTCACCGGTGCGCTTGCCCTTGATGACGTCGGCGCAGATCAGCAGCGCCTGGTCGAGTGCAGCGCCATCCTCCGTCGGCCAGTCCTCGATCATCGCCCAGGAGGCAGCCTGGGTATTGTCGATGGTCACGTATTGGCCGGGCTCTTCGAGGGCGATGAGCACAGGCTTCGACCAGGGCGCCTGCATTCTGGCTTCGCTTTGATCCTGGGGCATTCGGTGTGACCTTTCTTCGCGTATTCTCTATCAGAATTAGGAAAGCCCCTCCCATGATGGAAGGGGCTTGGATTGCTCAGCCCTTTGCTTGCGCTTCTGGCGTTTGGCCCGACCGCTACTCTGCAGCTTCTGCGTAGGCCTCGACCGGCGGGCAGGTGCAGATCAGGTTACGGTCGCCATAGACGTTGTCGACGCGGTTGACCGGCGACCAGTACTTGTCAACGCGGAAAGCGCCGGGTGGGAAGCAGGCCTGTTCGCGCGAATAGGGGCGATCCCATTCGCCGACGAGGTCTTCCACCGTGTGCGGGGCGTTCTTCAGCGGGTTGTTCAGCTTGTCCGAACGGCCTTCCTCGATGTCGCGGGCTTCCTGACGGATCGCCAGCATCGCTTCGCAGAAGCGATCGAGTTCAGCCTTGGTTTCGGACTCGGTCGGCTCGATCATCAGCGTGCCGGCAACCGGCCAGCTCATGGTCGGGGCATGGAAGCCGCAGTCGATCAGGCGCTTGGCAACGTCATCGACGGTGACGCCGGCACTGTCCACCAGCGGGCGCGTGTCGACGATGCATTCATGCGCCACGCGGCCGGCGGCCGACTTGTAGAGCACGTCATAGGCACCCTTGAGGCGGGCAGCGATGTAGTTGGCATTGAGGATCGCCACCTTGGTTGCCTGCGTCAGGCCTTCGCCGCCCATCATCAGGCAGTAGCTCCAGGAGATCGGCAGGATGGAGGCCGAGCCGAAAGCTGCTGCGGATACCGCGCCCGAACGGCCGTCCGTTTCCGGATGACCGGGCAGGTAGGGTGCCAGATGCGACTTGACGCCGATCGGACCCATGCCGGGGCCGCCGCCGCCATGCGGGATGCAGAAGGTCTTGTGCAGGTTGAGGTGGGAAACGTCGGAGCCGATGTCACCGGGGCGGGACAGGCCGACCATGGCGTTCATGTTGGCGCCGTCGAGATAGACCTGGCCGCCGTGCATATGCACGAGGTCGCAGATTTCCTTGACGGTTTCCTCGAAGACGCCGTGTGTCGACGGATAGGTGATCATGCAGCAGGAGAGGTTTGCCGCATGCTCCTCCGCCTTGGCGCGAAAATCCTCGAGGTCGATATCGCCGTTTTCACGGACCTTGACGACGACGACCTTCATGCCGGCCATCTGGGCCGAGGCCGGATTGGTGCCATGCGCGGAGGTCGGGATGAGGCAGACGTCGCGGTGACCCTGGCCATTGGCAATGTGGTAGTTGCGGATCGTCAGGAGGCCGGCATATTCGCCCTGCGCGCCGGAGTTCGGCTGCATGGAGAAGGCGTCGTAGCCGGTGACGGCGCAGAGCTTTTCCGTCAGGTCATCGATCATTTCGCGATAGCCGAGCGCCTGGTCGGCCGGCACGAAAGGATGGATGTCGGAAAATTCCGGCCAGGTGATCGGCAGCATTTCGGCTGTCGCGTTCAGCTTCATCGTGCAGGAGCCGAGCGGGATCATCGAGCGGTCGAGCGCCAGATCGCGGTCGGAGAGCCGGCGGATGTAGCGAGTCATTTCGCTTTCGGCGCGGTTCATGTGGAAGATCGGATGCGTCAGGTATTCGCTGGTGCGCAGCAGATCTTTCGGCAGGCGATAGGAGGGCTCGAAATCGGCGATCTGGAAATTGCCGCCGAAGGCGCGCCAGACGGCTTCCAGCGTTGCCGGACGCGTGCGCTCGTCGAGCGACATGCCGATCTTCGTCTCACCGACCTTGCGCAGGTTCACACCTTCGGCGACGGCTGCGCGCAGGATGAGGCCCTGCATATGGCCGACATCGACGGTGATCGTGTCGAAGAAGGTTTCCGGCTCGACCTTGTAGCCGAGCTTTTCCAGGCCCTTGGCCATCAGCACGGCCTTCTGGTGAACCTGCTGGGCGATCGCTTTGATGCCCTTGGGACCGTGGAAGACGGCATACATGGAGGCCATGACGGCGAGCAGAACCTGAGCGGTGCAGATGTTCGACGTCGCCTTTTCGCGACGAATGTGCTGTTCGCGCGTCTGCAGCGACAGGCGATAGGCGCGGTTGCCGCGGGCGTCGACGGAAACGCCGACGAGACGGCCGGGCATGGAGCGCTTGATGGCATCCTTGACCGACATGTAGGCCGCATGCGGACCGCCATAACCGACAGGAACGCCAAAACGCTGCGAGGAACCGATGGCGATATCGGCACCCATTTCACCCGGCGATTTCAGAAGCGTGAGCGACAGGATATCGGCGGCGACGACGGCGATGGCGCCCGTCTGGTGCAGGCGCGAGATCAGGCCGGTATAGTCATGCACATGGCCGTGCGTGCCCGGATACTGGAAGATCGCGCCGAAGACATCGACCGGATCGAGATCGGTGAAGGGGTTGCCGACGATAACAGTCCAGCCGAGCGGTTCGGCGCGGGTGCGGATGAGAGCGATGGTCTGCGGATGGCAATCGGCATCGACGAAGAAGGACTTGGCCTTCGACTTGGCGACGCGTTCGGCCATGGCCATGGCTTCGGCAGCGGCCGTCGCTTCATCGAGCAGCGACGCGTTGGCGACATCGAGGCCGGTCAGGTCGCAGATCATCGTCTGGTAGTTCAGCAGCGCTTCGAGGCGACCCTGCGAAATTTCCGGCTGGTAGGGCGTATAGGCCGTATACCAGGCCGGGTTCTCCAGGATGTTGCGCTGGATGACCGGCGGGGTGATCGTGCCGTAATAGCCCTGGCCAATCAGCGAGGTCAGAACCTTGTTCTTGTTGGCAGTTTCGCGCAGCTTGTCGAGCGCCTCGCGCTCCGTCATCGGCGCGCCCCAGAGGAGCGGCGCCTTCTGGCGGATGGCGGGCGGCACGGTTGCGTCGATCAGCGCATCGAGGCTCTTGTAGCCGATGACACCGAGCATATCCGACATTTCAGACGGCGAGGGGCCGATATGACGACGATTGGCGAAGTCATAGGGCTGATAGTCTGTGAACTGGAATTCGGTAGGCGTCGTCATTACGCAGTCAGCTCCTTGTAGGCCGCTTCATCGAGCAGGGCATCGACATCGGAGAGGGTCTTCAGCTTGAGCTTGAAGAACCAGCCGGACCCTTGAGGATCCGAATTGACGAGCGACGGATCGGCAACGATCGCCGGATTGACCTCGACGATCTCGCCATCGAGCGGGCAGTAGACTTCCGAGGCAGCCTTGACGGATTCGACGGTGGCCGCATCGTCATTCTTGGAGAAGGTGGCGCCAACTTCTGGGAGTTCCACGAAAACGAGGTCGCCGAGCTGCTCGACAGCGTAGGTGGTGATGCCGACGGTCGCGACATCGCCTTCGAGCTTCAGCCATTCATGTTCCTGGGTAAATTTCAGCATGGAAAAATCCTCTCGCAATAGGGGTCAGCGTTTGTAGGTCGGCTTAATGAAGGGAAGGGCAGAGACAGTGACGGGCAGGTACTTGCCGCGCACTTCGGCATAGACCTGCGTGCCTACCCCCGCATGGGAGACCGGCACGTAACCCATGGCGACGGGGCCTTCGACGGAGGGGCCGAAACCACCCGAGGTGACTTCGCCGATCTCGGTCTTGCCTTCGGCATCGGCATAGAGCTTGGCATGGCCGCGCACCGGCGCCTTGCCTTCGGGCTTCAGGCCGACGCGCTTGCGGGAAACGCCGTTGTCCAGCTCGCCGAGAATGCGCGCGGCACCCGGGAAACCGCCAGCGCGGGCGCCGCCCGTGCGGCGGGCCTTCTGCATGCCCCATTCGATGGCGGCTTCGACCGGCGAAGTGGTCGTGTCGATATCGTTGCCATAAAGGCAGAGCCCCGCTTCCAGGCGCAGGCTGTCACGGGCGCCGAGGCCGATCGGCTCGACATCGGGATGCTCGAGCAACCGGTTGGTGACATCCACGGCCTTGTCGGCGGGAATGGAGATTTCGAAACCGTCTTCGCCGGAATAACCCGAACGCGAGACGAGACAGGAAACATCGTGCAGGCGGCAGTGGCGCACGTCCATGAATTTCATGGCGGCGACATCGGCCCAGAGTTCGGCCAGCGCTTCCACGGCGCGCGGGCCTTGCAGGGCGATCAGGGCGCGGTCGAGGACGGTGATGTCGCAGGTGTTGGAAAGATGCTTCTGCAGGTGGGCGACGTCCTGCTCCTTGCAGGCGGCGTTGACGACGACGAAGAGGTGGTCGTCGAGATGGGTAATCATGAGGTCGTCCATGATGCCGCCATTCTCATCCGTGAAGAAACCGTAGCGCTGGCGGCCCTCGGCAAGGCCGAGGATATCGACAGGCACAAGGCTTTCCAGCGCCAACGCCACATCCTCATACTTGCCGGACTTCGCCTTGATGACGATCTGGCCCATATGGGAGACATCGAACAGGCCGGCGGCGGCACGGGTCTGAAGATGCTCCTTCATGACGCCTGCCGGATATTGCACCGGCATGTCATAACCAGCGAAGGGCACCATGCGGGCGCCGAGCGACAGGTGAAGCGCGTGAAGCGGGGTTTTCTTGAGGGCAGCAGTATCGTCCAAACGACGCCTCCGGTGTTTGCGCCGGATAGTCCGGGCGCGGGCTCAAAACTGAAGGCGCGATTACGCCTTGTCTCCTTGAGCCCCCTCTGTCCCTGTGCCTGAGATTGTTATCCCTTCGGCGGACGTTTCGAGAACGCCTCTCTCCAGAGTTCCGTCTGCCCCTTGTGGTCCTTTTGCCTGAGAGTTTCCGGGGCGGTTGCTCCTTCGGCACCGGTATCGCGTACCGGCTTCTCCCAACAAGGTTGCGGCAATTATCCGGGGGCGGTGGGGCTTGGCAAGCGAAATGTCGGTGACGCACAAATTTTTGTCGCGGCTTTAAAAGGCCGATTGCGGTCCGCGGCAAATGGGCTTTTGCATTTGCGGGCGAAATTGGCTAACGCGACGCAAAGCGAGGAGATAATCGATGAACATTGTCAGGACGTTTGGTTTTACAGCCCTCCTTTGTGCTTGCGGCTTTGCCGGATCAGCACTCGCCCAGGACCATCAGCACATGCAGGGCATGGACATGAGCGGCATGGGCTCCATGAACATGGCCGGCGGCGGCGACGTGGTGAAGGCCGGCGATCTCGAAATTTCCGGCGGATTCGCCAAGGCGATGCTGCCCGGTCAGCCCGTGGGCGGCGGCTTCTTCACCGTCAAGAACACGGGTTCAGCCGACGACCGCTTGGTTTCGGTCACGTCGCCGACATCGGGCGAAGTGCAGATCCACGAAATGGCCATGCAGGGCAACGTCATGAAGATGCGTCAGCTCAAGGACGGGATCACTATTCCCGCCGGCCAGGCCGTCGAGCTTGCGCCCGGCAATCTGCATCTGATGTTCCAGAAGGTGAAGACGCCGTTCAAGCAGGGAGACAAGGTGCCGGTCACGCTGACCTTCGAAAAGGCCGGCAAGATCGATCTGGTGCTGAATGTTCTGTCGGCACAGGGCAAATAAAGCGCTGAAAAACAAAAGCCCGCGACAATGAACTGACCCCACAAAGTTGGACAACAACCTTCGGGGGTCAGTTCACATGCGCGCGCTTTGCTCCTCCCAGCAAAAACCTAGATCTCAGACATCCTCGTAAGACTGCAGGGCCTGCTTCAAGCCGGCCTGCGGCTGGCGAAAGCCCTTGGTCATGAGATCAAGCGCGACTTCCGTATTCTGGATGATGTTGGTGGTTTCTTCCGGATCTTCAGCGCTCTGATGGAGCTGGCGTTCCGCAATCTTGCGAGCCTCGCGTATGGCCGTGCCGGTCGCCACGCGCTGGGGAATGCGCAGAGTATCGAAGGCAAGGGCAGCGGTGTTCGCGGATATGGAAACAAGCTGTGTCATGCGCCCGTCATACCGGTACGACCTTCGCGTTCGGCTTAAGAAAATCATTCGCATTTTACCGGATGGTAAGAATTCCACAGAAGCGATTTGCATCAGGCTGGAATCGCAACACACCGGACGCATGGTCCAGGTTGTCCTCGGCGCTGTCGGCGACGCAATCAGTTCGCTGCTGAGATATTATGTCGGCCTCGGCCCGATGCGCGTGCTGCTCTGATTTCGATTCCGATTTCCGTTTTCTGAAAAATGCTCTAAAGGCAGCGGCAAGAGAGGCGCCGGCTTCGATCGCGCCCGTATTTTCCGAAAGAATTCCATGGCAGGCATAGAACACATCAAGGTGGAGCCCGATGAAGCGGGCATGCGGCTCGACCGCTGGTTCAAGATCCACTATCCGGGGCTCGGCTTCGGTCCACTGCAGAAGCTGCTGCGCTCCGGCCAGGTGCGTGTCGATGGCGGCCGCGTCAAATCGGATGCCCGTGTGCAGCCCGGCCAGATGGTGCGCATACCGCCGCTCGATGTCGATGCCAAGGTGAAGTCCGGGCCGATCGCCGGCAAGGACCTCAAGCATTCGACCGATTTCGAGCTTCTCTCGCGCATGGTGCTGCACGAGGACGACAAGGTCATCGTTCTCAACAAGCCGCCCGGACTTGCGGTGCAGGGCGGCTCTGGCGTCGCCAGGCATATCGACCAGATGCTCGAAGCCTGGACCAGCCCGAAGGGCGAGAAGCCGCGCCTCGTGCACCGCCTCGACCGCGATACGTCGGGCGTGCTCGTCATCGCCCGCACGCGTGGTGCCGCCCAGAAGCTGACGGCCGCCTTCCGCGAGCGCGACACCAAGAAGACCTACTGGGCGCTGGTCAAGGGCGTGCCGCGCAAGCACGAGGACAAGATCTCGACCTGGCTCGTCAAGGAGCCGACGGCCGATGGCGACCGCATGCGCATCGCCAAACACGGCGAGGATGGCGCCGATCATGCGATTTCCTACTATCGCGTGCTGGAGACGGCGGCGCAGAACCTCGCATGGCTGGAGATGGAGCCTTATACCGGGCGTACCCACCAGCTGCGCGTCCATGCGCTGCATATCGGCCATCCGATCATCGGCGATCCCAAATATTTCGACGAGGATCCGAATTGGGATTTTCCCGGCGGCATCCAGAAGCGGCTGCATCTGCACGCGCGCCATATCGATATCCCGCACCCCTCGGGCGGGCGCCTGCGCGTCAGCGCGCCACTGCCACCGCATATGGTGCAGACCTGGAACCTTCTCGGTCTCGACCTTGCCGGCGCGGAAAGGGACAGTGAATGAAACTCGCGCTTTTTGATTGCGACGGCACGCTGGTCGACAGCGCCGGGCTGATCCACGAAACCATGCGCCGCACCTTCGAGACATTCGGCAAGCCGGAACCTCGATTTGAAGACACCAAGGCCATCATCGGCCTGACCCTCGATATCGCCATCGCCCGCATGCAGGGCAAGCCGCATGTCGAACAGGAAGACATCGACATGACGGCGCATTACAAATCGCTGTTTTCGATCGTGCGCCAGGATCTCGATTACCGAGAGCCGCTGTTTGCCGGCATTCGTGAGATGATCGACGCGATCAGCGGGCGTGAGGATCTGCTGATCGGCGCCGGCACCGGCAAGTCCCGGCGTGGGCTGAAACTCGTCGCGGAAACGCATGGCTTCGATTTCATCGTGTCGCGCACCGCCGATGACTGCCCCTCCAAGCCGCATCCGGCCATGGTGAGCGAGTGCTGCGACGAAACTGGCATGAATGCCGCTGACGCCATTGTCATTGGTGATGCGATCTACGATATGCAGATGGCAAAGGCTGCCGGCGCCAAGGCGATCGGCGTTGCCTGGGGCTATGCCAGCGTGGATGAGCTGATCGCCAACGGCGCCGATGCGATCGCCTATCATCCGAACGAGATATTGCGCCATTTTTCCTGAGGTGAGCCCATGCGCGACCTGCTGAACGACCTTTCCGAAGGCCTGAGCCATCCCGATCCCATCCGCCGCGCGCAGATCCAGATGAAGAAGCCGCTGCCGAAGCGCTTCTACCAGACGGTTTCCGTCGAGCCGATTGAGGATGGCTTCGCCATTACGCTTGATGGCAAGGCCGTGCGTACGCCAGCCCGGCAAATGCTGGCGCTGCCGAATGAGGCGCTGGCAAGGCTTGTCGCCGCCGAATGGGACGTGCAGACCGAGGTGATCGATCCGTCGCTGATGCCGGCGACGCGCCTCGTCAACACGGCGATCGACGGCGTCGCCACCGACACGCAGGCCGTCTTCGAAGACATCCTGCGGTTCTCCTCCAGCGACCTGCTGTGCTACCGCGCCGATGATCCGGAAAAGCTGGTCGAGCGACAGAGAGAGCGCTGGGACCCGGTGCTCGACTGGGCGGCTGCCGATCTCGGCGCGCGCTTCATTCTCATCGAGGGCGTGATGCATCACGAACAGCCGCGCGAGGCGATCGCGGCCTTCGGTTCGGCGCTGCGCCGGCATGACAGTGCACTGGAACTGGCAACTCTCCATACGGTGACGACGCTGACCGGTTCGGCGCTCCTGGCGCTTGCGATCGCCGAAGACCAGATCACGCCCGATGAAGCCTGGTCGCTTGCCCATCTCGACGAGGATTGGACCATCGAACACTGGGGAAGCGACGAGGAAGCCGAACAGCGCCGCGCCAAGCGTTTTGTGGATTTCAAGGCAGCGACCGATGTTTTTTTCGCGCTAAGAGCCTGAATCATATTGCCTTGATAGGCTTTATGACGAAATCTGCGACTCTGACGGGGATATGCGGGAATTTGGAATGAACTGGCTGAGGTCGAGATTTTGCCTGATAGCGCTTGTTTGCGTGGCGCTTACGGCCTGTGCCAGCCTCATGCCGAAGAAGCAGGAAAAGCCTGTCTATGACGTGCGCAGTGCCGTCGTGCTGTCAAGCACGACCATGTCGGGGGAACTGCTTTCCGGCATCAGCGATCGCGTCAACGCCGCCATTCGCGCGACGGTCCACACCACGGAATTGCCGCGCGTGGTACTGACGATTCGCATCGTTTCCGTCACGAAGGGTCTCGGCTTCCAGAAAGACCGCAACGTCGCAAAGGTCAGCGTCGACGCCGCCTCCGTGGAGGATGGATCGGTCATCGCCGTCACCTCCTTCGAAGTCACAAGCATGACCGCCGACCCGGACCTGGCCGACGACATTCTGGCGGAAGATATCGCGGCGCGCGTACGCTCCGCCTTTGCACTCAGCGGGCGATAGTTCTGACGCAATTCCGAACGGAAAACCGCTGCACGGTTTTGCCGGAATTGCCCTAACTGCCATACAAACCGCAGCAAGCGGCGAGGGGAGATCATGAAGGATATTTTGGAAGAGCTAGAACGCCGCCGCGGTATCGCTCGTCTCGGCGGCGGACAGGTGCGCATCGACGCGCAGCACCAGCGCGGCAAACTGACGGCGCGCGAACGCATCGATCTCTTTCTCGACGAGGATTCATTTGAAGAGTTCGACATGTTCGTGGAGCACCGCTCCACCGATTTCGGCATGGACAAGAGCCGCATTGCCGGCGACGGCGTGGTGACCGGCTGGGGCACGGTCAACGGCCGCACCGTCTTCGTCTTCGCCAAGGATTTCACCGTCTTCGGCGGTTCGCTCTCTGAAGCTCATGCCGAGAAGATCATCAAGGTGCAGGACATGGCGCTGAAGAACCGCGCGCCGATCATCGGCATCTATGATGCGGGCGGCGCGCGTATTCAGGAGGGTGTTGCAGCACTCGGCGGTTATGCCGAGGTCTTCCAGCGCAACGTGCTGGCCTCCGGCGTCATTCCGCAGATCTCGGTCATCATGGGGCCGTGCGCCGGCGGCGACGTCTATTCGCCCGCCATGACGGATTTCATCTTCATGGTGCGCGATACGTCCTACATGTTCGTGACCGGTCCCGATGTGGTGAAGACCGTCACCAACGAGACGGTTACTGCCGAAGAGCTTGGCGGCGCGAGCGTGCATACCACGCGCTCCTCGATCGCCGACGGCGCCTATGACAACGATGTCGATACGCTGTTGCAAGTGCGCCGGCTCATCGATTTCCTGCCGCAGTCGAACACGTCGCCGGTGCCGGAAATCGAATGTTACCAGTCGGTGACCGATGCCGACAATTCGCTGGATACGCTGATCCCGGCCAATGCCAACAAGCCCTACGACATCAAGGAACTGATCCAGAAGGTGGCGGACGAGGGGAATTTCTTCGAGATCCAGGCGAGCTTTGCCAAGAACATCGTCTGCGGATTCGGGCGCATCGAGGGCTCGACGGTGGGTTTCGTCGCCAACCAGCCGATAGTGCTCGCCGGCGTGCTCGACAGCGACGCTTCGCGCAAGGCTGCGCGTTTCGTGCGCTTCTGCGACTGCTTCAACATTCCGATCGTCACCTTCGTCGATGTGCCGGGCTTCCTGCCAGGTACTGCGCAGGAGTATGGCGGGCTGATCAAGCACGGGGCGAAGCTGCTCTTTGCCTATGCCGAGGCGACGGTGCCGAAGCTGACGGTCATTACCCGCAAGGCCTTCGGCGGCGCTTATGATGTGATGGCGTCGAAACATCTGCGCGGCGATTTGAACTATGCCTGGCCGACGGCCCAGATTGCCGTCATGGGCGCCAAGGGCGCCGTCGAGATTATCTTCCGCAAGGATATCGCCGATCCCGAGAAGATTGCCGCGCATACGAAGATGTACGAGGATCGCTTCCTGTCGCCGTTCGTCGCAGCCGAGCGCGGCTATATTGATGAGGTGATCATGCCGCATTCGACGCGGCGGCGGCTGGCGCGAGGCCTGAGGATGCTGAAGAACAAGGATCTCAGCAATCCCTGGAAGAAGCACGACAACATCCCGCTATGATCGAATAAAAGAGCTCCGTCAGGTGTTTATCCACTGTCGAAGTTGTGAACGCCCGTCAGCAATCCGTGTCTTCAATCCCTGCTAGAGACGCGGTAACGCTCGGCGGTACACCCTTAAGGAGAGTCTTTATGTCAACTTTCGAGCGTCTGTCTGCCTACCGCCCCTATGGTCTGGCCGCTCTCAGAATCATGACCGCGCTTCTGTTCATCGAGCACGGCACAATGAAGCTTTTCGGCTTCCCGGCCGCGCAGGGCGATGGCCCGCTTTCGACACTGTTCCTGATTGCGGCACTGCTGGAAACCTTCGGCGGCATCCTCATTCTCATCGGCTTTGCGACGCGGCCGGTGGCCTTCCTGCTGGCGGGTGAAATGGCGATCGCCTATTTCATGGCGCATATGCCGCACAGCTTCTTCCCGGCTCTCAACCAGGGCGATGGCGCAATCCTGTTCTGCTTCATCTTCCTGTACCTGTTCTTTGCCGGCGCCGGCGCATTGTCCGTCGACAACAGAAACGCGACTGCCTAAAGCATCGGCCCGAAAATCGGAATCGATTTTCGGAAAGCCTGATGCGTAGATTCAAAGAAGTAGAGCGTCCTTTGTGCGTCCGAATGGACGCACGGCGCTCCAGCAAAAAGGCTGCGGGTTTATCGCCCGCAGCCTCTTCTTCATTTCAGATCTTTTTTCAGGCCGTCAGCTTGAGGCCGGCAATGCCGGCGACGATCAGCGTAATGCAGATCAGGCGCGAGGCGCTTGCCGCATCACCCAGAAGCCAGACACCGAGCAGCACCGTGCCGACCATGCCGATGCCGGTCCAGATCGCGTAAGCCGTGCCGACCGGCAAAGTCTTGACGGCGAGACCGAGCAAGATGACGCTCACCACCATGGAAATGACCGTGAGGATCGTCGGCATCGGACGGGTGAAGCCATCGGTATATTTCAGACCGATTGCCCAACCGCATTCAAAAAGGCCAGCGAGAAAAAGCAGAAACCAGGCCATCATACTCTCCATATCAAGAGCGAGGCCGTCCCCGCGACTTTTGCGACCCGGGCAAACCCGAGCGCCGCAGTCGTCTGCGTCACACTCGATATGGACGAGGGAACGGCTGACTTCAAGTTAGGAATTGGCATAGCTGCCATGCCACCCGATTCCGGAGCGGCAATCAGGCGTTCTTCGCGCGGCGGCAGAGACGATCGAAGGTTTCGAGGAAACGCGAACGATCCTTGGGACTGAAAGCGGCATTGTAACCCTTGCTCTCGCCGGTCTCTCGCAGATGGGCGCCGAGATCGCGCATGGCGCTTGCCATGCCGATATTGGTCTCGTCGAAGACGCGACCTGTCGGGCCTGTGACGAAGGAGCCCTTGGCGACACAGCGGACTGCAAGCGGCACGTCGGCGGTGACGACCACATCTGTCGGGCCGGTATTGTCGGCAATCCAGTCGTCGGCGGCGTCGAAGGCATTGGAGACGATGACGTTGCGCACCATCGGATCGCGCGATGGGCGAAGGCCCGAATTGGCGACGAAGGTCACTTCCATGCCGAGGCGTTCGGCCACTTTCAGGATTTCAGGTTTGACGGGGCAGGCATCCGCATCGACATAGATCATGGCGATATCCTCACGCCGGCTGGGTGGCCGGCTGGCGGACCATGTCGATATGGGGAATGCCGTCTTCCAGATATTCCTCCGAGGTTTTCACGAAACCGAAGGATTCGTAGAAGCGGCGCAGATGCGCCTGCGCCGACAAGGCAATGGGATTTTCCGGATAAAGCCGCCCGCAGGCGGCGATCGATTCGGTCATCAGCGCATCGCCGAGCCGCTTGCCCCGGTGGGTGGGCGAAACGACGACGCGGCCGATCTTTACCGGATCCTGCGCGCTGTATGGCTTCAGGAGCCGCGTAGAGCCGAGCAGTTCGCCGCCATCCAGCAGCCGGAGATGCAGGGCGTCGATGTCCTTGCCGTCCAGTTCGGGGTAAGGGCAGTTCTGCTCGACGACGAAGACATCGACGCGCATCCTCAACAGGTCGTAGAGCTCTCGCGCGGAGAGCTCGTCGAGACCCTTGAGGTCGACCTTGTAGGCAATAGCGGCCATCAATAGACCACGACGCCGCGGATGCTTTCACCCTTATGCATGAGATCGAAGCCCTTGTTGATGTCTTCGAGCGGCATGGTGTGGGTGATCATCGGGTCGATCTGGATCTTGCCCTCCATGTACCAGTCGACGATCTTCGGTACGTCGGTGCGGCCACGAGCGCCGCCGAAGGCCGTGCCCATCCAGTTACGGCCGGTGACCAGCTGGAAGGGACGCGTCGAAATCTCCTGGCCGGCGCCGGCAACGCCGATGATGATGGACTTGCCCCAGCCGCGGTGGCTGGATTCCAGCGCCTGGCGCATGACCTTGGTGTTGCCGGTGCAATCGAAGGTGTAATCGGCGCCGCCGATCAGGTCGCCATGGCGCTTCGTCATGTTGACGAGGTAAGGCACGATGTCGTCGCCGACTTCCTTCGGGTTGACGAAATGCGTCATGCCGAACTTCTCGCCCCATGCCTTGCGATCAGGGTTGATATCGACACCGATGATCATGTCGGCGCCGGCAAGGCGCAGGCCCTGCAGAACATTGAGACCGATGCCGCCGAGACCGAAGACGATGGCGGTCGAGCCGATCTCGACCTTGGCGGTATTGATGACGGCGCCGATACCGGTCGTCACGCCGCAGCCGATGTAGCAGACCTTGTCGAAGGGGGCGTCGGGATTGATCTTGGCCAGCGCGATTTCCGGCAGAACGGTGAAGTTCGCGAAGGTCGAGCAGCCCATATAATGGTGGATCTTGTCCTTGCCGATCGAGAAGCGCGAGGTGCCATCAGGCATCACCCCCTGGCCCTGGGTCGCGCGGATCGAGGTGCAGAGATTGGTTTTGCGCGAGGTACAGGAATAGCACTCGCGGCATTCCGGCGTGTAGAGCGGAATGACATGGTCGCCCTTCTTTACGGAGGTGACGCCGGGACCGACGTCGACGACGATGCCGGCGCCTTCATGGCCGAGGATCGCCGGGAACAGGCCTTCCGGATCGGCGCCTGATAGCGTGAAATCATCGGTGTGGCAGATGCCCGTCGCCTTGACTTCGATCAGCACTTCGCCGGCCTTCGGGCCTTCCAGCTGAACGGTCATGACCTCAAGGGGTTTTCCTGCCTGAACGGCAACGGCGGCGCGAACATCCATCTTCCATCTCCTCGTGATTTGCGAGCGCGACTCTTGCACGCCCGACGAGGATGGCTCAAGCGGAAAAAGACCTTGAGCGCTTTCTGAAAATCGGCTTCGCCTCAGGCGAATTCCATAATGACGGCATCGACCGCGAGGCTCTCACCGGGAGCGGCCTTGATCTTGCCGACGACGAGGTCGCGCTCGGCGCGCAGCACGTTTTCCATCTTCATGGCTTCGACGACGGCAAGTGTTTCGCCCGCCTTGACCTCCTGGCCCTCAGATACGGCAATCGAGACGACGAGACCGGGCATGGGGCAGAGCAGGAGCTTGGACGTATCGGGCGGCAGCTTGACGGGCATCAGACTATCAAGCTCTGCATGGCGGGGTGTAAAGACGCGCGCCTTGACCGACAGACCCTGCCAGTCGATGCGCAGGCCGTTGAGAACAGGACGGATCTGCGCTGTCACCTGCCGGCTGGCGATCCTGCCGCGCCAGACCGGATCGCCCGGTCGCCAATCGGTGACAACGGTTTCCGTGCGGCCGCCGACTTCCATTTCCATTTCAAAGGGAATGGTGACGAGGCCATCGACCAGTTTGACTGGCACGTAATTGCCGCCGAGCTTGACGACCCATTCTTCGCGCAGCGGGCCGGTCGGATGGCGCAGGCGATCGGCGAAGCCTTCGCGCCTGATCGTATCGATCAGGGAAGCAGATAGGGCGATCGCGGCGAGGGCTGCCTCTTCCGCGGCATCCGGCGCCATTGGCGCGAAACCATCGGGATACTCCTCTGCGATGAAGCCCGTCGAAAGACGGCCTTCACGCCAGCGCGGATGTTTCATCAGCGCCGAGAGGAAGGGAACATTGTGTTCGATGCCATCGACGACGAAAGCGTCGAGCGCCTGTCCCATGGCCTCCACCGCCTGTAGCCGGCTCGGCGCCCAGGTGCAGAGCTTGGCGATCATCGGGTCGTAATACATGGAGATTTCGGCGCCTTCGAAGACGCCGGTATCGTTGCGGATGATCACATCGCCGTTGCGGCCCTCCGCCGGCGGCCGGTAGCGCGTCAGGCGGCCGATCGAGGGCAGGAAGTTGCGGTAGGGATCTTCGGCATAAAGGCGGCTTTCGACCGCCCAGCCCTTCAGCTTGATGTCCTTTTGCGCGAGGGGCAGCTTTTCGCCGGCGGCGACGCGGATCATCTGCTCGACGAGATCGATGCCGGTCACCAGTTCCGTCACAGGATGCTCGACCTGCAGGCGGGTGTTCATTTCGAGGAAATAGAAATTGCGATCGCGATCGACGATGAACTCCACCGTGCCGGCGCTCTGATAGTCGACGGCCTTTGCCAAAGCCACCGACTGTTCGCCCATGGCAGCCCGCGTCTTCTCGTCGAGGAAAGGCGAGGGTGCCTCTTCGGCAACCTTCTGGTTCCGGCGCTGGATCGAGCATTCGCGCTCGCCGAGATAGATGACATTGCCGTGGGCGTCCGCAAGGACCTGGATTTCGATATGACGCGGATCGACCACATATTTTTCGATAAACACGCGGTCGTCACCGAAGGAGCTTTTGGCTTCCGAGCGGGCGCGGTCGAAACCGTCGCGCACTTCCGCTTCGTTCCAGGCAATGCGCATGCCCTTGCCGCCACCGCCGGCAGACGCCTTGATCATCACGGGATAGCCGATCTCGGCTGCGATCTTTTCGGCATGTGCTGCATCTTCGATCACACCGAGATAGCCGGGTACCGTCGAAACCTTGGCGGAATTGGCGAATTTCTTCGATTCGATCTTGTCGCCCATCGCCATAATCGCTTTGGGCTTCGGGCCGATGAAGATGATGCCTTGCTTTTCCAGCGCCTCACAGAAGGAGGCGCGTTCCGACAGGAAGCCATAGCCGGGGTGCACGGCTTCAGCACCGGTCTCCTTGCAGGCAGCAATGATCTTCTCGGCGACGAGATAGCTTTCGGCAGCGGGCGCTGGGCCGATATGGACGGCCTCATCGGCCATCTCGACATGCAGGGCATCCCGATCGACATCCGAATAGACTGCAACGGTGGCAATGCCCATACGGCGCGCGGTTTTGATCACGCGGCAGGCAATCTCGCCGCGATTCGCGATCAGGATTTTCTTGAACATCGAGACTCCACCCAGGAAATGCGTTCCGGAGTTTTACGCATAAAAAGCCGGAACGCACAATCGGGCTGAGGAATACGGCAGATCAGGCAACGGCAGCTTCGACAACCGGCTCTTCATCGATGATGCGAAGCCAACGGCTCCGTCTGGGTTCGGCAAAGTCCCTGAGCTCGACGGCAGCCATGATCTCGCCCCAGCGCTGATGATTAACGCCGGGCTGGGTTGCTGCCTCGATACGCTGCAGGACTCCATATTCCACCGGAGAAACGCCGATGATACCGCCTTCGCTGACGCTTCTCAGAATCCGCATGACATAGTCGACGTCCTGGCGCGTGATGCTTCTACGGTCGGTGGCGCGGGTCAGCTTGTAGCCACCAATATCCTCTGACAGCGCCAGGCGAAGCTGGTCGAGCGCCAGCGCCCGCAGCTCATCGGGAACATAGGCGCTGAGTTCCATGACATGCAGGATGAGCTCAAGCTCGAGCGCGGAATTGACGACGCCGTCGGTCGTGAACATGCGCATGATCCATGCGACATTGATCTCGTCCAGCGAGCCCTGCGGATAAGTGTAATCGACGATGAAGCCTGCCAGCTGCTCGACGAAGAACGTATTCCATTCGGAGCATTTTTCGGGGCAGGAACTATTGAGCGCCAACATCACCACAACATGATCGGATGTCCGGATTCCCTCCGGAAAGGTATGTTTGCGCAGCAATACAATGTCTTCGGCCGTCAGCCGATGCTTCCCGGCGACGACGCACGCCGGAAAAGCGAGACGGAACTCACTCATGTTTTATCTCCAGACTTCATCATGAAGTCGGAAATGGTTTTATCGATGCCGAATTGAAGATCCCTCAAGAAGGACGGTTAACCCTCGATGCGGCATTTCATGCGGATTTTAATGATCGTGCCTGCAAACGCTCGCGCCAGATGATAAAAAGCCCCGATGCGACGATGATGGCGATGCCGATCCATTTGGAAACATTCGGAAAATCGCCGAAGAGGGCGTAACCGAGCACGGTCGCCGAAATGATCTCGAAATACTGGAACGGCGCCAGCAGCGACAGCGGCGCCAGGCGAAAAGCCTTAACGACCAGCATGTGCGCATAGCCCGAGATCGTGCCGAGAATGAGCAGCAGTGCGAAACCGAGCCAGGAGGCGGGCAGGGAGGGCGTGAAGTCGGCACTGCCGAGGCTGCTTCCGACAAACATTGCGCCGGCCATGAAGATCGTGCCGCCGATGCCGGACATGGTCTGCATTGTCAGCGGCGAATCCGCCTCGCCGATGGCCCGGTTGAGGAAGAGATAGAGCGAGAAGAGGAAGGCGCAGAAAACCGGCAGCAGCGCCTTCAGGCCGAAGATCTCGTAGCTCGGCTGAATGACGATCATGGCACCGCCGAAACCGACGACGATCGCCATCCAGCGCCGCCAGCCGACCTTGTCTCCCAGGAACAGCGCCGAGAGCGCCGTCAGCATGAAGGGCTCGACGAAATAGATGGCGAAGACATCGGCGAGCGGCATGTATTTGACGGCGACGAAGAAGAGCAGGCTGGCTGCGCCATGCAGCGCGCCGCGCAGCAGGTTCATCCATGGGCGCTTGGCCGACAGCGCCTGCATGCCGAACATGGCAAAGAGGATCGGCAGGGTGCAGACGAGCTGAAAGAAGAAGCGGTAGAAAGTTACCTGTCCGGGCGACATACCCTCGAAGGTCGCCATATATTTGGCGATCGCATCCATCGTCGGCAGGATGGCCATGGCGCCGGCCATGATGGCCATGCCCTGGAGCGGATTCTGGGTGGAGGGAGATTCGGACATGATGGCTTTCTTGCGGATGATGTCATCAACCACAGGAAGCCTGGGCAATCAAGAACGGCAATCAGGGACAGAGTGCGCTATCGTTGACGGTTTCGCCGAAGATCTCTTCGAACGCGGCGCGCAGGCGGATATCGGCATCGGTCATCGTCACGAGCAGGCCGAGATCGACGAGGCTGGTGACGCCATAGGCTGAGATGCCACAGGGCACGATGCCGTTGAAATGATCGAGATCGGGATCGACGTTCAGCGACAGGCCGTGGAAGGTCACCCATTTGCGCAGGCGGATGCCGAGCGCGGCAATCTTGTCTTCCGCCATAGTGCCGTCCGGCAGCAGCGGCCTTTCCGGCCGGCGGACCCAGACGCCGACGCGATCCTCACGGCGTTCGCCGCGCACATTCATCGAACCGAGCGTACGGATGATGACTTCTTCGAGTGCCGCGACGAAGGCGCGCACATCCTGCCTCCGACGCTTCAGATCGAGCATGACATAGGCGACGCGCTGGCCGGGGCCGTGATAGGTATATTCGCCGCCGCGGCCGGTGGCGAAGACCGGAAAACGATCCGGCTGGACGAGATCCTTGGCGTCGGCGCTGGTGCCGGCCGTATAAAGCGGCGGATGTTCCAGCAGCCAGACGAGCTCGTCACCGCCTTCGGAAATCGCTGCCACTTCCCGCTCCATCGTCTCCACCGCCTCCGCATAGGGAACGAGCCCATCGGAAATGCGCCAGCGAACGGGGCGCGAACCAAGTTTCGGGAGCATGGAGAAATCGAGATCGGTGCGTAGCATGGCAGTCCTTGGCGCTATCCGCAGAAGGAGGGGGCGGGCGCGGGCTTCTATATGGACTTGGGCGAAGAGGGATTCAATCGCTCTTTGCAGCGAGCAGCCGTCTCGGAGACGCAGCCCGCGCGCAATCAATCCATGATGAAATGCGGGACGAAGCGGGAGAGGTTCTGGGTGATCGGCGATTTGTCCTCGCGGATGCAGATGCCGCAGGCTTCTCCGGCCACCACCCAAGAACCGACGACGGCATAATCGTCTCCAAACTGCGGAAGCAGGCAGGCTTCCTGCACGACATAACCCTCCGCGCCGTATTCGCCGTCGACCGCGACGGTTGTTCCCTCCAACGTCAGCGTGACGTTGGCACCTTCACGTGACAGGAGCGGTTTGCGGACCGCGTTTTCCAGACGCAGCGCCTGCGGATCGTCGGCAAAATAGGCGGGCAGCAGGTTCGGATGGTTGGGCGCCATTTCCCAGAGGACGGGCAGGAGGCCCTTGTTCGACAGGGTCATCTTCCACAGGGGCTCGTGGATCTTTGTGGGCGTGGAGATGAGGTGCACGCCAAAATCCTGGTGGACCATGAATTCCAGCGGATAGAGCTTGAAGAGGTTCTCCATCCGACGGTCTTCCAGATCGGTGAACCAGTTTTCCGGGTCGATACCGATCTCCTCCATGTCGAGCAGCACGACTTCGAAGCCCGCCTGAAACGCGACATCCGCTAAATATTTCGTGGTGAGATAATCTTCTTCGTTGTCGGTGATGCAGCCGAAATGGAAGACGCCGCTGTCACTGGTATTTTTGAAATGCTGGAAAGCGCCGATCAGCTGTTCGTGGATCGAATTGAACTGGTCAGTATCGGCCTTCAACCGGCCAAGGCGCTTCATATCCTGCAGCCATTCCCACTGAACGACGGCGCTCTCGAAAAGCGAGGTCGGCGTATCTGCGTTGAATTCGAAGAGCCTTGCCGGACCCTTGCCGTCGTAACGCAGATCGAAGCGGCCGTAGATATCACGATCGGACCATTTCCACGACCGCAGGATTGCCTCGTGGAACTCGGCCGGGATCGCCATTCGGGTCATCAAGGCGGGATCGGCGCAGATGCGATCGACTGCGGTGTAGCAAAGCTGCAGGATCTCGTTGGTCGGATCTTCGAGATCGTCTTCGATTTGAGCGAGCGTGAACTGGTAGGCGTTGCGCTCGTCCCAGTAGAGCTCGCCGTACATGTGGTGGATGGTGAAATCCAGCGCTTCGACTTTCTGGATCCAGCCCGGCCTTTCGCCTGTCGCGATGCGCTTCATCTGGCACCTCAGGACGCAGCAAAACCGCGCGCACCGAAGCCCGAGCGGGCGAGCGTGGTCGTGGGTGCGGGGGGCTTATAGAGCGCGGCGGATTGATGGGCCATCTTGAATCCGCCGGCCTTGTTGGTAACGAAAATCCCCCGAGAATCAACGAAACCTGGGACATGACGGCTCTCGTACAGCGCTGATGCGGGTACGGCAGGATAGTAGACTCCATTGACCATCTTCTCGGATTGACCGATCAAATACCCCGAGAGATAGGGGCTGAAATGTCCTCCTCCGGTCACATGCCCCGGAGAAGTCTGCTCACAGCGGCCGTCGCCGAATTCCTCCTCACAATCCTCGCGTTTGTCGTAAGAGGGAGCATCTTTCAGATGCTCGGCGCTGGCAATCTCGAAGCTGCTTTTACAGTCGTCAGCACCGAACTTGTTGTCCTTGAGGCAATCGTCAATCGTGTTGTATGCGGCCGTGTCGGTATCGCCGCGATACAATGAATCGACGTAAAGATAGAGAACGAGGGTTCCGAGAATCGCGAGCGCTACGCCTCCCTTGACGTATTCGTAGCGATCTTCCGGTGTCATACGATCCTCCAGTCGTTGGATGCCATGTGGTTGCGCAGGCAGAGCGAAACATGTGCCAAGCCGAAATAGTCGGCTTGCGTTCGAACGATTGAGAAAGACTGGATTACCGGCGAGCCTGCGCTACCGCGCACATGAACCGGAATCAGCGGACGCCAGTCCTTAGCGACACATCAAAAATGACTGATCAAAATAATCTTCATGAAATGAACACCCCCGAGACCCCTAATCGTTCCAGTTATGTTCTCAATTCCAGATAGAAGTCAAGCGGAAGATTGCGCATCAGAATTGCAGTCGCCACCGGCAGACTCTACGTTGATATCCGAGGGGAACAATTCATCGGGAAGGGACCACCGCGCATCGCGTCTTGCGGCAAGGATGGTGAGACCGAATAGGCCAAACCTTTGACCAAAAAAAGAAAAAACCCGCCGAAGCGGGTTTCTTTGGTGCGGTCGAGAAGACTCGAACTTCCACGGGTTGCCCCACAGCGACCTCAACGCTGCGCGTCTACCAATTCCGCCACGACCGCATCGTGGTAGGCCGATTTGCGTCGGCGAGGCAGCATGTAGCAAAAGCCTCTGACGGACACAAGCGCGATGTGACAGTTTTTTTTAAAAGCTTGCCCGAGGTGTGGATTACGCCGCGTGGGGCATTGAAATTGCAAAAGAAAAGGGCCGGAAACCGGCCCTTTCTCGGATCATGTCAGTGCATTGCGCGGCATGCCTCGGTGCGGCTTGCGCCGCTATCGGCACCTTTCTGGTGCGAACCCTTCGGGCCGATCATGCTGTGGCAATCCGGAAGCGGCTTGATACTGGCGGTGGCAGTGTTGTCGACTTTCGCGGGCTTGGCCATCGCGGCCGGCGCGAAGCCGTCGCTGTCATTTGTGTAATCGCTGGAATAGGCCGGGGGGGAAACATGAGTCGGATAGTGGACGGGCTTTGCCGGCGCGACCGGCGTCGGGTAGAGGCCGTCGCCATCGTTGGAATAATCGTCCATATATTTCGGCTGTGCAAAAGCGGCACTTGCCATGCTGACGGCAAACAGGGTGGCGGCGACGGCGAACTTCATACGCATGGGTCTATCTCCTCAATCTGTTGTTGAATTCAACAACACAAAACCAACCCTCGGCGAGATCGAGTCCGCTCCCCAATTCGGGCAATTTTGTGAGAAAGATGACAGCCACCTTGCGACGTTTTGTCCAAATGAAATCACATATTTGTCAATGCTCTTGAAGGCCACGTTACCTTAGCCGGCACAGTTAATCGCCCGAGATCTCAGCGCTTTCGCCAACATGACAATCCTGCAATCTTTAATTGATTAACTATTTGTAATTTTAGAGACATAAAAACCGGAAAGCGGATCGCTTTCCGGTTTTGAAATGCGGCAATTTTGTGTTTTTGCCTCAATCCTCATTCGGGATATGAGCATCGACACCGGTCGTCCGCAGGTGGTTTCGAACATGATGGACACCATCCACGGAGAGGGCGCCGAGTTCGACCTTGCGGGCGATGCCGATGGTTTCAACCGAACCTTCCAGCGTCACGGTATGGCCGTCGGCGTGAACTTCGACACTGTCGACATCCACGTCGGGGATGTTCTCCAGATTCTCGGTGACGCGGGCTTCGAGATCGTCGCTCTCGTCGCGGTCGATCGTATCAGGCTCAAGCGAATCCTCGAGCCGGTTCTCGTTGCCGTCCTCGTCCGTGCCATCAATGCGGAAGCCACTGTTGCGGTCGCGGTCGAAATTGGCCGAGGTTTCGCCATAGGGGCGGTTTTGACTGCCGGCGGCCCTGGCGCCGCTGCCGTCGGTATAGGGCCAGCCGTCATCCAGATTGCGTGCCTCGAAATCGCGGTAATCCTCTTCGCGGGAAAGCGAGGTCTTGTCATTCTTTCCAGGCATTGCCGTCTCCTTCCGGGTTTCCGTTCTGCAAGGCAAACGCCGGAAGGTTGCTATTGGTTCGGCCGACAGCGGCGAGGCCTTCAGCTTTTCATCTTTTCCCATTTCTTGATCAGCCGGTCACGCTTCAGCCGCGACAGGCGCTGCAGCCAGAAAATGCCGTCGAGCTGATCGACCTCATGCTGAATGCAGACAGCGAGGAAGTCCGATGCCTCTTCTTCGTGCTGCTGGCCTTCGAGATCCTGATAGCGGAAGCGAATCGCCTTTGGACGCACGACCTCATCCGTAGCGCCGGGCATGGAGACGCTGCCCTCCATGTGAACCATCGTCTCGTCCGAGAACCAGGTAATGTCGGGATTGACATAGATGCGCACGCCATCCGCCTTCTCGAGCTCCAGCACGGTCAGGCGCTGGAAGAGGCCAATATGGGCTGCGGTAATGCCGACACCGGGTGCTGCGCGCATCGTCTGCAGCAGATCGTCAGCAAGCTCTGACAGAGCCGAATCGAACGACGTTACCGGTGTGCAGACCGTCTTCAGGCCGGGATGCGGGTAGCGGAGAATCGGACGGATCGGCACAGCTAAGCTTCCTTTCGATAAATGGCAGCGGAAACTATAGCCGACCACAGGCAATGTCATCAGAAAGCACGGGTTCGCGCTTTACGGCAGAAATGCTTTCGGCTAGAGCGCCGTGCGTCCGTTCGGACGCGCAAAGGACGCTCTAACTCTTTGAAACTACGCATCAGGCTTTCCGAAAATCGATTCCGATTTTCGGGCCGATGCTGTAATAGGTCGATCAAGGATTCCAGCTGCGGCAAAGCCAGGGCGGAATTCGCTTATCCGCTTGTTGACAATGCATTTTCAGCCGACATCTTCGAATGCGGCTCGATAGTCTTTGAAATCAGATAGAAATGCGAGGGCGGCACATGACGACGACCGATACCGAAGACCGCATTCGCAAGCGTCCAACCGACGAAGACGTCGATATCTATAACGAAGACGGCAATGTGCGCAGCGATTTCCTGGCGCGCCTGGGTGCAGCCATCGCCGACCGTGACACGCTGTTTCTCCGTCAGAACGTCGTGCGCCTGCATGAATCGGAAATAGGCGACCTGCTCGAATCGATCCAGCCGGATCAGCGCCTGGCGCTGGTGCGCCTGCTCGGTGACGATTTCGACATGACGGCGCTGACCGAGGTGGACGAGACGATCCGCCGCGAGATCGTCGACCAGCTGCCGAACGAGCAGATTGCCGCCGCCATCGGCGAACTGGATTCGGACGATGCCGTTTACATTCTCGAAGACCTCGACAAGGAAGACCGGGAAGAAATTCTCGCGCAGCTGCCCTTCACGGAGCGGGTCCGTCTTCGCCGCGCCCTCGATTATCCCGAAAGCTCGGCTGGTCGGCGCATGCAGACGGAATTCGTCGCCGTGCCGCCATTCTGGACAGTCGGACAGACCATCGACTACATGCGCGACGAAGAAGACCTGCCTTACTCCTTCTCGCAGATCTTCGTCATCGACCCGACCTTCAAACTGCTCGGGGCCGTCGATCTCGACCAGATCCTGCGCACCAAGCGGCAGACGAAGATCGAAGCCATCATGCGGGAAACCAACCATCCGATCCCCGCAGAGATGGACCAGGAAGAGGCCGCCCAGCTCTTCGAACAATACGACCTTCTCTCCGCGGCCGTCGTCGACGAAAACGAACGGCTCGTCGGCGTGCTCACCATCGATGACGTGGTCGACGTGATCCATGAAGAGGCGGACGAGGACATCAAGCGCCTCGGCGGCGTCGGCGACGAAGAACTGTCCGACAACGTGATCTCGACCGTGCGCTCGCGCTTCCTGTGGCTGCTGATCAATCTCGGCACGGCCATGCTGTCTGCCAGCGTGATCGGGTTGTTCGACGGTTCGATCGAGAAGATGATCGCACTTGCGGTGCTGATGCCGATCGTTGCCTCCATGGGCGGCAATGCCGGCACGCAGACCATGACGGTGACGGTGCGTGCGCTCGCGACCCGCGACCTCGATATCTACAATGCCGGCCGCATCATCCGAAGGGAGGCTGGTGTCGGCATCCTGAACGGAATGCTCTTCGCTTTGCTGCTGGGCATGATCGCCGGCACCTGGTTCCACAATTACCAGCTTGGCGCCGTCATCGGCGCGGCCATGATCATCAATCTGATCGCGGCGGCCCTTGCCGGCATCCTGCTGCCGCTGCTGCTCGACAAGATGGGGGCGGATCCGGCGATCGCTTCGTCCGTGTTCGTCACGACCGTCACCGACTGTACCGGCTTTTTCGCCTTCCTCGGCCTAGCGACATGGTGGTTCGGCATCTGAAGCCTGCAGAAATTGACTATTACGTAAAAGTCAATATTATGTCAGACCGATGACGGGGATGAGATGCTAGTGAACAAATACTATACCATAACGGAGCTGACGCGCGAATTCGGGGTGTCGACGCGTACGCTTCGCTTCTATGAAGATGAGGGCTTGATTCATCCGGAGCGCCGCGGCCGCACCCGTCTGTTCCGTCCTGCCGACCGGCGCCTCATTCAGGAAATCCTGCGTGGCCGGCGCATCGGCTTCACCATAGCCGAAATCCGGGAAATCATTCAGGTCTACAAGGAGCCGCCGGGCGAACTCGGCCAGCTCAAGCTGTTGATGAAGCGTGTGGACGAAAAGCGGGAAGAGCTGCGCCAGAAGCGCAAGGACATCGACGAAACGATCACCGAGCTCGACAATATCGAGGAGGCCTGCCTTGGCCGCCTCGCCGAGATCGGCGTTACCACTTGACCATTATATGATCACTGGCTGATCATTGCTGCGGCGCCGGTTCGATCTGGGCGCTGCACTGGCTGGCAAGCGCCATAATCCGCTCATCATCCGCTTTGACCTCGCCTGCCTGGAACGGCGTGAAGAGCTGCTGCGCCTGCAGTTGATCGAGCGTGCACTGGCAGAAACTGCGGCAAAGCGCTTCGCCTTGTTCGACCGTGCAGGACGTATTGCACTGGCGCAGATAGGTCGCGACGGAATCGGGCTTCGGCGGCGCGACGACGAAGGTCAGGCCATAGGCGATGGTGATCAGCACCGGCTGGTGGATCAGATAGAAGGCAAGGCTATGGCGGCCGAGGCGCGCAAGCCATGTTCCGCCAGTGCCAAGAGCGGCAAGTCGCTGCGGCAGGTTTGTCCGGAAGGCGAGATGCGTAAGGCTCATTCCCAGGAAGAACGGCGTCGCCCAGGGGAAGAGCGGCACATAGTCGTTCGACCGGTCAGGCGTGGCCGCAAAGCCGAGCCAGGCAAGGTATTTCGGGTCAAACAGGTGCGAACCCAACACACCGGGCATGACGAAAGTGTCGGTGATCCAGGCGACGAACAGTGCCAGCGTGACGAGCAGCGTCATCGGCAACGGCAGGCGCAGGAAGACCACGCCTATGAGGCTCAGAACCGCGATGGAATGCAAGATGCCGAAATAGATCCATCCGCCGGGCACCAGATACAGCGTGGCCGCTGAGATCACCGCGGCGGCAGCGGCAATCATCCCGAAACGCTTCCAGAAGGACGGCCAGCGAATCTCCGGCCGGCTTGATAGTACAAGGCTGACGCCGACGATGAAGAGGAACGTTGTGGCGATCGCCCGCGCATAGATCTTCAGCCAGCCGGTTTCGGCCGTTCCGGGCGTAAGATAGCCCATGAACTCCAGATCCCAGCTAAAGTGGTAGGAGGCCATAGCAAGCAGTGCTGCACCACGCGCCGTATCCACAAGGCCGATACGCGGTGGTTTTGCGTGAGCCGCCGCTTCCGTTGCCGACACGATCATTCACAGTCCCCCGGACAGCTCATCACCGTCACTCGCTGACGGCCTGTCGCGCTGAACAGCAGAAAGGTGAAGATTTGGTGGCGGGTTCGCGTCCATGATGGCGAGGCGCGCTTCCGAGAAGAACTGCCGACGGGTCAGAACGAAGACGACGATCGCCGTCGTACCCATAAAAACATAGGGATTGATGAACCAGCCGAGATAGCCGATCGACAGGAAGATCGCCCTGAGTCCCTCGTTGAAATGGCCGCCGGCGATGACGTTCATGCGGATGACCCGTTCTGCCGCTCGCTCGGCGGCGATCATATCCTTCTCCGAGTCATGCACCATCGGAATGCCGCCGAAGAGGATGGTGCAATAGTTGAAGAGGCGATAAGCCCAGCCGAACTTGAAGAAGGCGTAGCCGAACAAAGCGGCAAGGCCGCCGACCTTCATCTCAAAGACCGCATGCCCGCTATGGAAGACAAAGGGCAGGTCGGCGAAAACCGCATCCACCTTTTCCGTCGCCCCGAGCAGCGCAAAACAGCTGCCGACCGCGAAGATGGACGTCGAGGCGAAAAAGGCCGTGCCGTTCTGCAGCCCGGCCATGATCTGGGTGTCGATCATCTTCAAGTCGCGGCGCAGGGAATTATATATCCATTCACGCCGCCGCTCCACCATGGCATGGGTCAGGCTCGTACGCCCGAAGAAGGTCTGGCCGCGCAGCAGCCAGGAATAGCCCATCCAGATAAAGATAAAGAAGGCAAGCGCGATGTAGTCCGCCGTCGTCATCATCAGCGAGTCAGTTCCCGTATAAATGCGGCCACTCTACAGATGCATTCGAATGCTGCAATGACCGGCAAGATGAGAATCACTGGCAAGACGGGCAGCTTCGAATTAGTGTCCAGCCGGATGTCGCACCGGTTCAAGGCGATGTCGGTCCGCCACGCGGATGCCGAACCGGGTTCGCATAGTCTGCATCGTCAAGTTTAGAAGGCGCCTCCATGTTTCTTTCGGTATTCGATGTGTTCAAGATCGGTGTCGGGCCGTCGAGCTCGCATACGATGGGGCCGATGACCGCTGCCAACCGGTTCCTTGAGCTCATCCTGTCCAATGAATGGCCACGTCCTTCCACCGGCGCGCAGGTGGCCGCCATCAAGGTCAGCCTGCACGGGTCGCTCGCCCATACGGGTATCGGACACGGCACGGGCAGGGCGGTCATCCTCGGCCTGATGGGCGAAGCGCCCGACAAGGTCGATCCCGATCGCATGGATGCCATCATCGACGAGGTCGAGAAGAGCGGACGGATCAAACCTGAGGGACATCCGACCTATCAGTTCCAGCCGAAAACAGACCTGATCTTCGACAAGAAGCAGCCACTGCCGGGCCACGCCAACGGCATGACCTTCTCCGCCTATGACAAGGACGGCCGGCTGCTCGTCAAGCGCATCTATTATTCTGTCGGCGGCGGCTTCGTCGTCACCGATACGGAGCTGGAGCAGATGCGGGCGCGCAAGAAGGCGTCGCAAGGCACTTACAAGGTGCCTTACCCCTTCGCCAGCGCCAAGCAGATGCTGGAAATGGCCGAACGTTCCGGCCTGTCGATCGCGCAGATGAAGCGCGCCAACGAGGAAAGCCAGCGCAGCCGTGAAGAACTGGATACCGGTCTCGACCGCATCTGGGAAGCGATGCGCTCCTGTATCGAACGCGGGCTGAAGGTCGAGGGCATCATGCCTGGCGGCCTCAATGTCAGGCGCCGCGCCAAGCATATTCACGACAAGCTGCAGGAGGAGTGGCGCAGCAACCGCGCCAACCCGCTGCTCGCCAATGACTGGCTGAGCGTCTACGCGATGGCAGTCAACGAGGAGAATGCCGCAGGCGGGCGCGTCGTAACCGCGCCGACCAATGGCGCGGCGGGCGTCATTCCCGCGACGATCCGCTACTACGAGCATTTCCATGAAGACTGGGACCAGAAGGGCATCCACGACTATCTGCTGACCGCAGCGGCAATCGGCGGCATCATCAAGCACAATGCGTCGATCTCAGGCGCGGAAGTCGGCTGTCAGGGCGAGGTCGGCTCGGCCGCCGCCATGGCAGCCGCCGGCCTCGCAGCCGTGATGGGCGCCACGCCGGCCCAGATCGAGAATGCCGCGGAAATCGCCCTCGAACACCATCTCGGCATGACCTGCGATCCGGTCGCCGGCCTCGTGCAGGTTCCCTGCATCGAGCGCAATGCGCTGGGTGCCGTGAAGGCGGTCACGGCGGCTTCACTCGCCGTGAAGGGCGATGGCCAGCATTTCGTGCCGCTCGACGCCTGCATCGAGACGATGCGCCAGACGGGCTATGACATGAGCGAGAAATACAAGGAAACCTCGACCGGGGGCCTTGCCGTCAATGTCGTCGAATGCTGAGTTTGTGGAGGCCTGAAGCTTCTTGCTTGACGCTGCCGGTCAAAAGGATTTCAACGGCAGCATGGCACTGAATCTCATTAAACTCTGCGTCGGCTGCGACTCGATCGAAGATCTGCGCGAATGGGTGGCCGAGCGCTCGCTTCGCGCCATCGCCGCCGGACTCGAACCGCATTCCGTTCATACGACACGCATGGTGCCGAAGCGCGTGGAAGAGCTGCTCGACGGCGGTTCGCTCTATTGGGTGATCAAGGGGCAGGTACAGGCCCGGCAGAAGATTCTGGACATCCAGACGTTTACGGACGGAGAAGGGATTGGCCGCTGCCATCTGGTGCTCGGTCCTGAGGTGATCGAAACCTCGGTGCAGCCGAAGCGGGCCTTCCAGGGCTGGCGCTATTATCCGAGCGAAGATGTGCCGCGCGATCTCGACAGCCTCGGCGCCGGCATTGCGGAACTGCCCGCGGATCTTCGCCGCGAGCTTTCGGAACTCGGCCTACTCTAAAGCACTTCAGCGCAGTCGCAGCACGACGGGCGAGGTGCCATCGGGCGAAGCGATGTGCAGATGGATATGCGCTTCCGGCTGCGAATAGCGCCAGGCGCGCGCGCCGTGGCAAAGCAACAGGTTGATGAGATCACGCGTCTTCGGCGATTTCGCCTTCGGGCGCTGCAGGCCGATTTCGGCGAGGCGGAGTGCTGCTTCGTGCAGCGGATGCAGGCCGGAGCGCCCCTTGTTGACCGCCCGGCGCCCTGCAGGCGCATTTGGAACATTCTCGTTGATCGACATCATCTTCCTCGTACGCAATACAAACCGAACTAGGATCGACTGCCGGCAGCGAGAACACCGCAGCCGGCAGGCAGGGGCGCCGCCAAATCAGTCATAAGCAGCGCTAGAGCATTTCCGTTTTTCTTCGAATCCCGAGAATGCTCCATCTCTTTGCTTTCACGCAATTCCCGACGCAAAACGCTCAAGCACTTTTGCTGGAATTGCTCTCGATATCTCATTGAGCCGCCGCCCAGCACTTGACGCCGGCCTTCTTGAGGGCCTTGCAGGCGTTGACCGCATCACGCTGGCCGTCGAAGCCGCCGAAGCGGGCGCGATAGACCTGATCGCCATCATTGGCATAGGCGACAGCGAAGGGCTTTGCAGAACTCAGCGCCTTGCCGCCCTTGGCCTTTGCGCTCTGCAGAAGATCCATCGCCGATTCGCGGCTTGCGGAAACACCGATCTGGACAACCCAGCCCGATGGCTGCGGCACTTCCTTGGCGGCACCCCCCTTGGCAGGAGCAGGCTTTGTCGAGGCCGTCGTCAGTTCATCGACTGACGTATCACCCTGTTCCGGCGGCATATAAGCGGGCGCAGGTGTCGGCACGGCGACGGAAGCCTGTTCCTGCTGCTTGATCGCGACGGTCTTGACCTTGGTCGGAGACGGCATCTGCTGCGTTACCAGCGGATTGTCGGTCTTGCGTGTCGAGGTCTCTGCGTAGGCGACCTCTGCGCTTGCCGTCTGATAACGTGCGTCCGGAAGCGGACCCTTGTGCGGCAGGCCGAGATCGGCGACGGCTGCCGTGACCGGCGGCTGATCTGCCGCAATCGTCTTTTTTTCCGCGACCTGGGCAACCTTGGCAGGAGAAACCGGAGCAGGCGTTTCGATCATCTCAGGCATCGGCTTCGACTGGGCGACGAGCGTGCCGCCGCTGGTGGAAGCCTTCGGCATGTAGTCGGCGAGCAGCTTGCGCATCTGCGCGTCGCGGGCAGGGGTGGACGCCCCGCCGAGAACCACACCGACAATCGACTTGCCGTCGACCTGCAGGGAGCTGACCAGATTGAAGCCGGCAGCGCGGGTGTAACCGGTCTTGATGCCATCGACACCACGGACGGAGCCGACGAGGCGGTTATGGCTGCGTATCACGCGATTGCCGAACTTGAAGGCGCGCGTATTGAAATAGCCGTAATATTGCGGGAAATGCTGGCGAAGGGCGATGCCGAGGCGGGCCTGGTCGCGGGCCGTCGTCATCTGCGCGGTGTTCGGCAGGCCGTTGGCGTTGCGATAGGTGGTGCGCGTCATGCCGAGCGCATGCGCTTTGGCGGTCATCATCTGGGCGAAGCGATCTTCCGAACCGCCGAGCATTTCGCCGAGCGCCGTCGCCGCATCATTCGCCGACAATGTCACGAGGCCGAGGATGCCCTGTTCGACGGTGATCGTGCCGCCGGCGCGAACGCCGAGCTTGGTCGGCGCCTGGGCTGCGGCGTGGGCGGAGAAGGGGACAGGCGTATCAAGGCGAATGCGGCCCTGCTCAAGAGCCTCGAAGGTCATGTAGAGCGTCATCATCTTCGTGAGCGACGCCGGATATTGCAGACGGTCGGCATTCTCGCTGTAGAGAACATTTCCCGTCCGGGCATCGACGACGATACCGGCATATTTCGGATTTGCAGCTTCCGCTTCGGCATTGACCGAGTCGACCGCGACGATCGCGATAGCCATCGAAAGGATCGTCAGCACCTTTGCGAGGAAACCGGCAGACCGCGGCGATGATACGGAGGAAATTGACCTTGACACTATTCGACTCTTCGCTTGCATTTCTGATGTTCCGCGGGCCACGCACCCCCTGCTGCGTAACCGGCTGTCTTTGAAAACTACCGGTTGGGCGTTACCAATCCGTTTATGATGAATCGTTTCTTCAGACATTGGTGGGGATTTTAGCGAACTGTTGCAGACTGGCTCACCAGCCGGGTTTGCACAAAAGTCCTGATCGCGGCATCAATATGACCCCAGTCGGCCAAATGACGGCTCGAGAACCGGTAGAGCACACTCAAGTCCTTGCCGACCTTGATATCGCGCTGGCAATCTCCGCTGGTCGCCGTTTCCACAGACGAGGGCAGGACGCAGCGCACGACATAATCGTCGGCACCTGCGCGCGGCGCAGCCAGCAGAACCTCGCCGTTGTAGCCGGCATCGGCACGCAAGCGGTGCAACGTCAGGCCATGCGCAAAGGCCTCCGGCGCACCGTCCATGAGATGCGAATAGATCGGCTCCAGCCGGCCCGACATGTCCCGCGACATCGTGCCCTGGGTGATCTGCAGGAAAATCAGGCCCGATGATTGGGCAGTATCGTCGAAACGCTGACGTGTGTCCTTGCTGTAACCCTGCATTTCCGGCCAGGTGAGGTATAGATCGACCCGTTCAGCCGCACCGTCATGACGTTCGCTCGGGAAGCGAATCGTATTGGCGGGCAGGCCGACCGTATCGCGGCCGATGGTGAGCGTGATCCCGATGGTGCTTTCCGTATTGCCGGCAAGCGAAATGTGCCGGCCGAACCATCGGCCGGCAACGCTGATCGCAACCGTCAGCAGCGCCAGAACCGCAATCGTCGCAGTGACACGAACCAGGAAGCGGGTCGAAAGAAGGGGCTGCTCGGCAAGATGGCCCGCGGCGGAATGGCTCATCGTCGTCCTCGGATATCGGGCCGCCGCAGGAAAAACGCGAGTCGTCGGTGCCGGTGTAGAATCTCTGTAAGGAATGATGGGATGGCGGAGTTAACGGGCCGTTAACTCTGTTTTATGGGCGCGCTACAAAAGAAGCGAGCCGTTCCCGGGACAGCGGGAACGGCTCTGGGCGCCGGTCGGGACGGGGATGCGGGGACTGACCGGGGCCGGTATGCCTGTTACTTCACGCTACCAACAGCCACGGCGCGGCCATCCTGCAGCTTCGTCCAGCGGGCCGGATCGTCAGCGGACTGGCGCTTGAGGTAGGTGTATTCGGTATCCGACCACAGCAGCACCTTGTTGCGCATGTTGTCGAGAACGAAGTCGCCGTGGTCGGTGCGGACCGTCAGCACCGCGTGGCCTTCGCCATTCGGCTGCAGCACGACAGTCATCAGCGTGTCGGACGGCGAGAAGCCGGCATCGATCAGCATCTTGCGCTTCAGCAACGCGAAATCCTCGCAGTCGCCGACGGTGCGCGGGTAGGCCCAGCGCTCCTCGACACCGTAGATCTCCTTGTCCGTCATCGGCTGGATGGTGGAGTTGACCGTGTAGTTGACCTTGAGAATTTCCTTCCAGCGATCCTCGGTCAGGATCGCCGGGCCGGCATCGCCGCCGGCATAGGCACATTCGCTCGGATTGGCCTGACAGAATTCATAGTGTCCGATCGGCGGGCTCGCATTGCCTGCAAGCGTCATGCTGGCGGGTGATGCCTGTCCTGCGCCCGCCATTGCCGCTGTCATTGCAGCGGCCAGAAGGCCGCCTTTCAGAAGATTTCCAATTGCCATTATCGTCTCCCCGTTATGAGGATGACAATGACACGGACGTTTTTATCTCACGCAAAATTACGCAATAGAATTAATGGCTTATTTTATTCAAATGCGGATCGAACTTGATTCAAATCCATATCGAATACGCCTAAAATTAAGAGCGTATTCGTGTCGAATTCGATTAAAATTGAAAGATTGGGAAAAAGGCTTTCGAGCCGGAAATGGCAGGAAACCGGACAGGCCGTTAACGATTTTCGATAAGCCGGGTAAATTTCTGCGATGGGCTGCGGCGGAGACGGCAGCCGGCGGATGTCCGATCGAAGCCCACAAACAGGCGGAATCGCCGCCCCAAAAGCCGATTTCGCCTCACGTCCCAAATTTCAGCCAGAAAATAATTTCGTCAGAGATCGCGAAACCTGTTCGTCGCACCGACAATCGCGGCGGCAATATCTGCATTTGCAGTGGAATGGGCGGCCCTCGGCAACACGATGAGTTCGGCGCCGGGCCATGCGCGGGCAAGCTCCCAGGCGGTGACAAGCGGCGCTTCGATATCGAAACGTCCGTGGATGAGGATTCCGGGAATGCCCGCAAGGCGACCGGCATTCTTCAAGAGGATGCCGTCTTCCAGCCATGCACCCTCGCGGAAGTAATGGGTGATGATACAGGCGCGCGTCAGAAGATAGTGTGCATCGGACCAGCGCCGGGGCAGGCCGGCGGGATCAGCAAGCAGAATGGTGGCCGCTTCCCATTCATGCCAGTCGCGCGCCGCCTTCAGCCGCACCTGCTCTTCGGGATCGTTGAGCAGTTGATGATAGGCGCTCACCCGGTCGAGGTCGCGGAGTTCGGGCGGCAGCGCCTCACCGAAGCGGTGCCATTCCTCGGGAAAGAGCGGCGCCATGCCGCGATAGAGCCAGTCGATCTCGGAGCGTCGCGTCGTGGTGACGCCAGCAATCACGATGCCGCTGACATGGTCCGGATGGGTTTGCGTATAGGCAAGCGCCAGTGTCGAGCCCCAGGAATTGCCGAAGATCATCCACTTTTCCACGCCAAAGAGGGCGCGCAGTCTCTCTATATCCTCGATGAGATGCGCGGTCGTGTTGCGGGAGAGGTCGGTTGCGGCGTCTGCGGCATTCGGCAGGCTGCGCCCGCAATTGCGCTGATCGAAGAGGATGATGCGATAGGTGGACGGATCGAAATAGCGCCGCGCCGTCGTAGAGCAACCCGACCCCGGCCCGCCATGCAGCACGAGTGCCGGCTTGCCGACGGGATTGCCGCAGGTTTCCCAATAGACGAGGTTGCCATCGCCTGTATCGAGCAGGCCGTGTTCATAGGGTTCGATTTCGGGAAAGAGGACTGACATGACCGCGCCATCCGTTGTTGGCGCGCTGTATCCTTCAAGTCTGTGACGGATAAATGACCGGACGCAGAACGGCGGCGCACTTTTGCTGGAATTAGAGGAATTCGCGCAGCGTCTCGCGCGACTGGACCGATAGGAACTCGATCGCAACACCTTCCGAGAAGTGGCGAACGACGCGGCCGCGCATGTTGCCGAGACGAACAGGCGTGCCGAGCGGCGGACGCACTTCGCAATCGACGGCGGCACCCGAGAGCGAAAGGTCCATGATGCGGCAGATATAGCGTGTACCGTCCTCGAGGGTGAGTTCGGTCTTGGTCTCGCGCGGGGTCAGACGATCATGACGGCGATCTTCCGGCAGGCCGAGCTCGTGTTTGTTGGCGAGCCAGGTGAGCTGGGCCGCGAGCTTCTCGCGCTTGCGATCGGTGGCGTTGATCGACATGGTGAAACCGCGCATATCGACCGTCTGCACATGGCCTTCGACGCGGCCGAGATGGTCGATGTAAGCGACGACACGTTCATTGGCGCGCGGGCGGCCGGCGCAGGTGACATACATGTCGCCGGGCGACATATCGATCACCACGCACTCGAATTCCTCGTAATTCGCAAGCATCAGGCGGCCCTGCATATTGATAGGCACACGCTGGAATACTCCCTGTTCAGGGCGCGGCGCAGGTCTGTGCGTCTGAGCGGGCTGGAACGAGTGCATCAAAGGGCTTCTTCATGAAATTGCTAGGCCCAATCCTTACCCCCAATCCATTAACAGAAGGTTGTGGGACCAGCCGCCCTATAACCCTAAAGTACTATGGGCGGCGACCCAAAATCGGACAGTCAGCGAGCAATTGCCCCATGCAGGAAATGCGACATGACGCGCAGCACGGCCTGGCCGAACGTGGCGTGTTTTTCGGCCGCGACTTCGACGGGGCGACGGGGCTCGACCTGGGCCGCGCGACCGAACTTGTCGTGCAGCAGGCGGCTGCGGTCGAGGGCAAGAAGCTCCAGCGGCACGATCTCCAGCCAGCTTGCGGCAACGGCAGGCGCGATGGCGCCCAGCAGGCGGTCGCAGCCACCTTCGGGCGAACGCAGCGGCATCATGATGATCTCGAAGGCCGCGTGATGGCCGGCGGTGCTGTAGCCAGTTGCGTTGAAAAGCGTCGGGATGGCGTGATCCATGACGCCTTTGGCGGTTCTTTCGATATCTTCATTCTGACCGTTGGCCCAGAGAGCGGAAAAGCGTTCGCCGCGCAGATCGTGGCCGAAGAGATCACAGATCTTCGTGCCGGCAAGACGGAAGCGGATCTGCCGGTCTGCCTCGGTCTCCAGAATGAAGAGGCTCGACAGGAGGTGAGGGATCGCGCCGGGCTCGATCTGCGATTTCAGCGGAGCATCCTGCTCACCGCGCAGAGCATTCCAGTAGTCGAAGATGTCGGTTGTGATCTGAAGGCGCATGACGCTGTCTCATTTCGGTTCATTGGCGGGCGGTTTTCGCCCCTTCACCTTCTACCTTGCGGATTTCATGCCAAATCCGGGGAGTTAAGGTTAAGAGATGGTTTCGCTTGAGTGCCGGGGCCTGTCGTGAGACCGTCTCTTCATCACTTCGAACAGTGAAGTTCTGCACAAGACTGCCAGGGCAGGGGTCATCCACAGAGCGCCGTTCGCCCGTTCGGGCGAACAAAGGACGCTCTACTCTTTGAGTACGCATCCGGCTTTCCGAAAATCGATTTCGATTTTCGGGCCGATGCTTGGGAGTGCTCAGGCAAGCCGTCCGGCCATACCGGACGGCTTTTTTTTTGAAGCCGGCTCCTGTATGGCTGAGGCCTCAAAACGAGGCGACAAAAGCATGAATGAACAGACGTCCGGGCCTGACCAGGCATTCCAGCCTTCACAGCCCGAGCCGCCCGCCCGGCCGCCGCGCCAGCCGGTTTTCAACCTTCCGCCGGCGTTGCTCGCCACGCTGCTGCTTCTAATCCTGATCTATGCCGTGCAATCGCTACTGCCGGTCGATTGGCTCGATTGGTTTCAGGTGAACTTCGGCTTCAGGCCGATCCGCTACGTGATTCCACTCGCAGCGCAGGGGCCAGAGCTCTATTGGACGCCCGTCACGTATTCGCTGCTGCACGGAAGCATCGAGCACATCGTCTTCAACGCGCTGTGGCTGATGGCCTTCGGTGCACCGGTCGTGCGCCGCATCGGTACATTCCGTTTCATCGTCTTTTGGATTCTCTCCGCTGTTGCTTCGGCTGCGCTGCACGCGGCATTGAACTGGGGCAGCAGCGGACTGCTCATCGGTGCATCCGGCGTTGTCTCGGGGCTGATGGGCGCAGCCTGTCGCTTCGCCTTCCCCTCCGGGCGGCAAATGTTCGGCCCGGCGCATCTCAATCCGCGCCTGTCTATAGTGCAGGCGGTTCAGAGCCGCACCGTGGTCATGTTCATGCTTTTCTGGCTGGTCGGCAACGCGCTGATCGCGGTCGGCATTCCGCTTGTCGGCGACGGCAGCCAGGAAATTGCATGGGACGCGCATATCGGCGGTTTCGTCTTCGGCTTTTTCCTCTTTGCGCTGTTCGATCGAAAACTGCCGCCAGAACCCGTGCCGACCCCTGACGACGAGTTGCAATCCTGAGCCAAGCAGTGCACCATTGACCGATCCGCGATGGAGGAGAGACCGCCGCGGAGCCTGTGTTCCCGACAAGTGTTTCGCTTTCGCCATAGGAGGTCCGAATGGCCAGTTCCGTCAAAGCAATACTCGATCTGAAGGGTCGTGACGTCGTCACAACCGGGCCGAACACCACGGTTTCGGAGGCGGCTGCTATCCTCAGCAAGAAGAAGATCGGCGCAATCGTCGTCGTCGGCATGGAGAACAAGATTTCCGGCATGTTCACCGAGCGCGATCTCGTACATGTCATCGCCAAGGCCGGCAAGGACGGGCTGGACCAGACGCTTTCTTCCGTCATGACCTCGAAGGTCTTCCGCTGCAACGAACAGACCTCTGTCAACGAGCTCATGGAGTTGATGACCAGCAAGCGCTTTCGCCACATTCCGGTCGAGGCTAACGGCAAGCTCGCCGGCATCATCTCGATCGGCGACGTCGTGAAGTCGCGTATCGCCGAGGTCGAGCGCGAGGCCGAAGAGATCAAGGCCTATATTGCGAGCTGAACGAGTGAGACTCTTTATTCTACGCAATTCCGGACGCTAAACCGCTGCGCACTTTTGCTGGAATTGCTTAGGCGTCAGGGATGCCTGGCGTAGAGTTCCTGCATACGCTGCAGCTCGGGCAGCCTTGCCCGGGCTTCCTCATAGCCACGTTCGATGGCTTCCCCCGCACGATGGAATTCCGACAGGCCGACGTCGGACAGGCGCGGCTGCAGCGAAATGTCAGGCGGGTCGCCGGCAAGGCGGGCGCGGGCGATACGATCCTGAATGATGTTGAAGGCCTGCACCATGACGCCGGTCATGCCGAGCCGCGCGGCATAGGGCGCATTCTTCTGCTGCTGAACTTCGGCTGGCGAGAGGCTGGCATTGTGGCGGACAACGGCGGAACGGCCGTAGAGATCGTAGTTGAGGTTGACGGCGACGACGAGCGGCTGCTCATAGCTGCGGCAGACGGAAACCGGCACGGGATTGACGAGCGCGCCATCGACCAATGTGCGGTTATTGCTGCGCACCGGCTCGAAAATGCCGGGCAGGGCATAGGATGCACGGATGGCCGTGATCAGCGAGCCGTTGGCGATCCAGACCTCGTGCCCCGTATTGACCTCGGCCGCGACTGCGACGAAGGACCGGTCGAGATCTTCGATCGTCAGGCCTTCCAAATGTTCCTGCATGCGCTTGGTCAGCCGCATGCCGCCAAAGAGGCCGGAACCGCCAATCGTCAGATCGAGAAGGCTTGCGATGCGGCGCATGGTGAGCGAGCGAGCGAAGTTTTCCAGCTCGTCCAACTTGCCGGCCAGGTAGCAGCCGCCGACGAGCGCGCCGATCGAGGTGCCGGCGATCATGCCGATCTCGATGCCCGCCTCATCGAGCGCGCGCAGCACGCCGATATGCGCCCAGCCGCGCGCGGCTCCACCGCCGAGCGCAAGAGCAACCTTTGCTTTCTTTTCGGATGCGGGTTGAACGGGGGGAACTGCCATATCCTGAAGCGCTGCCGCGCCGGAACTGCCGCCCTCGGCGCTTTGACGATGCATATTCCAGCCCAGCATGGCGTTCCTCCCTCCCGGCAGAACACTTGGATTGCTAATTAGTCGCCCCGAACCCTTACCAAATTGTACATAGAGGCGATTTGCGTCGCAATAAGGGGCAGGCGACCGGGATTTGGGCTATTTCCCGTAAATGTCCTTCGGATCGAAGTGCAGATCGTCATCGACGATGGTCAGAACAGGCTTTCCATCTTCGAGAGTGACGGTACGGTAGAAGCAGGAGCGGCGGCCCGTGTGACAGGTGGCGTCGTGGCCGGCAACCTCGACCTTCAGCCAGATGGCGTCCTGATCGCAATCTGTGCGGATTTCCTTGACGGTCTGGAGATTGCCCGAGGTTTCACCCTTCTTCCAGATCTTGCCGCGCGAGCGGCTGAAATAGTGGGCGATGCCGGTCTGGATGGTCAGCGCCAGGGCCTGCGCATTCATATGGGCGACCATCAGGAGTTCGCCGTCACCGGCATCGGTGACGATGGCCGTGATCAAGCCGCGATCGTCGAAGCGCGGCGTGAAATCGCCAGCATCCTCCAGCTCGGATTTATCTTCCGACGGCTGATTGAAAATCATCTCACGCATCGCGGCCCTCCTGAGGGAGCCGGTATCAGCGGCCCCTTACCATTGTCATGAATCGGACCTGATCGGCCGGTTCAGTCTTGAACGTTCCTGTAAAGGTTGTCGTCAATGTGGTCGAGCCCTGCTTCTGAACGCCGCGCATGGCCATGCACATATGTTCGGCCTCGATCATGACGGCGACACCGCGCGGACGCAGCGTTTCGTCGATGGCCTTGGCTATCTGCGAGGTCATCGTTTCCTGCGTCTGCAGGCGGCGACCATAGATTTCGACGACGCGGGCGATCTTGGAGAGGCCGAGAACCCGTCCGTCCGGCATATAGGCGACATGCGCCTTGCCGATGATCGGCACCATGTGATGTTCACAATGGGAGAAGAAGGGAATGTCCTTCACCAGCACCATGTCGTCATAGCCGGCAACCTCTTCGAAGGTCCGGCCGAGCACATCTTCCGGGCTCATCTCGTAACCGGCAAAGAGTTCGCGATAGGCCTTGGCGACGCGGGCAGGCGTATCCAGCAGGCCTTCGCGCGACGGATCGTCACCAGCCCAGCGCAACAGGATACGGACGGCGTCTTCTGCCTCCTGCTGGGAGGGGCGGTCGGATTCACGGGCGGTCTGCGGAAAATTCTTGACGATGGCGTCCATATTCAATGGTCTCCTGGCCCGCAACGCGGACCGTATTCGGACTAGCCACTGGTACCCCAAGCGGGAATTCTTGCACCTTTGGCAGGCTCCGGGGCTTTCAAGGTTCGCTTTCTCGAACCCTTCCGGCACGGTTTCCCAATCAAACTTCTTCGAGGCCATTGCATTTCGATGGCCCTCGAACGACATACATATAGGAAGACGACCCGGCTATGTAAGTATTCTGTCGTGAGACTGTGCGTTTTTTGTTTACACGACAATCACATAGGAATTAGCGTCGGTTTCGGGCGTTTTGGGAGCCAAATCCGTCATGGATGACATCTATAACAGCAAAATCCTCGAATTTGCCGGCAATATTCCGCTGACTGGAACGCTTGAAGATGCAGATGCGAGCGCACAGGCACACTCCCGGCTCTGCGGTTCGAAAGTGCGTATCTGGCTGAAAATGGACGGCGACACGATCAGCGCGTTTTCGCATGACGTGAAGGCCTGCGCGCTCGGCCAGGCTTCCTCCTCGATCATGGCACGCCATGTCGTCGGCGCCACGGCCGGCGAAGTGCGCAAAGCGCGCGAGGATATGCTTGGGATGCTGAAAGCGGATGGAGAAGGGCCGGATGGACGGTTTGCCGACATGCGCTATCTTCTTCCCGTGCGTGATTACAAGGCGCGCCACGCTTCCACCATGCTGACCTTCGATGCCGTCGTTGACGCCATCGGCCAGATCGAGGCGAAACGCGCGGAACCCGTCGAGGCATGAGCTATGTGCGAATTCTGCTTGCTGCGTGAGGAGGAAGACGAGGGCGGCACCGCTGCCCCGAGGCCGCGCCCCCAGCAGCAACGGAAATTCTCCCGCAATTACCAGGGACCGTTCCGCAAGACGCCGGACCGCCTTTTCGGCATGGGGTTGATCCGCCTGTATCAGCTGACGCTTTCCGGCTTCGTCGGCAATTCCTGCCGGCATATCCCGACCTGTTCCGAATATGGCTATGAGGCTATCGCCCGCCACGGGCTCTGGGCCGGCGGCTGGATGACGCTCTTCCGCGTCGGCCGATGCGGACCCGGCGGCACCAGCGGGCTCGACCCGGTGCCTGACAATCTCGAATCCCGTTTCCGCTGGTTTACGCCCTGGCGCTATTTCATGCTTGGGCGGAGGGAGGCATAAGGTGTGTACCTTCATCGCACTTCTGCACAGCATCGTCCTGACCTCCGAGCGGCGCGTGATCATGGAGGATCTGCGAAAGCTTGCCAAAGAGCTCGGCTATCGCGAACCGCGCACACTGGTCTCCACTGGCAACCTCGTCTTCGAGGCGGACGACATGCGCCCCCATGAGGTCGAAGAGCAGTTGGAAGAGGCCTTTGAGGAGAAGTTCGGCAAGCATGTCGATATCATCGTGCGCAGCGATTGCACCTGGATGGCGCTTTGCAGCGCCAATCCCTTCAGGGACGGCAAAGGCGATCAGGTAATCGTGCGCGTCAGCCGGCTGCCGATCGATCCGGATAAGGTCGAAGCGTTAAAGCCGCTGCTTTCCGAAGGGCAACGGATGGAACTGGTCGGCTGCGATCTCTGGATCGATTTCCACGGCAAGCCGAGCGAATCGAAACTGCTTTCGGCGCTCACGACCAAGCGCATGGGTGTGGGTACGCTGCGCAACTGGAACACCGTGCGCGGCCTTTTCGACATGGTCGTGTAGGCAGGCTTTTCCTTTACTCGGACACCAAATATCAGTATCAGGCGGCGGCGCATCCTGAGTAGATGACGCTTCCGTTTCAACCACCCGCATTCGTTGGCGGGACTGGACAAGGAGAATTTCGATGTCCCAATCCGTTTCCCTGACATTTCCCGATGGTTCGGTGCGCAGCTTCCCGGCTGGCGCGACCGGCAAGGATGTCGCCGAATCCATTTCCAAGTCGCTCGCCAAGAGCGCCGTCGCCATTGCGATCGACGGCGCCGTGCGCGACCTTTCCGATGCCGTGACCGACGGCAAGATCGAGATCATCACCCGCAAGGACGGCCGCGCGCTGGAGCTCATCCGGCACGACGCCGCACACGTGATGGCCGAAGCCGTGCAGGAATTGTGGCCCGGCACGCAGGTGACCATCGGTCCCGTTATCGAGAACGGCTTCTATTACGATTTTGCCAAAAACGAGCCTTTCACGCCCGACGATCTGCCCAAGATCGAAAAGAAGATGAAGGAGATCATTGCCCGCAATGCACCCTTCACCAAGCAGATCTGGTCGCGCGAGAAGGCCAAGGAAGTGTTTGCCGCCAAGGGTGAACAGTACAAGGTCGAGCTCGTCGATGCGATTCCTGAAGGACAGGATCTGAAGATCTACAATCAGGGCGAATGGTTCGACCTTTGCCGCGGCCCCCATATGGCTTCTACCGGTCAGATCGGCTCGGCCTTCAAGCTGATGAAGGTTGCCGGCGCCTATTGGCGGGGCGACAGCAACAACGCGATGCTGTCGCGCATCTACGGCACGGCATGGGCTGAGCAGGCCGATCTCGACAACTACCTGCACATGCTGGCGGAAGCCGAAAAGCGCGACCACCGCAAGCTCGGCCGCGAAATGGACCTGTTCCATTTCCAGGAAGAAGGGCCGGGCGTCGTGTTCTGGCATGGCAAGGGCTGGCGCATCTTCCAGTCGCTCGTCTCCTACATGCGCCGGCGACTTGAGATCGACTATCAGGAAGTCAACGCGCCGCAGGTGCTCGACACGGCGCTCTGGGAAACCTCGGGTCACTGGGGCTGGTACCAGGAAAACATGTTCGCCGTGAAATCGGCGCATGCGATGACGCATCCGGAAGACAAGGAAGCGGATAACCGCGTCTTTGCGCTGAAGCCGATGAACTGCCCCGGCCATGTGCAGATCTTCAAGCATGGGCTCAAGTCCTATCGCGAATTGCCGATCCGTCTCGCCGAATTCGGGCTGGTGCATCGCTACGAGCCTTCGGGCGCGCTGCACGGGCTGATGCGCGTGCGCGGCTTCACGCAGGACGACGCGCACATCTTCTGCACCGACGAGCAGATGGCGGCAGAATGCCTGAAGATCAACGACCTGATCCTGTCGGTCTATGAAGACTTCGGCTTCAAGGAAATCGTCGTCAAGCTTTCCACCCGTCCGGACAAGCGCGTCGGCACCGATGCGCTCTGGGATCGTGCGGAAGCCGTCATGACCGATGTGCTGAAGACGATCGAGGCTCAGTCCGAGGGCCGCATCAAGACCGGCATCCTGCCGGGCGAGGGCGCTTTCTACGGACCGAAGTTCGAATATACGCTGAAGGACGCGATCGGCCGCGAATGGCAGTGCGGCACGACGCAGGTCGACTTCAACCTGCCGGAACGCTTCGGCGCCTTCTACATCGACAGCAATTCGGAGAAGACGCAGCCGGTGATGATCCATCGCGCCATCTGCGGCTCGATGGAACGCTTCCTCGGCATCCTGATCGAAAACTTCGCCGGCCATCTGCCGCTGTGGGTTTCGCCGCTGCAGGTGGTCGTCGCGACGATCACCTCGGAAGCCGACGGTTATGGCCAGGAAGTGGCGGACGCGCTGCGCGACGCCGGGCTGCATGTCGAGACCGACTTCCGTAACGAGAAGATCAATTACAAGATCCGCGAACATTCCGTTACGAAAGTTCCCGTCATCATCGTCTGCGGCAAGAAGGAAGCGGAAGAGCGCACGGTCAATATCCGCCGCCTCGGCAGCCAGGAGCAGACATCGATGTCGCTGGATTCGGCGATCGAAAGCCTTGCCCTGGAAGCAACTGCGCCCGATATCCGTCGCAAGATCGAGGCAAAGAAGGCCAAAGCGGCCTGATAAATCACCTTTTGGACAATGGCAGCGCCGGGCATTGATCTGCTCGGCGCTGTCAGAAATCTGACATGCAGCAGTAATATAGCCGCCACAAACAGGGGACGGGTCTCATCCCGGCAGGCATTTCAGTGCGCTTCAAAGAGCTTTCCTACGCGAACGAAAGAGACCCGCGCTTCAAGCGCTGGCTCATCCGCTCCATCGAGGGGCTTTCGGGCCGCGACCGTTATGTGCGGCTCTATGACATCTGGCGCAGCGATATCGTCGGCAAGAGCGACCGCGTCTTCGGCAAGATGCTCGATCTCATCGATGTGGAGGTCGATGTGAAGGGCAACTGGCCGCTCGAACCGGTGCCGGAAGAGCCGATCGTCATCGTTGCCAACCATCCCTTCGGTATCGGCGACGGCATCGCGGTCCTGGCGCTTGCCGAACAGCTCGGGCGTCCGTTCCGGGTGCTGATCCACAACGATCTTCTCAAGGTGCCGGAAATGGCGCCCTATTCGCTGCCGATCTCTTTCGAGGAGACCAAGGAAGCGATGGCGATGAACATGAAGAGCCGTCACGAGGCGGTTCGCCTGCTGAAGGAAGGCACGACGATCGTGGTTTTCCCGGCTGGCGGCGTGGCCACCGCCAAGAAAGGTTTCGGCCGCGCCGAGGACCTGCCGTGGAAGATGTTCCCGGCCAAGCTCATCCAGGCGGCGCGCGCCAGCGTATTGCCGATCTATTTCGAGGGCCAGAACGGCCGGCTCTTCCATCTTGCCAGCAGGGTGTCGATGACGCTGCGTCTGTCGCTGCTCATCCGCGAGTTCCGCCGCCTTTCAGGCAGCACGATCACAGCGCATGTGGGCAGGGTCCTGTCCTTCGAAGAACTGAGCAGCGGCAGCGACCGCAAGGATCTGCTCGCTCGTCTCTTTGATGCCGTCTTCTCGATGGCGCCGAAGAAGAAGGCTTTCCTCAAGCGCGCAAGCTGAAAATTTCCTGATATTCGGGATGCGGCGTCAGTCGAGGCTGGCGCCGTCGCCGCTTTGAAGATCTTCATAGGACGGCAAGGGCGGCTGAGGCGGGATCTCGCCGCCCGGCTGAGGCACGCCCTTTGGCCCGGCCGCGGCCTGGCCTCCCGGCGCCACGGCCGTGGCGGCCGGTGCGATCGGCTGCTGGGCCTGCTGGTCCTTCATCAGGACTTCGACATCGGTATTGACGCCCGCA
>Ga0102588_1000225_pt1 | contig 75963 bp, 75 predicted proteins | sample AraplaMF_Col_mMS_FD_76854 | JGI IMG/M metagenome (GOLD analysis project Ga0102588, IMG submission 76854) | Arabidopsis root microbial communities from the University of North Carolina, USA - plate scrape MF_Col_mMS (SPADES assembly) (version 2) | ecosystem: Host-associated > Plants > Roots >...
CTCCCTCAATGCCTGCGATGATGTGTTGGTCGAGCCATTCATGTCGGACGGTTCGGTTACAGCGTTCGACATGGGCATTCCGCTGCGGCTTGCCCGGTTGGATGTAGCTCAATGCAATCCCCCCCGTTTCTCCGCCCATTCCATGAGCTTGCCGCGCCATTCGATACTCGATTTCGGCAGGACGACCCTGGGCGCTTTGGTCGCTTTCTAGCGACGGCAACATCAACGCCTTTAGGACTGCTTTGTCTCGCGATGACATCGAGCCTCGTCGGCTGTAACCGGCTGCCGGTTTGACGACGCTATCCCGCCCGTCGCCTTTGGCAACACTATCTCGAAGATCGCTCCCCGACCTTGATGGTTCTGGCCAGAAAGCTCCCCTCCAGCGCGTTCTACGATGCGGCGAGAAAGAGAAAGGCCCAAACCCATACCCGAAACTTTAGTCGTCGAGAATGGGACAAAGAGGTTCTGCAGCATAATCTCCTCGATACCAGGTCCCCGATCCCGTACTCGGATAGAAATACGTTCGTCAGTCCTCCGAGCGCTGATCGCGACAATCCGGTCCTTGGCGTCAAGATGCTCGCCCACCTCCAACGCATTGCGAACGAGATTGTAAACGACCTGTTCAAATTCAACTCTGCCGATTTTGCAAAGCAGCGGTTCCTCGTCGAAATCGAGTGCGATTTCGAAACCACACTCAGCGAACAGGGCTTCCATGAGGGTGACAACCTCACGTATCGCCGCAATTATGTCGGTGCAGGCTGTGTCTGTTGGCTTCGGGCTTACGAAGCTTCGAACATTCCTGATGATTTCGCTCGCTCTCTGTGCATCTTTCACGTTCGAGGAAAGAATACTCGTCACGTTCTTGTGGGGTGTCGACATGGCATCCATCAACTTCACGCCAGTTTGGCTGTTGATGAGAATGGCTGTCAGTGGCTGAATCAGCTCGTGAGCAATTGCCGCCGCCATTTCCCCAATCGCGTAGACTCGCGACGCGTGTTCGTGCCGCTTTTCCAGTTCAAGGCGGTTAATGTTCGCCTTCGCGAGGCGCTCGGCCTCTCGCAGCCGCCGCGTGACCTGCCCTTGGTGGAGAGCATAGGAGGACAGACCCGCTATAAGTATGGAGAATGTGGAGAAGACATACAGCATGCTGTTGTCGAAAATCGCGTCCAAGGCGATTGGTTTTTCGACATTGATGCTCGTCTTCAAGAAATTGTCGTTTGGTTTTTGATATATATCGCCAATATAAACCTCAATACTGCGTTCTATTGTTGAAAGTATAAGTGAATTGTTCTTTTTTGTTGATACATTGGAGAATAAAGTCAATTCTCCCGACGTCCATGTAACCTTTGGGCAATTATCTACTAAAGATGGCTTGAGCATTTCTCGAGAATCGATCGTTATAATGATAGAGAAATGATTTTTGTAGTTACGGACGTGCTCGATAATGTAGTATTTGTTCTGTAATTCACCATCAACAACAACTTGCACTTGACCGTGGTGGCCCCCTAAAGCCTCAAGTATCTTTGCAGATTTCAGTATAGGGCTCTCCCCATCGGTGGGTACTTGCACGATAGGTTTCAGTTGCACCTTCTCGTCCGGCTCCATTTCATACCACGCTATGCCAGATATTTGCGGGTATCGGGCATGGAGGTTCTCCGCGAGGTTCGTAAAAGAGGCGATAGATCGGCTACGTGGAGCGTCCGCTACCATCGTAAGTGATTGCATGAAGCCAAAATTCTGGCTGTTCCGACTAACTGCCAGACGCTCAAGGCTTTGGGCGTAGGAAGCAATGGTGTTCTCAACTTTGTCTATATGGAAAAATATCAATACTATTGTAGATAGAATCTGAAGAGCGACCCAAATCAAGACGGCGGGCACTGCCGAATTAACTGCGGTTCTCAATCGCTGGGAAGCTAACAAGCTAGCAATCTCTGAAGTTAGAATAAAGTTACACGTCGTCGTGAGCGAAGGTGGCGCTGACGACGAATGCCCGCATCGGTATATTTACTTAGATGCAGCCTCTAACAATTGCTGACTTAAGAATTTATCATCGATGCGGCAGATGACGGTGGAATGAAATGGCTCAGCGAAATCGTCGATCGTGAAGGGTCGCGGAAGGAGACTTTCCTTCATTGGTTTAAAAGGTCGAGCAGGATACAGCCGGGCTTCAAAGGTCAATCCGTCGACCTGCATACTCGGTAGTATGGCATCCCTCACCGATTCATCATCGTCATTGAGATGCAGCGGATTTCGGCGGCGTCTCGGTGTCTTTCTTTCTCACCAAGTCAGCTACCTATACGGATGCTAACATCTGAATATGGACGAACTCAGCAACGGACCGTGTGCCCAGTTTGGTGGAAATGTTGGCGCGATGTGCATCGACGGTTCGGGTGGAAATAGCAAGCACCTTCGCAATCTCTTTGGTGCCGAATCCGCGACACAACAAGTCGAATACCTCCCGCTCTCTCAGCGTGAGCTGATGCACGAGAAGGCTTGCTTCGTCGCGTTCCAGGAGTGTTTCCAGTTGTGCGAACGCTGGCTTGAGCGCTTCCCGTAGCTCATCGCCACCAATGGGCTTGCAGAGGAAATCGACCGCGCCGGCGCGAAATGCCGCTCGGCAACTCTCAAGATCTCTGGTTCCGGTGACGACAATGATGGGCCAATAAATACACGCCTTGGTCAACTCCGTTTGCAGTTCCAACCCACCCTTCGTTGGCATATGCAGGTCAAGCAAGATACAGCCGGGCTTCAAATTCGGCAGACTGGACAGAAAAGCGTTGCAGTCGGGAAAACCCATGGCGATCAACCCGTCGACGTGCAAATTCAGCAGTATCGCATCCCTGATCGATTCATCATCATCGATGAGATAGACCGGATTTCGCTGAACCATTTACGAGTACCATCACAACTGCATTAAAAACGGAATCTCAGGAAGATACCGCGTTTCCCTCTGCAATTGGTAGAGCCCCCGGGTAGGTAAACATACCGATGCGCACGTTGCTGAGCTGCTAAAGCCGCCCATTTGGGGTGACCGATCTCGGCGCGCCCAGCGTTGCGGCGCTTGCCTCGGCGCCTGCCTTTAGTCTTCGCGCATTGCTGAAGTGGGGTGGTAGCGTTTTGCAAGGGGGCAGCAGCGTCACAAGACTTTCTGTTTGTAAGCTTGCACAACCGCCTGAACCCTGTTGTACGCATTCAACTTGCGCATAGCCGATTTTAGGTACGTGTTAATTGTTGATCCGGATAGGGACAGGATGATCGCAGTTTCTTCACTAGTCTTACCCGCCGCCGCCCAGCGCAGGCACTCGATCTCGCGCTGAGATAGAGGCGATTTTTGTCTTGAGGCAACAGATTGCCTGAAGTAACTGTTAATTGCAGCAAGGCACTTCATCAGTACAGAATTACTATTATGGTATTGATGCGGGTTTGACGTAAATATTAATAGGTATTTACTGTCTTCCGGGTCGTATATGCAGAACGCGGAAAGTCTGTTTCCCAAATTGGACATGATGAATACTGAATCGTTGCAAGTTTCCAGTCTGGTTTCTAGCTCTATCTCCATCGGCAGCGTCGAAAACTTGACAAGATCCAGGAGTTTCGTTTGAAAAACGCTTTCCTTGCATATTTGAAGAATGGCGTCCTTTGACCAATCTGTGCCAATAAGCATGTCAGAAAAATTGGCAGTGCCGGCGTCGGGAAATTTGAGGACGGCATACGATTTGAAATGCTCCTCGTCGCATATCTTTTTTAGATCTGCGCAGAGCGTAGCAGTGCAAGGGTGCTTAACGAACAGCGTCATACGGAAATGCACCTAGTTACTTGGCCGGAATCCGCACCACACCCGCCTTTCGGCTGTAGTCTGCAAAGGCGGCCCGTGTCTGAAGTAGCCCATCAAAAACCGCTTGGAAATGTTCTCTAAATTCGCATCCGAAATCTCCTTGCCGGTGGATGTGGCACAGCATTCTTACATCCCGCTTTTCCAGTTGTATGTTCGTAGCTTTACCTACGTGGATCGTCGCGGCTTAGCGCGAACCTCTGCTGCTGTCTCAGCGCTCATCGGCGCGCTTGGAGCTGCTGGCGTCTTCTCTATTGGCAGCCCCGGTGCAGTGGACTCGCCAAGACACCTCGGTTCCAGTCGATAACGCTATGCACCGAAGTCTGTTCTACCAGGCGCTTAACCCCGGTAAGGCCTTGCCGTCCGTTGCTCATCGGAGTGGCATTGAATTTCTCCTTGGTGAGCGGATGCGCGGTAGCCCATAGCAGCCGGAATGCTCTGCAAGGGTTTGTTGGAATAAGGGGTGAACAGCTCGCCGTGCTTGAGATGGAGCTTCGCCTACCCGCCACGCAAAGATGACATTCCGGGTGTCCGCGCAATTTGCGCCACAGCGCTGGAAGCATTAGTGCCGCCGCGGAGCGGGCTGTGGACTACCGCGTCAATCACTCGGTGAGACCGGCTTTGCGCAGGCCGTCCACAACGCGCTCGAAATCGGCAGGGTTCTTGTAGGGCAGCACCTTGCGCCGGTGCTCCAGGGAATAATCAGGATTGATGCGGAACACTCCCTCCCACTCCTCGCGCGCCTCCGCGACGCGACCCAGGTGACCATAGCTCGCCGCTAACAACACGCGTGAGATGTCGGTGGCGGGATTGCGGACAAGCCGTCGCTTCAGGATGGAAACCGCCTCCTCGTACCTGCCCAGCTGGAACATCGCCTGCGCGTGGAAGTGCAGGAAGATGTCGGGATAATATGGATTCAGCGCGACTGCCCGCTCGAAACAGACGAGGGCCTCGTCGGACCGGCCCGCATAATGCAGAGCGTTGCCGAGGCTCTCGTGGCCCTCGGCAAGATTGGGAGCAAGCGCGATCACGCGTTCAGCCTCGCGGATGGCCACGTCAAGTCGTCGCAGGTACAAGTTGGTGACGCCCAGCGCCCAATGCGCGTAGGGATATCGATCGTCGAGCGCGACCGCCTGCGTCGCAGACTCGATCGCCTGTTCCAGTGACTTCGAGGGCGATTGGCTCCACTGGTTGACGTAGGCCAGTGCCTGCGCCACGGCGAGGAACGCGTGTGCCGGGGCGAATTTGGCGTCCAGATCGATGGCGCGCCGCAACAGTTTCTGGCCCTCGATGTTCTGCTCTCTCGTGAGCCGCCACATGTGTTCACGACCCCGCAGGAAGCAGTCATAGGCTTCCAGAATTTGTGTCTGCTCGGCCGCGAGGCGCTGCTGGTCCCCGGCCGTCAGCTTGAGTTCCAAAGCACAGACGATCTGTTGCGTGACGTCATCCTGCACCGCGAAGATATCGCTCAGGTCGCGATCGAAACGCTCAGCCCACTGATGCCCTCCAGTGGTCGCATCGATGAGCTGCGCGGTGATCCTTACCTTGTTGCCTGATTTGCGAACGCTTCCCTCCAGCACGTAACGCACGTTGAGATTGCGCCCCACCTCCTGCACGTTCACGCTCCGGCCCTTGAAAGTAAACGATGAGTTGCGAGCAATGACAAACAGCTGCGACAGCTTCGATAGCGCAGTAATGATATCTTCGGAGATGCCGTCGGCGAAATACTCCTGCTCGGCATCGCCGCTCATGTTGACGAAGGGCAGCACGGCAATCGAAAGCTCAGGCGGCGATTTGGCCGGAGCATGAGGCCCGGCGCCTGCGGTTACTGCCGGCTTTGCCTCCGCAGCGGCACTGATCTGAAGCGAATAGACCCGGATCGGCTCGGCGATGTTCTTGAGCTGCATCACACCAAGATCGCTGACGGAGAGATCGAGCCTCGCCTTGACCTGGCGATAGGCATCCTCGGACAGGCAAATGGCGCTGGGGGTCGCGATACCCTCGAGACGGGAGGCGATGTTGACGCCATCGCCCATCAGGTCACCATCGCTTTCCTCCACTACGTCCCCCAGATGGATGCCGATCCGGAACTCGATGCGCCGATCCTGCTGAACGCCGGCATTGCGCTCGGCCATACCATTCTGTACCTCGATGGCGCAGCGCACGGCATCGACAACGCTGCGGAATTCGACCAGCGCTCCATCTCCGGTGCGCTTGATAACGCGGCCATTGTGCACGGCGATGGTTGGATCGATCAGGTCGCTGCGCAGTGCCCGCAACCTTGCAAGGGTGCGATCTTCGTCTTCGCTGGCGAGCCGGCTATATCCGACTACATCAGCGGCCAGAATTGCAGCCAGCTTGCGATTCTCGCTCATAGGGTCATCCCCCATCTCCACGATAGCAGGAAGACAGAGACAGGTGAACTTCGGCTCGGAGCAATCTCTTCTGAGATCAGGTTCTCTGGTGGTGCATCTGCGACCTACAACCTGTTCGCCGACGATGTCTGCTTTGGAGCAACGGCAAAGCTTGCAGCAACGGACGCGTCAATCGTGGCAGGAGGCCGCAATTTTCCTGGCGGCACCCTGGACAAGCCCGAGCCGTTTCAGCTCGAGGCGTGCGTCGGGAAGGGCGCGATGAGCCGGATTGACAGGTTCCGACTGGGCGATGACATCGGCGACGAAACCCGGAATATCGACATTTGCGCTATCGGCACCAAGGATGGCAGACGCCACCTCGATGAAGAGATCGTCTGATTTGCGAAGCCGCAATGCATGGCGTGGCTTTCCTCCGCCCCGAAGCAGTGCGCTGAGCCACTTCCCGTCCCAGGAGGGCGAACTTGCATAAAGCTCGTGCCCCGAAAGCTCTACCATCAATTCCCCCACGACGCGTTCGACGTCGCTTCCTTCTTTCTGCAGGCGGTCGCGCGAAATACCGTGAATCTTTTCTGCATCTGCGGACCAGTCCGTCCATCCGGACTTCGGTTTGATCAGGAATGACCGCGAGCGCCCATCCTCGAAGACCCAGGCGATCTCGACGGGGTAGCTGTGCTTGCTGAGGGAAGAGGCTTCGAAGTCGAGAAATACGATCATCGCCAGTAGGTAGGGCGTGATGGAAATGGTCGCAATCCCGAGTCCGCCATCGGAGAGCCCTTTCTCTTCGATCGGCCTGATGGCTCGCCCTGCTCGAAGGCGTGCACGTCACTCACGACCATAGTTGGGGCCCGTTAGCTCACCAGCAGTGTTTTTCGGTTTGCTGGCAGGGATGGGCAGCATTCTTGCGCGTCGCGTCCAGTTTCCGACTGCCTATAGCCGAGTCGAAGCGGTTGGCTTCTGGCTGTCGCGGGGTTTGCCTAGCTGCTTGAGTTTGATGAGCTCCATCGCACGAATTGAGTACAAGGCATCGATGGGTGCTTCGACCATCTCGGCGGTGTCGAAATCAAAACATCGTTTCTTCGCAACTCGCGATGCAGTTGAGGGTATTGCTGATTGCTAATAAAAGTATAAAGTGCATTAACTTCAAGTTGAATTTTCCGTTGCAAATCAATGCCCGATGAGCAACCCGTCAGACGTTATGCTCATTATATAGACGGGCCTTTTCCACTTCCTCTAGCGGCAGAATGCCAAACGTGCGATGGACGGCCGGTTCATATTGGTTGTGAACTGCATCAACGCCCGCCGTGATCGCACTCCTCCATGACGGCCCTCGACCCCACGCCTCAAGCAAAGCGGCAGCCAGTTCCCGACCATAGGCAGTTTCTTGCAGTGCCTCGAAAAGCATTCCGGCCTGGCGCAAGTCTTTGTCCTTCTTTGCCCGCCCACCGGCATCATCGAGGCGACGACCAGCGACAATCAGCTTATGGACCGCGAACCGCGACGGATCGGGCACAACGACTGAGACACCGGCACCATGCAGCAGGATCGTTCGGACCGGATCACGGATCAGGAAATCCATGTATCGGAGCGGTTCCGCCGCAGCTCCGCCGAGCGCGGGCATGTTCGCGGGTTGATCAGCGTATTCCTCCGATCCCCGGTTGGTCGTCAGGAACTCGACGCGGTAGCCGCTATCATTGCGGAAAGCATTAGAGCGGGGCGATCCGGATATGTGCGGGAGCGCCCGGAATGACGGATCGATCTCTTGCAGCAGTTCCACAACTGGCGGCATGGAATCTGCCACTTCTCTCGAGATCGCGTAATCTTGGGCAATGTCGGCATCACCCGTCAGGATCGCGGCCATTGGTAGGCGCACGCCAAGGTATGCCGCATAGCATTGAAAGGCGACCGTTCCCACCAAGACGCCACGAAGCCGGAAAAGACCGGCTGCAGCCAGCGCCTCGACGACCACGCCCGTGAAACGATCCGGCGCGATCATACCGGCTTCGCGCGTCAGGGCTGAGACCATTTTTCGCCGGTTCCGGTAATCGTCCTTTTCAGCCCTGAACGTTGCGACCCGAGCGGAGATTTCGGTATCGTCAGCAGGTCCGACATAACGCCGCTTTTGGCCGCCCGCGCCGTCTGGTTCATCGAAATACCAGTATTTGCGATTATCGACTGTTACCGGGACGAAGCGACCCGTCGGAGGAAAGTCGGCCGACCATTGAGCATCGAACGTCCGCTGTTGGAGTTCCGCTACCATCGTGCGAAACATGAGGTCAATTTGCTTCATGAGATCGGCTCCTATACCAGTTTCACAAATCTAGTATAGCCAACTCGTTTGGGCAAGCTGCATCGCCCAGCTGGCGGTCTATACTGTTTCCGCAAATCTAGTATAGCCACCGTTTGGCCGCTGATGGACCTCGATCGGGTGCTCAAGGATCGTGGCCAAACTCGCGGGTGCCGGCTGGTCGCCATTCCCGCGCTCGTCGGTGAACTTCTGCTTGGGGAGGCCCTGGTGGGCGTGGCGGCGGTCGCCGCGCGTGTCGCCGGCAGCCAGGCCAGTCACAATTTCACCGATGGCCGCGACAGCCAGCACCCTCTCGGACGCCTGGGTCACGAGGAGGCAACACTAGAAAAATTAGAGGTTGCTATTTTGCATCAATTAATTCGTGCGCCGAAGGCCGCGAACCCATTTTTCCGTCCAGGAGCAGATTCCCCATACATCTGGCTAGTGTAGCCTTGACAATGAAGGGAGCGCAAGATTAGGAAATGAAATGTTATAACATTGCAATCATGTGAGCGCCATGTCCCAATCCGAAAGCGACAACCGTCTTCCCGTCACCGTCCTCTCTGGCTTCCTTGGCTCTGGAAAGACGACACTACTCAATCATGTGCTGAACAATCGCGCGGGCCGCCGCGTCGCCGTCATCGTCAACGACATGAGCGAGGTCAATATCGACGCCGACCTCGTGCGCGAGGAAACCTCGTTAAGCCGCTCCGAGGAAAAGCTGGTCGAGATGACCAATGGCTGCATTTGCTGCACGCTGCGCGACGACCTGCTTCAGGAGGTTCGGCGCCTGGCGCAGGAAGGCCGCTTCGACTACCTGCTGATCGAAAGCACCGGCGTTTCCGAACCCCTGCCGGTGGCCTCCACCTTCGAATTCCGCGACGAGGCCGGCGAAAGCCTCTCTGACATTGCCCGGCTGGACACGATGGTGACAGTGGTCGATAGCGTCCATCTACTGAAAGACTATTCCTCGAGGGATTTTCTCGCCGACCGGGGTGAGACAGCGGGGGACAGCGACGAACGCACGCTGGTCGACCTGTTGGTCGAGCAGATCGAATTCGCCGACATCGTCATCATGAACAAAGTCTCCGACGCGACCCCGGAGCAACGGGATACGGCCCGCGCCATCATTCATGCACTGAACGCCGACGCGCGGATCATCGAGACCGACTACGGGCGGGTCGCACCGGCTGACATCTTCGATACCGGCCTGTTCGACTTCGAATCGGCGCATAGCCATCCCATGTGGTACAAGGAGCTTCACGGCTTCGCCGACCATGTGCCCGAGGATCTCGAATACGGCATCACCAGTTTTGTCTGGAAAGCGCGGCGACCCCTCAATCCCGAGCGCTTCAACGCATTCCTCCAGACGCCGTTGCCTGGCGTCATTCGCGCCAAGGGGCATTTCTGGCTGGCAACCCGGCCGAAATGGGTGGGTGAATTCTCTCTCGCGGGAGCCGCCGCCGTCACCCGCGGACTGGGCTACTGGTGGGTGGCGGTCCCCAAACATGTGCTCGAACAGCGCGGTATCACTGATCTCACCGGCAACCCCCACTGGCATGAGGCATGGGGCGACCGCCGCCAGGAAATCGTCTTCATTGGCATGCGGTCGGAAATGAAGCGCGACAGGATCGAGTCCATGCTGGAACGCTGCCTTGTCGAGCCGACGGATAAGTTCCACCCGAAAACCTATAAGGAGCTCTCCGATCCGTTCCCGGACTGGGGTAACTGATCGTAGGCGCGGTCCCTTCCCTCGGTAAATGCCGGCCGCGTCGCCATCACGGCGATGCGGCCTTCGCACATAGGTTCAGTTCGGGAGAAACTCTATTTTGTCATCAAGCGCGGCCGCCATTCCAATAACATTGCTGACGCGCTTTCTCGGGTCGGGCAAGACGACGCTTCTCAACAGGCTGCTGGAAGACCAAGCCCTTGAGGACACAGCCCTCATCATCAACGAATTCGGCTCGGTGCCCGTCGACCACGATCTCGTTCGGCGCGGCAGTGAGCAGTATATGTCACGGGCCTTCCGGCCGATGCACTGGGAGCGCGCGAAAGGACTGCACGCGATCCGCCTGACAGGGTAAGTGCTGGGCTGGTTCCATCCTGCAGGGTTCCCTCCAGGATATTCATCGCAGGCGAACCCAAGGAAGCCAGCGACGAATACGTTTCGCGGCCGATCATATAACTCGAGTGGGCTGCCGATCTGCCCGACGCGCCCTCCTTGTAGAACAACAGCCTGGTCATGGCTTCGATCTGATCGTGCGTGACGTAGACGAACGTCGTTTTCAGGCGCTGGTGAAGCGCCTTGATCTCCGCGCGCATGTTGACACGGAGCTTGGCGTCGAGGTTCGAGAGAGGTTCGTCGAACAAAAACACCTCGGGATCGCGGACGATGGCGCGGCCCATGGCAACGCACTGTCGCTGACCACCAGACAGTTGCGCGGGCTTCCGCTCGAGCAGAGGCTGCAGTCCAAGGATGGCTGCCGCCTCGCTGACCTTCTTGTCGATCTCCGGCCGCTTCATACCTGCAAGCTCGAGGGCGAAGCCCATGTTCCGGGCAACTGTCATCTGCGGATAGAGCGCATAGTTCCGGAATACCATCAGCTTCTTATATATGGTGATCGACATGTCACCTTGGTGTGATGAGCTAACCGTCGTGCCGGGTTAGAAAGGCTGAAATTGCTTCGATCACGATGACCGCAGAGGCGGCTCCTGGATCGATATGCCCTAACGCCCTGTTGCCTAGTCGGGAGGAACGTCCTCTTGCGGCAACCATGTCACGGGTTGCTTCGCAGCCATCGCGTGCCGCGCGAACCGCCGCGTCAAGGCATGCCGAGATGTTCGCCCCCGTCCGCCTCGCTTCCATCGCGGCGTCCGCCGCCGGCCTCCAGGCGTCGATCATGGTCTTCTCGCCGGTCTCGGCCTTACCCCTGTCCTGAATTCCCTGTGCCATCGCCCTGAAAGCATCCAGGAAGTCGTCGTCCGATAGCGTATGCTTGTCCTTAACGGCAGTTCCTGCACGCATGAATGCGGTCGCATACAGCGGACCAGAGGATGCTCCGACTGCATTCAAGAATGCCTTCGCCGCGATGTTGAAAAGAAAGGTCGGGGCGGCTTCGGCCTCGTCGAGCTGGAGAACGGCCTTGGATGCCGCTTGCCAGCCGGCATCCATGGCGAGACCATGATCTCCATCGCCGATCGCGCCGTCCAATTCGCACAGCCGGTCGCGATTCTTCGCGACTTCCTCCGCGGTCAGCGAAAACATTTGCTGCAGTTCTCTGGTCGCTATCGCCATCTGCTCACTTTCGAAACATTGCGCAGTCGCAGGGATGATCGATCAATTCCTGAAGCTCGTCGTCGAGGTGCATCACCGTGATCGATGCCCCGGCCATTTCGAGCGATGTGCAGTAGTTTCCAACAAGTGACGTGTGGATCAGCAGACCGGAGTCTTCGAGACGGGCCTTCACGCGTCGCATCATGATGTAGAGCTCCATCATCGGCGTCGAACCGAGCGAGTTGACCAGCACGGCTACACGATCACCGGCCTCCGCGGCGCCCATCTCCCCGAGAATGCCGTCCAGCAACTGGTCGGTGACCTCGTCGGCCGATCTCAGTGGACCGCGAGCCACACCGGGTTCTCCATGGATACCCATGCCGATCTCCATCTCGTCTTCGCCGATGAGGAAATTGGGCTTCAGCGTCTGCGGAAGCGAGCAAGGCGAGAGAGCAACGCCCATCGTATAGGTTCGGGAGTTCGCGTGACGAGCGACACGTTCGACATCCTCAAGGGAATACATGAGATCGCACGCCGCACCCGCCGCCTTGAATATGAAGACGTTACCCGCCACGCCACGCCGCTTGTTGCCCTGTTCGGGAGGAGCGGAAGCTACGTCATCCGTCGTCAACACAGTTCGCACCTCGATGTCATCGAGACCGAGCAGTTCGGCCGCCATGTCGAAATTCATGACGTCGCCAGCGTAGTTCCCGTACATGAAGAGCACGCCGGCGCCACCATCTGCGGCCTTGGCACATGCGACGATCGGGTCGGGCGGTGGCGATGCGAAGACGTTCCCAATCGCCGCAGCGTCGGCAAGTCCCTTGCCCACATATCCGAGGAAGGTCGGCTCGTGTCCGGATCCACCCCCGATGACAAGTCCGACCTTTCCATTTCGCGGGCCGTTCTTGGCGACGATTGCACGAGGCATGTCTTTAACCGCGTACAGGTGCTCGGGATGAGCCGCCAGGATGCCCTCCAGCATTTCGTCGACGGCATCCGCACCGGAATTAATTAGTTTCTTGGTCTTCACGCCAACCTCCCCAGATCGAGCTCCGATACGATAGATGCGGCCGCCGCGCTCGAGGTCAATCGGACAGCGAAAGGAGGGCGGTGCCGAACGGAGGCAGCCCAAGCTTCAGGCCGCCGCATTCCACCGCCTGTTCGTTGCTTGTCACGTTGACGACATGGAGCTGCGAGCCCGCCGGGCCAATGCTGGCGAACGCAAGAACCCTGGAAGGGGAGCTCGAGATGCATTCTTGCCATTCTGTTCCCGCCAACGCTGCGAGCGTGCGAACGGCGCCGAACAATGGACGCGGATCGCCTTTTCTGCCTGGTTCGTCCGCACCTGCGATCAATCCGAACGGTCCCGTCAGCGCAGAGAGCGTGAGGCACTCGAGGTCCGCATCCAGAACGTTTGCCGCATAGGCTAGGGCAAAGGCAGCGGCAAACTGTCCATTGTGCCGAGGATCACGGTTGGCCATCGGGATACGCCCGCCCGACGGATTTTCCATTGTACGGCTGCCGTAGGGATTCTGCCGCATCGGGATTGTCGAAGGACCGATGCGGTAGGGCTTGTCGCCGTAGATCGCACGCACCGAGCGGGTAATGAAGGGCAGGGCCTCCAACGTCTGCATCACGCTGAGATCGTCGGCCGCATGCACGATCGGATTTGTGCAGTGGCTGATAAACGCAAGCTGCCCCTCCGGGACACGCTTGCGGTTGAGTTCGGTGAAGTAGCTGAGCATGCCGCCGCCGATCCGGATGCCCGGAAATGCGGCATGGGCCGCAGCGTAGACCTCTTCCAGCGGCGGGCAGTCGGGCCATTTGCTACCGGGCGGCGTCGACTGCCGATCGACAGAGGGCGAGATCATGATCGCGTCCGGCCTGAAGCCGGCCAAGCGCATGTCTCGTGCTATGGTCGCCGTTTCATCCGCCGGGGCTTGCCTGCACCGAAGCGCTATCTCCAACGTCGAGCGACCGGGGTGCGTCGCGGCGATGTCAGCGAACCGCTTCAGCGCTTCCACGCCATGACCAGCCCCTGGATCGAAATGGAAGAGCAGTTCCTGAGGGGCTATCTCCGCGAGGAAACGTTGCGCCGACAGACAAGCCTCGGCCTCCTCGGGCGTGATGATCAGGCCAATCGCCGGCATCGCGCCGGTCCGTCCGCCAAGGTGGAGTTTGACCACTTCTGCCGAGGCGCCGACCTTGGGGTGCCCTTCTGGGCGGCTGTCCTTGATGATCAGCGATATCTTCTGCCGGACGGGCTGACCAGCGGGTATTTGATAGGGCCAGGGAAGGGCAAGCGGTCTGACGTAGGTCTTGTAGGACGCATCCGACCAGTTTCTCTGGTCCTCCATCTCGAAGGTGTCGCCCTCCATCCGGCATTCGGCGCTGATGCCGGGCATCGCCACGTGGGTAATGGCGCGCATCTCCTTGAACGGCTGCCAAGGTTCGATGAAGTCAGGAAACCGCGTCACCTCCGTCGCGCCGTCGACGTGTTCGACCGCGGCGGGCGCGCCGCCCAAGCCTACGATCGGATGAAGAATACAGAAGCCGCAGCGGTTGGTCTCAAATCCGGTTTCCGACGCAGCTTCGGCTTCGAAGTCGAGGCGGTCGCTCTGTCCAGCGATGCGGACGTCAACGACGAGGACGGTATCCCTCGGCCCTTGGCATCGAGCGCGATAGGTTACTTCGAACGCACCTCCGTCGTGCTCGATCGCCAGATCTTCGATTTCCGGGCTGTACGTACCCCAGTCGCGGTCACGAACAAGGTAGGAGACTGCCCGCAGCACCTCTGTTCCATCGTAGCGGATCGTTCGAAGGTTACCGCCGACGAGGTCGACTTCGAGCTTTTTGGCACTGAGCCGGACCGGTGTCGTCTCGGCCTCACTGGTGCCGTAAAGAAGGAAGGGGTCGCCGGTCATCGCAGCATTGCTCCGACATCTACGGTCTGACCGCTGGCTGCGCTTTCATACGCTCCTTCGACAAGGGCAAACGTCTTCAGATTGTCTGCCCCTGACGTCGAATGCCCCGCGCCCTGCTTCAGTTTGTTGACCCAGTGCTGCTGGATCGCGTAAACGCTTTCCTGGATGTTGTGCCAGGGGCGCGAGGCCCACGACATTAGTGTCGGAGATACGTCATCGGTCGCAGACCCATTGGCGTTTGTTACCTCGAGCTGGTAGCCTTGTGTGAGGCGGATTGTTCCCTCGGAACCATCGATTTCAATCAATGTTTCGGGGAAGGGCTCCTTGGAAAATTTCGTAGCGTAGCTGACGTCGACGATCGATGTCGCGCCGCTTTCGTGATCGAGGAGGATCGTCGCTACATCCTCGCCCTTGATCCGCGGATTGACGCGCTTGGTCCGGGCCGTGACGCTGCGCACGTCGCCAAGGATGTAGCGAGCGATGTCCAGAGTGTGGATCCCGAGGTCCTCGATGATGAACCGCTCTCCCTCAGCCAGATAGGGCTGGCCCGAAAAGACATCGTAGCCGGAACGGAAGGAGAAGCGGCCCCAGAATGGCGTTCCGATCGATCCCTCGTCCAGAACCTTGCGGACAGCCTGGATCGGCGTCTGCCAGCGAAAGTTCTCGTGGACCATCAGCGGAACACCTGCAGCGCGGCAGGCTGCGACCATCGCCTTGGCATCGGCGAGCGTCTTGGCGAACGGCTTCTGGCAGATCGCGGGCACCTTGTGATGCGCCGCCATTTCAACAAGGATCCGATGGCTTTGAACCGTCGTGGCGATGTCGACGAAATCAAAGCCGCCGTCCGAGAACAAGGCGTTCGCGTCACTGTAGCGCCGCTCAATGCCAAACTGATCGCCGACGATCTTCAGCCTTTCAGGATCGCGATCGCAGATCGCAACGATCCTGGCGCCGTCGACATCGTTCCAGGCGTGCATCTGGTTGATCGCGAAGAATCCGCAACCGATCAATGCGCCGTTCAATTCAGACATCTCAACCTGCCTTTGCCATTTGCATCAGAGTAACGCGCTGTTGCAGGCGGCGCTGCGCCTGGTCGACGACAACAGCGATGATGATCACCAGCCCCTTGATGACCATCTGCCAGAAGGACGAAACGCCCATCATCACCAGCCCGTCTGACAGGATGCCGATGACGAAGGCGCCGATAATGGTCCCGCCGATAGTTCCGCGACCGCCCGACATCGAGGTGCCACCGAGGACGGCTGCCGCGATCGCGTTAAGCTCGAAGCTCTCGCCCGTCGCCGGATGGGAAGCCATCAGCTCTGAAGAGATGATGACGCCGACGATTGCCGCGCAGAGCCCGGAAAACATGTAGACGAAGATCTTCACGATATCGACGCGGATGCCCGACATGCGGGCTGCGCGTTCATTGCCCCCGACGGCGAAGATGTGGCGCCCGATCGGGGTGGAACGCGCGACGTAGGCAGCCAGCAACGCCAACGCAATCAGGATCCAGATCGATACTGGCAATCCGAGGATACGACCTGCACCGAAGAAGTCGAAGCCGGTCGTCGCATATTCAGGGCGACCAACGAGGTTTGGAAAGGTCTGCCCGTCCGAGGAGAGCAGAGCGAGGCCCCGAGCAATGTAGAGCGTGCCGAGTGTCGCGATGAAGGGAGCGACATTGAGCTTGGTAATCAGCAGACCGTTGATGAGGCCAATCAGTAACCCGATCGATAGCGTGATCAGCACAATCTCGAAAAGGTTGAAGTAGATCGTATAGCCGATAGGAAGCTCGATGCCGTAGAGGATCAATCCGCCGGCCACCATGCCGCAAAGCCCGACGATTGATCCCACGGACAGGTCGATGCCGCCGGTGATGATCACGAAGGTCATCCCCATGGCGAGGAAGGCATTCAACGCCACATGCTTCGACATCAGGATCATGTTAGCCGTTGACGTGAAGTTCGGGGCGAAGATCGCAAAGAAGATGATAACCGCGAAAAGTGCGATGAAGGTTCTGAGCTTCATCAGAGTGAGAAGAACAGAGCCGTTCGCGCCGGCCTGTGCGGAAGTGGATGATGTGGCCGCCGTCATGATGCGCGTTTCCCTTGATGTCCGTGTCCCTTGGCCGAAGCCGCGATGATCGCGTCCTCCGTCGCCTCGGCCCTGTTAAAAACGTCGACCAGTTGGCCGTTGCTCAGAACTGCGATGCGATCAGAAAGCGCCATGACCTCTTCGAGGTCTGAGGTCGAGAACAGAATGGCTAGTCCCTCGGCCGCCAGCCGGCGCATGGTGCGGAAGACGTCAGCCTTGGCGCCCACGTCGATACCCCGGCTCGGCTCGTCCATGAGCAGGACCTTCGGATTGGTCATCAAGGCCTTGCCGATCACCACCTTCTGCTGGTTGCCACCCGACATGGACGTCACCTCGAAGTCCGGATTGGGCGCCTTGATCGATAGTTCCCGTATGGCGTCGCGAATGGCATCCTTCTCTGCCGTCGCATTGATGTGGAAAAACCGCGCGAAGCGGTTGAGGCTCGCAAGCGACAGGTTGCCGGCGATCGACAGGACCTGGACCAGGCCTTCCCGCTGCCGGTCTTCAGGGATCAGCGCCAGCCCCTTGCGGATGCGGCGGGTCACGTCGCGCGCGTGGATCTCTTCGCCATCAATGAAGATCTTCCCTGTCGAGTGCATGTGGCGTCCGAGCACGCACTCGAAGAACTCGCTGCGTCCAGCACCCATCAGGCCGTAGATTCCAAGGATCTCTCCTGATTTGACTGAAAGCGAGACATGATCGACAGCGAGGCCTCCCGTCGGTCGGGGGAGGCTGATGTCTTCCGCACGGAACATCTCCTTGCCGACCGCGTGATTCACGGATTTTGCGAAGTCCTTGGCGTCGGAGCCGATCATGGAGCGCACGATCCAGCGCGTGTCGATGTCACGGACCACAGCCTGGCCGGTGATCTGGCCGTCACGCAATACCGTGATGTAGTCGCCGATCCGCATCAGTTCTTCCAGCCGATGCGAGATATAGACGATGGCGACGCCTTGAGCCTTGAGTTCCGCGATCACCTTGAAGAGGATTTCGACTTCCGCGGCCGAAAGCGCCGACGTCGGTTCGTCCATGATGAGGATGCGCGCATTGAGCGACATTGCTTTGGCGATTTCAACGAGCTGCTGCTGGCCGATGGGAAGGTCCTCGACCATCGTTTCCGCGTTGATTCCAGCGTCCAATCGTTTCAGAAGTGCGCTCGCCTTCTCGACCTGCGCCTTGTGGTCGATGCCGCGCAGGCCGCGGGTGATCTCGCGGGTCGCGAAGATGTTTTCTGCGACAGTCATGTTGGCGAAGAGATTGAGCTCCTGGAAGATCATCCCGATGCCGTGCGCCTGAGCGTTGGCCGGGCTGTCGAAGGAAACCTTTTCGCCATCAAGGATAATCTTGCCGAGCGTCGGACGCTCGACACCAGCGATGATCTTCATCAGCGTCGACTTGCCGGCGCCGTTTTCGCCGACCAGGACGTTCACCGCGCCACGACGAAGCTCGAGATTGGCGCGCTTGACTGCAACGATGCCCGAATAGACCTTCGACACGTCCTCGAGACGCAGGATGATATCGTCCTTGGATACCTCGCTCACGCTCATGATCCCACCGTCAGTTCCGAAGGTGTGACAAGCGGAGGCTGCCCTTCGCCAGGCAAGGGATATGCTCCAATGACGGTCACGGTCTTGCCGACCAGCCCGTCGCGCGGCATAGCGGCAAGGAAGGCCGCGTTGGCCTTCTCGTTGAATGCCTTGCCGAACTGGGCCCATTCGATCTGGTTCTTGAATTCGTTGAAATTGACGAAGTCCAGCGTGTCGCGCAAGGCGGTGCCGCGGAGTGCCGGGCCGATTTGAACCTTCGCGTCAGCCTTGCCGTCGCCGTTGGTATCGACATCAAGTGTTGCCGCGCGTGAGGCCGTATCAGCGGTGATCACGGTTCCCGTGAACTTGACCGCATAGGTCCAAGGTGAACTGCTTTGCTTGCGTGGGTTGCCATATTTCTCACCGGCCTGATCCGGGCTGGAGGTCGCAAGCTGCGTGACATCCTTCAGCTCTCCCGCCTTCTTTTCGAAGTAGGGAACGACCTGCGGCTGCCAGATCGCGTCGACCCTTGCTTTCGGATCAAAGGCGTCCTTGGCAGCGGCCGCGGCCTTTTCCTCCGCAGTCGGTGTCTTGATGATCTTGCAGCCAGGCAGCGCCGCAACAATCACCGCGGCGAGCAAAGCGCCCTTCATTCTCCACATGCGACAGGCCCCGATAACAGCAACAACGTGCAGAGGGCGCCATCGACGTCCTCTGCATTGGACTAAGCAACGATCAGTTCGTGAGGGCAAAAGTCTCAAGCTTGCCAGAGTTGTCGGAATTGATGAGAACGCAGTCCATCAACTGCTTCTCTTCCTTTGGCATGGTCTTTGTCTTGATGTAGGCGTCGGCCTGCTCGACCGCGAGCTGCGCCTGAGCGTAGGCAGGCTGCAGCACGGTGGCCTTGATGCCACCGGACTTGATAGAGTCGCGCACGTCGTTCGAGCCGTCGAAGCCGACGACGATGACGTCCTTGCGGCCTGCAGCCTGAAGGGCGGCAATGGCGCCCATGGCCATCGTATCATTGCCGGAGATCACGCCCTTGATGTCAGGATTGGCCTGAAGGATCGTTTCCATCTTTGCGTAGGCTTCGGTCTGGCTCCAGTTCGCCGACTGCTTGGCAACGCTCTTCAGGTCCGGATAGTCGTCAATGACGTCATGGTAGCCCTGCGAGCGGATACCGGCGTTCGTATCGGACTCCTTGCCGACCAGCTCGACATAGTTGCCCTTCTCACCCATCAGCTTGACGAATTCCTGAGCGCCAAGCTGGGCACCCTGGTAGTTGTTGGAGACGATCTGGGCGACAGCCACGCCAGTGGCATTGATTTCGCGGTCGATCAGGAAGGAGGGGATGCCTGCATCCTTGGCCTTCTTGACGGCAGCGACCGATGCATCCGCACCCGCGTTGTCGAGGATGATTGCCTTGGCGCCACGACCGATCGCCGTGTCAATCATTTCGGACTGCTTGTTGGCATCATCGTCATGGGTCATGACGAGAGCTTCGTAGCCAAGCTCCTTGGCCTTGGCTTCAGCCCCCACGGCTTCCGCCTTGAAGAAGGGGTTGTCATGGGCGGGCGTGATGATGGCGATCAAGTCCGCGGAGAAAGCCGGAATGGCCGTTCCGAGCGCCAGCGCACCAGCAAAGGCGGCAAGTGTCAGTCTGCGTGTCAGTCTCATGGTTGTCCTCCCGAGTATGAATGGACCCCAACTCCCATGGGGCGGTTAGAGGGGAGGCTGCTGCCTCCCCAATTTGCGTCAGGTGATGCGCCGGATGCTTTCGGCGATCTCCTTTGGTTCGAAGACGTTTTTCCAATCGTCGCGCATCAGGGCAGGGATTCCGAATTCGATGGCCTTGTTGCAGGCATCCGAAAACACGCCCTGGACCTCACCGAAGATCACCGCGCCGAGAACGTTCATGTGTCCAAGCAGAAAGTCGCGGGCAGCTTCTTCAGGAACGCCGCGCGCAACGCATTCGTCCATGGCCTGCTTCATGACGACGAGGAGCGAGGCGCAGACGGTCTCGGAAAGGCCCGGCTCCAGCATCGCCAACTGGTCGACGGTGACCCGGTGCGACCGCATGACCGGAGCCCAGATGACCTTGGCGATTTCTTCTCCAAGGCCATAGGCACTTTCCGGTCCCTGCATCAGGGCCGATACAATGTGCTGCTTTGCAAAGAGGCCACCAAAGTGGTCCTTCTTGGCCTGCATCTCGGTCTCATCATTGAAGATCGGCGGATGGCAGGGATGGGTGACGAAGTAGGTAACGTCGTCCCGCTTCGGCAGATGGCCCGCGAAGGGAGCTGCCGCGTCGAGGGCTACGACCATGGTCCCCGGCTTCAGCTTGTCGACGATGCCCGAAGCCACCTTGCCAATCGCCGTATCGGGGACAGCCAGGATGACGACCTCGGCTCCTTCGAGACCAGCATCGGGAGCGACGCAATCGACGCCGAGATCGTCTTTCAACCGCGCCTTGCCGGCGTCGCTAACCTCGATATGGCGGACGTCGAAGCGCGAACCTTTCAGGTTTTTTGCAAGACGGTAGCCCATTTTGCCACCGGCGCCGAAGAGGGCAATTGTGGTCATGTTTCCTCACCTTTTCTGTGATCTGGATAGGAGCATAATCTGGTATAATGAGTCAATCACCATATCAGCGTAACATTAGTTGTGGGGCGCTTTCTGGGCGTCGAGCCGATCGATGGCCTCGACATTTCCCGCCGAGGCGCCCTCGGGGTCGAACTCGGCCGCAAGCCAGACATCGACGATCGACTTGGCGAGTTCGGGTCCGATGACGCGCGCACCCATCGTGATGATTTGGGCGTTGTTCGACTTGGCCGCGCGTTCAGCCGAGTAGGTGTCATGAGTAAGGGCGGCACGGATCCCCGGGACCTTGTTTGCGGAGATGCAAACCCCAATGCCGGTACCGCAGATCAGGATGCCGCGGTGATGCTCACCGTCGACGATCGTCTGTGCGAGCTTCTGCGAGAGGTCAGCGTAGAAGCCGGACTGGCTCAGGTCGTGAACTTCCAGATCGGCCTTGCCGGCAAGATGAGCGGCGATAACGTCGAGCAGCGGCTTGCCGGCGCTATCGGCGCCAATTGCGATCTTCATGGCAGTTTCCTTTCACTAGCGTTTAGGCAAATGGATCAGCGTTCGATTGCCGCGGCGACGCGGCGCAGAATGTCGAGATAACCGTCAACGGACCAAGCCGACCGGCCTATGAACAGGCCATCGATATGCGCCTGTGCGATCAGTTCCTCGCAGTTTTGCGGATTGACGCTGCCGCCGTAGAGGACAGGCACCTGGCGGCCCAGAACCCTCATGGCAACATCGGCGATTTTGCCATGGCGCTCAGATGCGTAGTCTGCCGTGGCCGGAATGCCATTGACGCCGATCGCCCAGACGGGCTCGTAGGCAAGCAGGACTTGCGCGTCAGCCATGTCGGCGACAGGTGCCAGGGCCGCCTCAACCTGCTTTCGCAAGACCGCGTCGGCCAGCCCGGATTGGCGCTGGTGCAATGTCTCGCCGATGCAAATCAGGGGCGTCAGGCCATGGCGAACGGCGGCAGCCACCTTGAAGCCGACGGTTTCGTCGGTTTCTCCGAAGTATTCCCGGCGTTCCGAGTGGCCAAGCTCCACCAGGTCTAGTTCGCAGTCCTTGAGCATCGGCGCGGAAACCTCGCCAGTCCAAGCACCGGCATCCTCCCAGTGCATGTTCTGCGCGCCAACTTTGACGGAGGTGCCCGAAAGAGCTCGCTTCACTTCGCGCACCGCTGTGAAGGCTGGGATGACGAACCGCTGTATCAGGGGATCGCTGTCGCGATCAGCCTCCGCCAGGCGGCTGGCAAAAGCGAGTGCTTCCGCCAGGGTCTTGTTCATCTTGAAGCTTGTACCGACCCAAAAAGCCATTTCAGCTCGTCCTTCCGTCGCGGATCTGCGCGAAATAGCCGTCCGTTCCGATCTGCCCGCCCTTGAGCGCGATCTGGAGCCCGTCCGTTGGCGGGTAGCTCCCGTGCGCCAGGCAAAGCGGTGAACCGGGTGTCTGAGGAAGCGGGAGGAGGGTGGTCAGCGCCTCTACCTTCAGCTGCCTTAGGGCGTGGCTTGACGTATCGCCGCCGGCGATGACCGCGCGAGAAAGTCCTTCGCGCTCGATCATCTGGCGCAGTATCGTACCTAGCGCTCGCCCAAGAGTGTGGCGGGCACCGGATATCCTGTCGATATCGCCGCCGACATCAGCCGCAGGGCCGAGGGCTGTATGGAGAATGACGCTCCGTCCCTCCTTGAGCCTCTCGACGCCATTTTGGACGGCCGCGTCGATCGCGCTTACGCCGTCCTCCGACACGAGTGCCAGAGGATCGAGCGCAATGTCTGCGAAGCCGTCTTCCTTCGCCTGTCTGATCTGACGTTCAGTCGTGGGCGACACACTTCCGGAAACAACCGCGAGGCGGTCGACCGGGCCAACGTCGGGGAAATCCCAGGTTCCGGCAATGGCGCCGCTTTGTCGCCACGCATTGAGAAGCGCATACTCTATTCCGGACGACCCAGCGAGGAAGCTCCCGAACTGACCTGCCAGGCGAACGAGCTGGCGACCCGCGGCAGCTTGCGTCGCCTCCGAATCCACGTCGATGATAAGTATTCCGCCTGCCTCCGCGGCCAATCGGTCAATGCGCAGGTCGGCATCGGCCGACGCGATCGTTGCAAGGTCCGCCAAGGCAACAGGCAGTCGGGTCTGCTTGGACAAATGAACAGCCAGATCTGCCTCTCCCATAGGGGTGACCGGATGGCGGCTCATGACCGGGTGACGATCTATCCGATAGACGCTGCCCTGGTAGGCGGCAAAAAGATTGCCGAACGCCGTGTACCGCTTCAGTTGCGGTGCGCCGACGACGACCGGCACGACGGTCTGCCCGAACGTTTCGCGTCCGATGTCAATGGCTTTTCCGATGCTCCCTGTCTCGGGACTGGAGTCGAACGTCGAGCAGACCTTGTAGTGGCAGAAATTCGCCCGAAGCGACTTCAGCCATTCGAAGACCGGGGTGAGGTGCGACTGCATCCATTCCGGCGTCTGGCTGCGGCTCGTTCCGGCAAGACCGATCGCCTTGCAGTCCTTGAAGCGAGCAATCATTTCGGGCGAGGGGATGTCGAGAAAGAGCACGGTTGCAACACCGTGCGAGGCCAACGCCTCCATGACGTCGGTTGATCCGGTGAAGTCATCGCCATAATAGCTCACGAGAAGGTCTTCCATCGCGGTCAGGCGCCCTTTCCGTCGCTGAACTTGGCGATTGAGGCAGCCAATTCAGGATGGTCCTGTGCGTAGGTCTCGAGCGGGATGCCGGCCACCGCCGCCTGCCAGGCCTGCTGCACGGCGCGGACGCCGGAGGCCGGGCCCCCTGGATGGCTGACGATGCCACCGCCGCAGAGATAGAGGAGATCTGTGGTGCGGCCCGTTCGTTGATACGTCTCGGGCGCCTGGCCACCCCACTGGCCGGAACCGGCGACGGGCAGCGGGCAGTCCGACGCATCAAAGAGGGGCGTACTGACAGCCTTGAACGACGAAACGAAACTCTCGTCCGGCTCCCAATATTTGACCCTGATGCCGTTGATCTGGAACTGGTCGACGCCGAGCAGGCGCCAAAATTGCTGGTAGACCCGGAAGTCCATGCCGGCGCCGGGATGCCGCGTGAGCACGTCCCAACCGTTGCGGTGGGCATGCAGCACGAGATTTGACCGCTTTCGCAGGAAGCTCATGCCGCCGAAGCCGATCGAATTGATGTTGACGACGGCGCAGTTGCCGCCGGCCTTGGCGACGATGTCGTGATTGCGCATCATTTCGTCGGGGTCGGCGTGCGAGATGCCGAAGGCATACATCACCTTCTTGCCGGTCCTTTGCTCGTGATCGAGAATCCGCGGCATGATGGCAGCGACGCGTTCCGTGAGCGGCGAGTAGGCCGGGCTCATCAGCTTCTCGTCGTCCTTGATGAAATCGACACCAGATTCAATGAGTTCGCCGACGAGTTCTGCGGTTTCGTGCGGACGAAGTCCGAGTGCCGGCTTGACGATCGTTCCAATGATCGGGCGCCCTTCGACACCGGTCAGGCGGCGGCTGCCGGGAATGCCGAATTGCGGTCCGGGATGTGCTGCTCTGAAGGCTTCAGGCAGCTTCATGTCCACGATACGGATGCCGGTCATGCCCTTGATCGAATAGACGCCGCCGATCGCGATGGTCATCAGGGCCGACAGATCGGTTCCGATCGCATCGAGGGGAAAGGCGATGTCGACGTCGGCGCGACCAAGGCGCGTGCCGGGGACAGCCTCGGGCCAGGTCGGCTGGGTGCTGTCATCAAGAGGGCGGATCGCCAGCACGCGCGCGGCGACACGCGACTTCAGTTCCTCGGTCTCTCCCGGGACCGGAACGAAGGTTCCCGTCGACTGATCGCTTGCGATCTTGTCCGCCATGGCCTCGATACTGCCAGGGGTCTCGATGCGGTAAGTCAGCGTGATCATCATGAAGTGCCAGTTGCTCCTCTCGTCAGATCATTTGTCATGGTGTCAACTCGTGATCTGGTATAATGAGTATTCCATATGATGGGAAGCGAAATTTTACAAACGGAAATTGGGGCGCTTTGCGCAAAGCGCGGAAAGTAGTAGGAGGAGGTGATACTTGAGTCAGCGAGAGCTTATGAGCCAACCCATCGAACAGATCGTACGTCGGAAGCTGTCCGACGAGGTCTTTGATCGACTAGAGCGGATGATCACGTCGGGCGAGTTGCAGCCGGGCGACGAGATGCCTTCCGAGCGTGTTCTAATGGAGCGCTTTGGGGTTGGCCGACCGGCCATCCGTGAGGCCATGCAGTCGCTTGCCAACAAGGGGCTGGTCAACATTTCGCACGGAGAACGCGCGAGGGTTCTGAAGCTTACGGCCAGGTCCATATTTCAGCAGGTCGACCTGACGGCGAAGATCATGCTCTCGCAGTCGTCGGACTCGCTTGAGCATCTCAAGAGCGCGCGGATATTCTTCGAGCGAGGCATGGCACGCGAAGCCGCCCAACGGGCCTCGGCGACAGACATCAGCGATCTTAGGGAGATCATAGAGCGCCAGCGCGACTGCCTTGGTCATGCCGAGGAGTTCATAAATGCTGACATGGGCTTCCACACCCGCATCGCGCAGATTTCCGGCAATCCGATCTATGTCGCTGTCAGCGAAGCGATGCTTGCTTGGCTGAAGGAATACCACACGGAAATGCTGATCTGGACGGGCAAGGAGAAGTTCACCTTGGCTGAACACGAGGAAATCGTGAATCGCCTGGAGGCCAATGATATCGACGGGTCGGAAACCGCGATCCTCAAGCACCTCGAACGCTCGAGTGCCCTCTACGCAAAGTGAGGTTTTGCAGAGCAGCTATACTCGCAGACCTCTCCCGCGACCTCACATTGCCGACCAATCGCCTTGTGCCGATAGTTGATCGCGGTCCCACCTTTGAGCGCAAAGACCTTCTCCGCCGCGATAAGGGGCAACAGCCTTAGGAGTAGTGCGGCGACTTGCGCGGTGTCCCGAGAGGTAGGTAGTGACGGTAGTCGTGCTCGCCGAGCGTCCGCGCGCCACATGCAATCCTCAAGCTCTCGGCTGACACAGAACTTGACCGTAAATCAAAACGGTCATTTGCGTTTTGCGGCCATGATGATGCCTCGAGCAAGAGGCGCGATAACGAGCACTCGCTTGGCCCTGCTCTTTCCCGGCCAGAAACCTATTGACTATTCAGAACATATCATGAACATGCGCCTTCATGCCCAGGCGCAAAGACGAGCTCACTCCTGCAGAAATCGACCGGACGTATCCACACCAGATAGCGCTGTTTGCCGAGCTGTTCCTCGGTAAACTCGAGCAGGCGGCGGTCTGCCACGCAAACCATCTGCCGGCGCGGACATCAGGTCGAAGGCGAGGATCGGAATTACAATGTCTTTTGCTTCACTGCAAAGCCGCGCGCGGAGCGTTTCATGCAGGAATTTGGCGGCGAGCCGTTCGATCGGCGCGACAGGGGAGGGCGCAAACTGGATGAGTGGTTTAACGCCAAGCTACGCTATGGAAGTGATCTACTACGCGACGAGCACACGTTGCTCCATTTCTTATTAGGCGCAGGCATTCTCTACGCGTCTTCTGAGTTCAGAGCCACCTGCATCGCAACACGGTTAATCGAAACCGGTGGACAAAGACCGCAGCTGGCTACCCGCTGAAAGTGGGGGCGTTAAAGTGAACCAATAAGCAACAGACCGAAGACGTGCCATGACATCGTTCAGATTCATTCATGCCGCCGACCTGCATTTGGGCAGTCCCTTCAAGGGGCTGTCGGTAAAGGATGAGCAGCTCGCCGCGCTCTTTTCGAGTGCGACCAGACAGGCGGTAACGCTGCTCGTCAGCCGTGCGGTCGAACTCGCTGTCGACTTCGTCGTCATTGCGGGAGACATCTATGACGGGGACTGGAAGGACAACAAGGTCGGTCTGTTCTTCAATCGTGAAATGGGTCGGCTGCAGCGGGCGGGCATTCCAGTCTACCTGATACGTGGAAACCACGATGCTGCGAGCGTGATCACCAAGACGATCACACTACCCGACAACGTGCACGAATTTGCAACGAGCAAGCCTTCCACCTTCCTCATCGACGAGAAGAAGGTCGCCCTCCATGGACAGGGTTTTACGGACCGGGCGGCATACGAAAATCTGGCAATCGGGTATCCTTCGGCAATTGCAGGCTGGTACAACATAGGAGTTCTGCACACCTCAATGACTGGGCGCGAGGAGCACGAGGCCTATGCGCCGTGCTCGGTCGACGATCTGCGATCGCGTGCTTACGACTATTGGGCGCTTGGCCATGTTCATGAATTTGAAATAGTCGCATCCGACCCTCTGGTTGTCTTCCCAGGCAATCTCCAGGGTCGAAGCATCCGTGAGCAAGGCGCAAAGGGTGCAGTACTCGTTACTGTCGATGATGGCATCGCGACCGTTGATCGCCTTATCGTGGACAGCGCCCGATTCATCTCAATCGGTATCGACGTTAGCGAAGGCGATCTCGATGTCGATGTATTGAAGCGGATCGAGGAAGAAGCGATTCGGTTGTCGCCGGAATTCGACGGCAGGCCAGTCGCGGCACGCATCCGGATTTCTGGGGCCTGTGCCTTCTACGACGACCTGGCGCGTGATCGAGCGCAGTGGCAGGATGAGGTACTCGCGGCCTGCCAGCGGGCGTACAGTGACATCTGGATCGAGAAACTTGAGCTACGGCTCTCCTCCTCGGTGCCCGTCGCGGCGACCCCCTTTGCAGGAATTGAGCTTTTCAGGGCGTTAGCGGATCATGGGGACGATGCTATCCATGTCGATGAGATCCTGATGGAGATCTTGCCGAAGATGCCCGGTGGTCTCGCTACCAATGACAGCCCGCTTGGCCTGACAAATGTCGAACTGGTGAAGGAGGCACGTGAGCTGCTTCTGGCACGAATGGCGACGGCAGGCTGAATCATGCGCTTCGATCGGCTTGATCTTCTCCGATACGGCTCACTTTCGGACCGATCCATCCCGTTTCGGCCGGATGCAAAGTTGCACATCGTTTATGGACCGAATGAGGCGGGCAAGTCGACCTTGCTCCGTGCCCTGTCTGATCTCTTGTTCGGCTTTCAGAACGAAGTTGCCGGATTGCACAAGTTCGAGCCATCCATCCTCAGAGTCGGCGCGAGCCTAACGCGACGTGACGGCGAATCGATCGATTTCCGGCGCCGTAAAGGTCGCAAGGCAACATTGGTCTCCAATTCGGAACAAGAGGTGCCTCTCGCGGACGATATCCTTTCTCCCTTTATTGGCGGGGTGAACCGATCAGTCTTTGAAAAGGCTTTCGGAATGGATTCTGCCCGGCTCCGCCACGGGGGAGAGGAGATGGCGACGGGAGATGGCGAGATCGGCCGCCTCCTGTTCTCGGCCGCTTCCGGACTGACGGGGCTCACCCAGCTGCGCAAGAGCTTGGACGGTGAGGCTGACGCGATCTTCTCTCAGCGAAAGTCGAAGGACCGGGCCTTCTATCAGGCGCTCGATCGTCACGAGGCTGCGCGGCAGTCCGAGAAAGTTCATGAGCTCCGTTCACCCGACTGGAAGCGCCTCTCTGATGAAATCCGTGAGCTCGAGCGCCAGTTGGAAGAGCTAGGGCACGCGCGCCTGCGAACGAAAACGCGTCTTGATCTTCTACAGAACCTGCGCACGCTCGAACCGCTTCTGACCGATGTCGATGTAGAGTTGGCCGGACTGGCGGAATTTGACGAGGTCGCCGCAGTTCCAAAGGAGATCGAGCAGCAGCTCGAAAACCAACTGCAGCGTCTCCATGAACTCGCCGCGCGAGAAGCTGCTTCCCTTGCGACGAGCGAGCGCATTCGGGACGAGTTTGAGGCACTGCAGCTCGACCCTGCTGTTTTGAACCAGCGAGACCTGATCCACGAGCTTCTCACGGAGAAGGTGGCGTACTCTCAAGCGAAGGCCGATTTCTCGAGAGTCCGGGCAGAGGTAGCGGATTTCGATCTTGAGCTTGCTGGCCTTGGTCGAAGGGCAGGGCACCGGGGTTCGGTCGAGACGCTCATCCAGACTCAGCCGGCTGATGCTCAAATTAATCGTCTCAATGGTCTTATCCGCGATGGAAACGAGCTGAAACGCACCGAGACGAGCCTACGGCAGCGCCTGGAAGACCAGACCTCGGAATTCAGCCGTATCAAACGAACCGAAAGCGGTGGTACGCTTCAAGATGTCGGGCCTCTACAGGAACGTCTTGGTGCCCTCCAGCCAGATATCCGATCGCTCGAACGGATTGACGAAATTGATACCGCGCTGGCAAGGGCGCGCCAGGATATCGGCGAAGCGAAGGGTCGCCTGGCTCCTCCAGTCCAGGATCTAGAAGCGCTTCTGAAGCTCCCGCTTCCGGACGAAGTTGAATTGGAGAAACACCGCCCGAATCTTATAGCAGCTTCCGACCGTGTGAAACGTGCCCAGGAAAAGCGGACAGAGCGCCGCTCGGAGCGCGAGGACGTAGTACAGCTCATTTCGGACCTCGAAGATGATCGGCAACTCATTACCCGTTCGATGATCGAAGAAGCGAGGGCTGTTCGCGATGCGGCCATTCAAGGACTTCAGTCTGGTAATCTCTGGGACGGCGCGTTGCCAGTGCTCGTTCTCGAGGCGGACAAACTGTCGGACGGTGCACTTTCGCAAGCTGAAAGAACCGCCCGCCACTCGGCGCTGACGCTGAGATTGGCTCGACTTGATGGTGACATTGGTACCTGTGATATCGAACTCGACGCCGCACGGGATCACCAGGAAGGTGTATTGGCCGCATTCTCTGGACTTTTCGATCATGCAGGAATTCCGGTTCTCGATATAGACCAAATGGGCAAATGGCTCCGCGGCATAAATGCCATCGCCAAGAAGCGCGAGAACGTCCGGGACCTGGAAGATCAGCTTCGCATTGTTCAAAGCCGGAATGTCCAAGTTACATCTGAACTTGCGAGTATTGCAGCAGCCATCGGGCTCGAAGCAAAGCTTGCCGGTCCGCTTTCCTCGAACGTCAGGCTCGTGGAGACAAAGCTGGCCGAACTGGCAAAGGCCTGGGATGAGCGGCGTATCGTCCGCGCCCGACAGGAGGCGCTGGAGAGCGACATCGCTGACGGTGAGCGCAAGATCGCTATCTTGGCTACGGAAGTTGATGAGTGGCGGTCGCAATTTGCTGAGACATGCGTTGCTTTCGGGCTTGATGATGCTCCAACCTTGGAGATGGCTGAAGCTGCAATCCAGGTCTGGAAAGAAATCCCGCGCTGTTACGCTGAACGACAGAACAGACAGCGCCGTGTCGACGGCATGGCACGTAACATAGATCAATTCGAGGAGAAGCTGTCGGGCGTCTGCAAAACGATCGGCGATGATCTTTCCAAACTCGCTCCGTTACTCGCTGTCGATACCTTGCACAAACGAATGACCGACGCACAATCCGCCGAGGATCGTAATCGACATCTCGCTACAAGCCGAGAACGAGTGTCCGCGGAACTTCAGCAGATAGCCGAAGAAAGCCAGTCGATCAGTCAGGATGTGGCTGCTCAGTTGGCTCGTCTGAATGTCCGGATAGACGGCAGGACACTTCTCGAGCGTCTCGGAAGGCGTCGTGCCGTGGTCGAGAAGCTTGACGACAGTCGGCGGAGGCTGTCGCTGCATTCCAGGGGCATCAGCGAAGACGACATCCGGATAAAACTTTACGATTTCGATCGAGTCGCCGCCGATTTGGAGATCGAGACGCTTGCGGCCGAGGATACCCAACAGTTCGACATGTTCGGCAAGCTCAAGGGAAGACTCGCTGAGCTGGCATCGACAAAAGAGGCGCTCGAGACCGGACTGAGCGCGGAGCAGGCTGCTTTCGACAAAGCATCTGCGGAACAAGAGACACAGGATCTGGCACGGCAGTGGGCAGTTCTGAGACTCGCCTCGAAACTGCTATCGACCTCTTTGGAACGCTACAGGGAGTCACAGGCAGATCCGCTGCTCGCACGGGCAAGCGATTACTTTTCGACCTTGACGAACGGCTCCTTTGTTCGCTTGGTGCAGGAATTCGACGATCAGGATGCGATAAGGCTCAAAGCAGAACGATCCGACGGCGAGCGGCTTCCGACGAAAGCCCTCAGCGAAGGGTCCGCAGATCAGCTTTACCTAGCCTTCCGCCTAGCGTTCATCGAGGACTTCTGCAGTCGCAACGAGCCGCTTCCTTTCATAACAGACGATATATTTCAGTCGTTCGATGACGAGCGCAAGGCTTCCGGGTTGAAAACTCTGGCGTCCGGAGGACGGGCGTTCCAGCCGATCTTGTTCACGCACGAGGGCAAGATTGTCGAAATCGCGAATGACCTGCTGCGGGGTGATGTTGATGTCATCAGCTTCGAACGCGTCGCGAATAGTGTGATGAATGTTATATTAAGTTCCTGACGATTGTGGTGGGTTGCATTCGGTGGGTGATGACACATCGATGGGAATCGTGAAGGAGGCCTGTCACAACGCCTGCTCTCATCCTCGGACAAGCGAGAGGTTCTCGCAATTGCGTCAGATCGATCGAAGCGTCCAGTCCACTTGCTCGAAAAGGACGTCTGGGTCGTCTGGGCGCGTCGAACACTCTACGCCACGGCGCTCGGTAAGAGCTTGAGGAAGTGATCAGCCATGCGCTGCCTTTCCGACGCTTCGCGCGAGCCAGGTCGGAAACTGGGGTGCTGCAGCAACAAGCTCGTTGAACGCCTCGGGGGCAGCTTCCGCTTGATGCTTGAAAGAGCATCCTCCGCTCGCTCCGGCCCCAGCCAGGCAAGCGCGCGTACAGCGACGCCGGCCGGCCAGCGAGCGACAACTGCCAACGAGGGACGTGCTTGAGCTCGACCTTTTGGCTTCCGACATTCATCGTCCGGCTGCGGCCAGAGGTCAGGTAGATGGAGCGAACCGGAACCTGCGTCGTGAGCCCAAGGGCATTGGCCGCCGCCGCTCCATTAGAAACGATGACCTCGCCACGTTCATGTGCGATTGCCTCGACCGCTTGCTCGACGGTCGGCGGCCTGCTTCCGAACCGGCTTTTGATCGCCTTCATATAGGCAATTTCTGCTGCTGGGGTCGGCGTTGTTCGACCTGATCCAGCAGGTATCGGGAAAACGCTGGTAGGGCGAACTATCTATCTCGAGATGCCGACGATCGGTGCGGAAGAGGCGGTGGCGCTGCTGATGGTTCGGCATTCGCCGCCACCTCCGAAGATCAGCGAAGCTGAGAGAGTAGAAGGACAGGGGGCATGACTGGGGAATTGACCGTCGAGCAGATCGCGAACCTGGTGCCAGATCCGATCATTGATCTCGTACGGGAGCTGCACGCGGCCGAGGAGGGGAGTGGGGATCACGAGAAGCTGCGCGAGATCGTGAGGCAGCTTGCGCTCAAGGCCAACAGTGTCCTTTTCCGGATGAACTCGAACAGGATCGCGGCGCAATTGCCACCGGGTGCTTTCGCGGACGAAGACGACGATCCTGAGGAAGAGCCGATAGAGGGACTGCCGCCTATCGATTTCCGGATTGGGATGCACGGAAAAAAGAACCCCGCAGGGTGACCCGCGGGATCAAGGTCAGAGCAAGAAACGGAAGATGCCCAAGGGCTTCAAGGCCGTCTCCCGCGGCGTGTGGCAATAAGTGTTGCCGTCGGCGGAACCTGAGACAAGCGATATTTGCCGACAGGGGCGTGAAGCGCTATATTGAAGGTATAGGAGATCGACCATGCTTCTGAAGAAGTACGATGAAAACAAGGAAGCCCTGATGCAGATCGGCCGGGAAGCAATTGCCGAGCGCCGTCGTCTGGGCTTGCCGATCTCCGACCGGGATCTCGAAAACGAGGCCAAGGATCGCGCCGAACACGAGGACATCCGTGTTCCTGCTGCTGCCGCGAGGCAGTAATTGTCTCAGCCATCATGCATCATTCTCGGCGGCCCTAATGGGTCCGGCAAGTCCAGCGCCTATGCGAAGCTGCAGCCCGACGGCGTTTGGATCAATGCCGATGAGATCGCCAAGGAGCTGACCGGAACCAGTGACGGCCGAGCGGCGGGCATGGCAGCGGGCAGGGCGGCAATCCGCAAGCTCGCTGAGATGATCGAAACGAAGACATCGTTCATTTACGAGACCACCCTGAGCAGCCAGCAGTCCATCAACCTGATGCGCGACGCGAAGGCGGCCGGGTTTTCGGTCGGCCTTTATTACGTTGCCCTGGATACGGTCGAAAGGAACATCGAGCGCGTCAGGCAGCGTGTCGAAGCTGGCGGCCACGACATCCCCGAGGACGACATCCGCAGGCGATATGAAGGATCCTTGGAAAAGCTGGCGGCGGCGCTGAAGCAGGCGGATGAAGCCCTGCTGCTCGACAACAGCGGGCTGGAACCTCATGAGGTCTTTAGGATCGAGGCTGGTGCAGTGGTGTCGGCCGACTTCGACGATCGGCTCTACCTGCATCATCGGATGGTCCAGAGCGTCTGCATTGCCTACGACCTGTATCGGGTCGGCAATGTTTTCAGGAGGCGGTAGAAGAGGAAAAGGCTGCCTCCGGAAGACAGCCTTTTTGATATCGCGCCGACACTCCGACCACGAACCCTCGCAGTCAATGAACTGCCTCCATGAGGCTTGCAGTAAGGGAAATCTATCCTGCGTGGGGTCCGGCTCCACCATGACAGGATTGCCGCCGGCGGCACATAAGGCAAGTGCTTCGCAAGCCCCTGCCTCAAAAGAAGACATGATGCTATGGTTGTGGAAACGAGGGGGGTGCATGTTCTGGAAGAAAAAGCAGGATCAAGTGGTCGTTGAGGCAGTCCCGGCGGCCGAGCCGATCCAGCCAGCGCCGAAATCAAAGCAGGAGGTGCTAGGGGATGCCGCAAAGAAGCTGGCCGCCTCGCTTCGGTCGTACGCGGACGCTTCTTATGCAGCCCAGAAGCCAGCTCCGGACGAGGAACTGATGGCGGCGCATCGCAAGGTCGAGATCGTTCGGAAGATCGCGACAGAAGGCCGGATCGCCTATGCGCTCGGCCGCTGCCTCCCGGAACACATGGCCCACTGGCACGCGTGGAGCAAGCGCGACGACTTCATGAAATGGGTCGGCTTCGGCTGCCAAGGTCGTCGGCCCGAAACCCGCATAGCGCTCGCCAACCAGCGTTACCGCATAATCGCGAACGCCGTCGCTGATCCGGTTGTTCGACGGTCGGCCAATCGCCTTGTGCCGGATCGACGCCGCGCCGTCCGCGCACATCCGTTGCAGAAGCCGACGGACCTGGCGGGTGCTCAGATCAAGCACATGCGCCGCCGACACCATGGTCATCCGGCCGTCGATCACCTTCGACAAAATCTCGATCCGCTGCAGATCACGCTCGCTCATCGCAATCAGTCCCATCTGCAATCTCCGCCGTCATCAAAACCGGGGAGAGAGTGACATTTTTACTTTGCAGAAACAGGACATTTTAACTTTGCGGTGTGACTTCTAATGTAAATGCAACAAGGGCTTAAAGGCTACTACAGGGCAGGGAGATCAGTCCCCGATCCGACCGGCTGGGCCGGGTTGAAAGGGCGGAGCGGGGGCGGGTGATAACATACCCCTTCGGCTTTAGCTTTCTCACTAGCAATTGTTCTTTTACCGCTCGATACTCGCTGGGACTTTCATGGCGCAGTTGGGGATCAAAGCCACACGATGCTTCCGGAAATCAACCTGCAGGGGGACGTCGACATCGCCGCGCTGTCACCACTTCTTCGCGGCATGCTTCTTTCGGTTGCCTATGCTGACGGTGAGGGTGGCATAGGATTGACGGCAACCGGCGCCATGAACCGCAAGTTCGTGCATTGGGCCGCCGTTAACTTCCTCTGGCCCGACTTTACAGCCGAAGACCTCTACAGCATGCACAAGGTGCTCAATGAACGCGACATGCCGCCGCTCTGGGTCGTGCGCGACATGACCCGTCATCTGAAGCTGCTTCGTCGGAAAAAGGATGTGCTGCTGCCAACCAGACGCGGCCGCGAGTTTCTGGTGAACCCTAACGCCTTCTTCGATCTGGTCGCCACGGATTATCTCTATTCCTACATCCACGCCACCGAACGGGAAGAGGAGGTGCAAGCGCGGTTGCGCTGGTGGCGCATGTTCCTCAATCTTCTCAATATCAAGGCCAGAGAAGGTTGCACGCCAATGGAGGTTGTGAAAATCCTCTATCCAGATCTGGCGCCTCTTTCGGAAACCGAAATGACCCTGGAAGCCTGGGAGCTGAAATCCGATCTAAAATACGGCGTCTTACGGCGCTTGTGCTGGCTCGGCTTGCTCTATGAAGCAAGAGAGGGCCTCACACTCTTCCAGGACGGATCCTTCCACAAGACACCGCTTTGGTCCGCATGCCTGCAGCTGGAATCGGATACGCAAAGCGACATCGGCGTCCATTGACGATCTCTATTCTGCTGCTGGTTGCCTAATAACGCTTTCTCTCGCCGCGCAATCACTGCAGGATCATTCATGAAATCCGTCCTCCGCCCCGGCTTGCCGTCATTTGTTTACTTCACGCCTGAACACTTCAGCTGGGGTGCGGAAACCAAGGCATTTTCTCGGCGTACTGTTCAACCGATCGATCAGTGATCGTATCGATTCATCAGGAACTGACAGGACAGCAGTATCCCTCGGCAGGTAACGCCGAATCCGCCGATTCATGTTCTCAACCGAGCCTTTTTGCCAGGGCGCAGACGGATCGCAGAACCATGCATCGGTTCCCATTCCTTGCTTCAGTCGCCGCCAGGAGACGAATTCAAATCCGCGATCAAACGTCAAACTTTGTCGGGCATGCTTGGGCAGGGGGCTGAGCACGTTGATGAGCCGCTCCATGATCGGCTTGGACTGCCGGTCGTTGTTCTTGAACAGCATGGTGAACCGGCTCGTCCGCTCAACAACCGTTGCCACATTGGCATTGCCCTGAACCCTTTCGAAGATCATGAGATCGGCTTCCCAGTGACCGAATTCCTTGCGATCGTTGATGGCTTCCGGCCGATGTTTGATCGAACGCTCATCTGGAAAGACTGGATTCTGCGGCTTGCGAGCATATCGCGGCCGGCGCTTTCTCCGCCGTTCCGGGAGAAGCCGCGCGAGTTGCTGCCGTTGTCCTTCTGGTGAATAGACATACCGGTAGATCGTCTCGTGACAGACGCTTGCCTTGGCCGCTGGTTCGATCTTCAGTCGTCCAGCAATCTGTTCCGGCGACCAGCCGGATTCCAACTTTCCGATCACTTCGTTCCGCAGATCCTCGCGACGAAAGAGCTTGCCGATCCGCCGGCGCCTGTCGCGCGCTATGTCGTTGGCGGTCATCGCCCAGTAGCCCTCGGCATCGGGGAATTCCTGATCGTGCCAGTAGTTGCGTTTGATCTCCCGGGAGATGGTCGCGCGGTCCCGGCCGAGGCGTCTGGCGATCTCAGACTGGCTAAACTTCTGATCCAACATCCTGGAAATCGATCGGCGTTCGTCAAAACTCAAATGGGAAAAGGTACGGATCAAACTATGGCTCCCGAAAAGCAGGCAGCTTACGCCTTTGTTGCAGTTCGAGATAGAATGTACCCCGGCTACACAGGTTTGCGGCGTAATCTATCTTATGGAACAGCAGAGCGGTTTTAAAGCTGTTGCTTTTTTGTGGAAACGACGTCTAAGTTTTCCCAAGCGAAGCGAAAACGCCCGCAACTCGAACTCCCGTTTTTCCCAACGCGGAAAAACTCATGATTTTCATCGGGATGCGGCGGTTTCTGCGCGAACGCTTCCGCAGCACCCGAAACCCCAGAACATGCCTCACCAAATGCGCTGTTCCAGACTGTGCAAGCAGTACGGTGCCGCCGACGGACCGGAATTACGCCTGGCTGCCAGCCACGTGGCGGCCAAAGAGCCACGGAACGCCTTTCTGGAGTACGTCGCACACGGTGCCCACCAATGAGATGCTGGATATCATCCTGGAGAAATGCCGGTCTAGGGAGGAAGACCTGACGATACCTCAGCAGCCAAGGCACCAGTGGACCTGGGAGAAAACCGACCAGGAAATGGCGCATCGCCAGCAGCTTCCAAAGCTCGGCACATATTGTCAGAGCGAGTATCAGGCAGTTGAGGAATAGGGATGGAAAAATTACTGTCACCAGTTTTGTTCTTCCCGCTGGTTTATGGACGACGTCCTTCGACGACACCTTCCGTGAGGTTCAATCTGGCAGCACTGCATTTTGGGGGTCTACAACAAAGCCGCGGCCGCGCGGAGTGCGGGCGTGTCCCTGCCCTCCTTTAGACGTTCGTAGACCGGCCTCAGCAGAGCCTCAGCCTCAGTGCTGCGACCCTGCCGTTTCCAAATCGTCGCCATGTCTGTGGCCGCCCTTAACTCCCAAGCTCCAGCACCCTGGCTACGACTCAGTTCCAACGACTTCGCGAGGTACGTCTCGGTACTCATGCTGCTCAACTCGGGTGCCACGGAGAGGATTTTGCCCCTGAGGCGCAACAATTCCGGCATGTAAGAGTAATAGCCCGTTTCTTCGATCAGCTGTTCGCTTTCCTCCGAAAGCGTCCAGGCGTCGGCAAATCGTCCGAGAGCCAACAATCCCATGATGATGACGAATTGGAACCGGACCGTGAACAGTTCAAAGCGTTGGGTATGGAGGATTTCGAGCTGCTCTTGTAGCGCGGCGACGCCAGCCCCTGCATCGCCGCGCCGGATCGCAATCTCGGCCTGATAGGCGTGGCCCATGGAGAGATAAGGGCCGAAAGCTTGCGTTTCCGCGCGGGCGATGAAAGGGAGCAAATGCTCTTGGGCGGCATCGAGATCACCGATCCAGAGGAGTGTCGCGATCGAACTCAGGGCGATGGCGAACGACACTGGATGACGCATTGTCTCCGCATCCTTGAAGCATTGTCGGATCACTGCCCGCGCCTGATCCACGTTGCCCTGTAGCCAGAGGTTCGTAGACCATCCGATCCTCGCCCAGGTATAATGATCGAACCCGTAGTGCATCTGTTTGCTGGATGCAGGCAGTCCTGGTCCGACAACCGGTGCCAAAGTCGCGTGGGCCTCCTCAAGGCGTCCGATCAGACAATACGAGAGACCGAGGAGCGCCTTGGAGAGTGTGGTTGCCGCCGGATCGTCGAGCTGGCTCGCAATTGCCGAGCACCGTTCGGCGTAGTCCAGACACCGTCGGAACTCCCCGCTCCGCAAGTGGAAAAAGTGGATCGGCCCGTGCAGCCGAGCGGCATTCAGCTGGTCGCCACGAGCTTGGGCAATATCCAGACTTCTGTTGAGCGCCGAGGACGATACTTCGTTGTGGCCTCTCATGAACATGACCGAGACACCGAACGCCGCCTGAAGCTGCATTTCCTCGACGCTGCCGCGCGTTGTGTCGTCCAACGACCGTAGGGCGCACTCGGTCCATCGCTGGCACTCGGGAAGCAGGCCCATGGCACGGAAAACTGGGGCGACCGAAGCAACGAGGCGAACCCCTAAAGCTACATCGCCTTTTCCTCCGAAGCACCATTCCAGGGCACTGCGTACGTTGTTGATGGCGTTAAAATGCGGCGCGCGCTCCATAGGAGTGGAGAGCGAGGTCCACTCGCTGCCGTTCTGATCGAACCAAAGTCGGCAGTAGGCGGCATGCCTCCTCGCCAGTTCCTCCCGCTCGCGCTCCTCGCTGAGTTCGATCACATAGGCGCGCGTCGTATCGAGGAGGCGATAACGCATCATCGCGCCAATTGGGCGGGCGGCCACCATCGACTTTTCCACCAGACTGTCGATGGCGGCAAAAACGGAAGCGCGCTCGAGAGATTCGTCCGCCACCACGTCCAGGGCGGCATCAAGCGGGAAATTGCCTACGAATACTGCGAGCCTGCGCAGAACCGCCCGTTCAGTTTCGGACAAAAGTCCGTAGCTCCAATCGAGGGTCGCCTGCAGCGTTTGATGGCGCGGCGGGGCGGTGCGCAATCCCTGCCACAGGTGCGTCAGCCTTTGATCGAGCAATGCAGCCGTCTGTTCGAGACCGTAGGTTTCGACGCGTCTAGCAGCGAGTTCGATGGCTAGCGCGACCCCGTCTAGCTTTCGGCAAATGTCAGCGACAATCGAGGCTTCAGCCTCATTTCCGTCCAGCTGGGCACCGCCCGCAATCGCACGCTCGACGAAGAGCTGGACTGCGGGATACTCCTCGATGGCTGCTGTGGCTTCAGGCGGACAAGCCAGCGCATCCAGCCGATAGATGCGTTCGTTGTCGATCCTTAGTGCTTCCCGACTCGTCGCGACAATGTGGACGTGCGGTGCTGCGTCGAGGACGGACGAAGCAATAGTGGCGATCGCCTCCACGAGGTGCTCACAGGTATCAAGGATCAGAAGAAGGCGTTTATCTCTGAGAAACCTGATGACATCGGGTGTCGCGTCTTCGGCTTGGACGGGGAGTCCGAGCATTGCGGCGATTGTCGTCGCCGCAAGTTTTGGATCGGAAATAACGCCCAAATCTACGAACAGCACATGTCCTGCGAAAGCGTCAGCCGCCTGGTGGGCAGCGGCAATTGCCACCGTCGTTTTTCCGACGCCTCCCGGGCCAACAATCGTGACGAGCCGTGAGCCCATCAGTTGCGCCCCCAATTTCATAACGTCGACATCACGGCCAACCATGCGGCCGAGCCGCTGAGGAAGGTTTGCATGAGGAAACGACTCGTTCGGTGTGGAGGTTTCGTGTTCGTCTGGCAGCGCCCGTTCGGTGGGAGCGACAAAACAGTAGCCTCTCCCCGCAAGCGTGGCGATGTAGCGCGCTCCATCCTGGCCGTCTCCAAGGGCTTTGCGTAGCCCGGCCATATGGAACCGAAGACTACCCTCCTCAACGATGGCATCCGGCCAAACCCTGTCCATCAGCTCCTTCTTGCTGATGATTTCGTTCGGAGAAGTCACGAGCGCTATAAGAATCTCGAGGGCACGCCCTCCCAGCGCCACCCGGATGCCCTCTCTGGTCAGCATCCGCTCGTTTATCGCCAGTTTGAACGGCCCAAAGCGAACTGCTGTGCTGTCCCCGACTACTGCGGTCGCCATGACCTATCCCTCAAGCCGACGCTCTTACGCTGGCGGAGATTAGTCCACCGGTTCGCTCTTTGTCACCATGCGAAGGTATAGGATATTGCACAACTCTGGAGAAGCGCGAACTGCACTAATTGTTAGCGTGCTTCGATCTCGATTCCTAACAACATCTCATAACGCATAACGAGCCTTCATCCGCCTCCTGCCGTAGGTTTTGGACAGCACAAAGGTGCAGCCGCAACGGACCACAGGAGACGGCCATGCATATGAAAGTTATCGAAGAAGTCGATCAGGACCGACGCAAGTTTCTCGCTGCCGCTTCGCTGGGCGTAGCAGTCGCTAGCACGGGTGCGCTTCTGCCCTCCCATTTGCTTGCCTCCACACCAAGCGGTGAAGCTATTACGCCCTTCCAAGTCCATTTCTCGGGCGAGACGCTGAAAGACCTGCACCGCCGGGTCGCCGCCACACGTTGGCCAGATAGCGAGACAGTCAAGGACCACTCTCAGGGCGTACAGCTCGCTACCATCAGGAAGATCGCCGACCACTGGGTCAAGCACTACGACTGGCGCAAAATCGAAGCGAAACTGAACTCCTATCCGCAGTTCACCACGAAGATCGACGGGTTGGACTTTCACTTCATCCATGTGAAATCGAAGCACGCAAATGCCCTCCCGATCCTTGTCACCCATGGATGGCCCGGTTCCATCATCGAACAGCTCAAGATCATCGAGCCGCTGACCGATCCGACAGCACACGGCGGCAGCGCCGAAGACGCCTTCCACGTCGTCATCCCATCGCTTCCGGGTTACGGCTTCTCCGGCAAGCCGACAGAGCCCGGATGGAACCCTCCCCGCATTGCCAAGGCATGGGCCACGCTGATGCAGCGCCTCGGATACACGAAGTATGTCGCTCAGGGTGGCGACTGGGGCAATGCCGTTACCGAATTGATGGCTGTGCAAGAGCCTCCGGGATTGCTCGGCATCCATACCAACATGGCAGCAACCGTTCCCGCCGACATATCCAAGGCGCTGTCAGCCGGCACGCCGCCTGCCAACCTTACGCCTGAAGAAAAGCGCGCGTGGGACCAGCTCGACGATTTCTACAAGAATGGTCTTGGCTACGCCATCGAGATGAACAACCGCCCGCAGACGCTTTACGGCATCGTCGACTCACCGATCGGTCTGGCCTCATGGATGCTTGACCATGACATCCGCAGCTATGACATGATCGCTCGCGTCTTCGACGGCAAAACGGAAGGCCTGACGAAGGACGATATCCTCGACAATATCACGCTCTACTGGCTGACCAATACGGCGATCTCTTCCGCCCGCCTGTACTGGGATAACGCGCACTTCCCTTCGGGTGGTTTCTTCGATCCGCGCGGCATCAAGATACCGGTCGCGGTCAGCGCCTTCCCTGACGAAATTTACCAGGCTCCTCAGAGCTGGGCCGAAAAGGCCTACCCTAAACTCATCTTCTACAACCGACCTCCCAAGGGCGGCCACTTCGCAGCCTGGGAACAACCCATGCTCCTGACTGCCGATCTGCGCGCAGCCTTCAAGCCGCTTCGCAAATCGATCTGACCAAGAGCTGCGGCGTGCCCCGCGCCGCAGTCCATTCAGCATTTCAACCCCTGTGCATGAAGGAGAAAGACAATGTCAGACAATCAGATCGTCGATTCCAGCTTCACCGCCATCGTCAATGCGCCGATCGAGAAGATCGATATTCCCTCGTGGTGTTTCACGCTGCCGGAGAAAGAATACCAGGGCTGTTCGCCCGCCCATATCGCTGCCGGCTACACGACCGCGCCGGATGGCAAGCGTATGTCCATCAACGTCGAAACCATCGGCGGCAGCCTCATGGTGCAGCACTACATCGAGACGCTCGGGGAGAAAGACCATCTTATCCTCGATTCCGACTCCGACGTCTTCACGCCGACGGGCCGCGTCACCATTCATGTGACCTGGGAACTGAGCGTCAAGGCGATCGACAAGGACCGCTGCGAATTCACCAACCGGGTGCAATCGTTCGCGACCCCGGAGATGCTCGCATCCCTCGACCGGCAGGGCATCCCCTTCGAAATCTTTCGCGCGCAGCGCCAGCCGATGTCGATCGCCCACAACAAGGGCGAGACCCCGCTCTTCGCGGCGAGCATCGAGCGCTTCGCCCTTCGCAACCAGCAATCGTCGAAGGCCGCCTGAGGGCGAAGGGAGGAAACGATGTCCGATCTCTCCTACGAACACGGCATCACCGGTCTCCTGGTGGTCGATCCGTACAACGACTTCATCTCCGAGGGCGGCAAAATCTGGCCGCGCATTAAGGATGTCGCCGAAGCCAATAACTGCGTCCCGCATATGGAGCAAATCCTCCAGACGGCCCGACAGGTGAAGCTGCCCGTGTTCTTCGCGATGCATCACCGCTTCCGCGAAGGCGACTACGAGAATTGGAAGTACATCGCGCCGATCCAGAAACTGGCATGGAACCGGCGTTCTTTCGAGTACGGAACCTGGGGTGGCGAGTTCAAGGCAGAGTTCGTTCCCGCCAAGGGTGAGGTCGTGGCTTCGGAACACTGGTGCTCCAGCGGCTTTGCCAACACCGACCTCGACAACCAGCTCAAGAGGCGGGGCATCCACAGACTGATCGTCATCGGATTGATCGCCCACACCTGCATCGAGGCGACTGTCCGCTTTGCGGCAGAGCTTGGATATGACGTGACGGTCGTGAAGGACGCCGTCGCCGACTATTCCGACGAAATGATGCACGCGGCCCTGGAAATCAACATGCCGAACTACGCCAGCGCCATCGTGACGACGGAGGAAATCCTCAAAGCCTTGGCTGCCATGGAGACGGTGGCACGCCAACCGCATTCGCCCAGGCGGTCATCGATGTCGCAGACGTCTGATCAATGAAGCGAACCTCGCCCCTCACGGGCATCCGCAACGAAAGCAAACAGGAGTGCGTCATGGACCATAAAGCGAATTCCAAAGTTCTCTACACTGCAAAGACCCACGTTACCGGCGGTCGCGAACACGGTGTCGCCCGCAGCTCCGATGGGCGTCTCGACGTCCGGCTGGGCGTTCCCGGGACGGCACGTATCGGCACCAACCCGGAACAGCTGTTCGCCGCCGGCTGGTCGGCCTGCTTCGAGAGCGCCATCGGGCTTATCGTGCAGAAGAAGCGTATCACGCTCGGCGGCGATGTGACGATCGACGCAGAAGTCGATCTCAATCTGTCCGACACCGATGGCTATTCGCTGACCACTCGTCTGCATGTTGGCATCCCTGGCGTGGAGCGCGACGTCGCCCAAGCGCTGATCGAAGAGGCGCATCAGATTTGCCCCTATTCGAAGGCTACGCGCGGCAACATCGCCGTCACAATCAAGCTCGTCTGAGCCAAGGCATTCGGAACCTCGCCGCCGAGCGGCCGATCCCGACAAAGGAGTATTTGCAATGACTTCCGCGAAAGGTACAGCGCTGATCACGGGTGCGTCCTCCGGCATCGGAGCGATCTACGCCGACAGGCTCGCACGGCGGGGTTTCGACCTTGTCCTGGTGGCAAGGGGCCAAGAAGCCCTGGCCGCCGTCGCCAGGACAATCATCGACGCGACGGGGCGATCGGTTGCGACCGTTCAGGCCGACTTAGGTAACACCGAGGACCTCCATCGTGTGGAGGCCATCTTGAAAGAAAACTCCGAGATCACAATGCTCGTCAACAATGCGGGCGTTGGCTCTGTCGCACCCTTACTCAAAGCCAACGCCGACGACATGGAGCGGATGATCGACATCAACGTCGTGGCATTAACCCGTTTGGTCTATGCGGCTGTCCCCTCTTTCGTCGCGCGCAAGGGTGGCACGATCATAAACCTCGCATCCGCTCTCGCCTTGGCACCCGGCATGTTCAATGGCGTTTACGGGGCTTCTAAAGCATTCGTAGTCGCACTGACTCAATCATTGGATAAGGAGCTTGCTGGAACTGGTCTTCGCTTCCAGGCAGTGCTTCCTGGCGCGATCGCCACCGAGTTTTGGAAGGCATCGGGAGGATCGTTGGATCATCTGCCCGAGAGGGCCGTGATGCGTGCTGAGGACGCCGTAGATGCGGCACTTGCCGGCCTTGACCTCGGCGAGTTGATCACCTTGCCGTCCCTGCCGGATATATCCGAGTGGGAAACGTACGATGCCGCTCGGCGGAACCTGGTCCCCAAGATTTCCTTGAACAAACCGGCGGAGCGCTACCTCACCACCCCTCACGCATGAACGGCCATTTCAGGGCCGCCATTGCCGAACATCTGATCGAAAGGACAACGCCATGAAATCGACAGCTATCGTTTTGGCCAGCCGGCCCACCGGTGCACCGGGACCAGAAAATTTCAGGACGGAGGAGATCGAAATTGAAGCGCCGCTTGACGGCGAAGTCTCCCTTCGCGTGCTCTACCTCTCGCTCGACCCGTATATGCGTGGTCGCATGAGCGACGCCAAATCCTACGCCGAGCCAGTGCCTGTCGGCGGCGTCATGGAAGGCGAGACCGTCTGCGAAGTCATGCAGTCGAAGAACCCAGGGCTCAAGGAGGGCGACATTGTCCGGGCGATGACAGGCTGGCGTACCCATGCAAACATGGATGCCAGACGCGTCAAGCAGGTGAACACCTACGGAGCGCCAGCCTCTACAGCACTTGGTGTTCTCGGTATGCCAGGCTTCACCGCGTATGGCGGCATGAAGGTAATCGGCCAGCCCAAGTCGGGCGAGACCGTCGTGGTTGCCGCGGCTTCCGGTCCGGTGGGCTCGCTCGTCGGTCAACTTGCCATGCGTGTCGGGGCTCGAGCGGTCGGTATCGCGGGAGGTCGCGACAAATGCGACTACGTCAAGAACGAACTCGGTTTCGACGCCGTTGTCGACCACCGCTCGCCGGATTTCGCCTCGGCGCTGGCAGGCCTCTGCCCCAAGGGCATTGACGTCTACTTCGAAAACGTCGGCGGCCACGTCTGGGATGCTGTACTTCCGCTGCTAAACCTCTACGCCCGCGTGCCGGTCTGCGGGTTGATCGCTCAGTACAATGGACCTGTTATCGGCGAGCAAGACCGACTTCCTGCGACAATGTCGGCGATCCTGCGGCGTAGCCTCCTGTTGAGGGGCTTCATCAACACCGAATTCGTCCCCACGCACTATGAAGCGTTTCAACAAGAACTTGGGCCTTTGGTGGCCTCCGGTGACATTAAATACCGCGAGGATGTTGTTGACGGCCTCGATAACGCTCCTAAGGCCTTCATCGGAATGCTCAGCGGCAGCAATTTCGGCAAGCTGTTGGTGCGCGTCTCGTAAGTCTCGCCGATGCAGCATCCGCGACAGCGACAAAAAGTAATACTTTTTCTCGCGATCCCCTTAAAACGGGGCATGCTGCTCGCTACGTAATAGCCGCAGACCTTCGAGGCGAGAGCAATGTCCATCGGGCCATGTGCCGAGATGTGCCCGCCGCAGTTTCAAAAGGAAGATATGATGACAGTTACCGGCGGCCAGTTCATCGGAGGGCGATCCGTCAGCGGCGCGGGCAAGGAGTTCCTTGCGATCGAGGCCACTACGGGAAATGCCCTCGAACCCGCGTTTCATGGCGGGACCCGCGACGATGTGGAAAAAGCAGCCGCGTTCGCCTGGGAAGCCTTCCCTATCTATCGAGAAACCACGCTGGAGAAGCGGGCCGAATTCCTGGAAACAATCGCGGACCAGATCATCGCAATCGGCGATGAGCTTATCGCTCGTGCTGCCCGCGAGACCGGATTGTCCGCAGGTCACCTAGAGAGAGAACGTGCAAGGACGATCGGCCAGCTAAGGCTCTTCGCCAAGGAGGTTCGAAAGGGGGACTTTCAGGAACTACGTTTCGATCCGGCGGACCCCAGTCGCCTGCCTGCCGCCAAGCCCGACCTTCGCCTTCGCAACGTGGCCCTCGGTCCGGTCGCGGTTTTCGGTGCATCCAACTTTCCGCTGGCCTTCTCCGTTGCGGGCGGCGACACAGCATCCGCACTCGCCGCAGGCTGTCCTGTTATTGTGAAGGCGCATCCCGCCCACCCAGGAACGTCGGAACTCGTCGGCCGCGCGATTCAAAAGGCCGTCGAGCTTGCCGGCCTTCCGATTGGAACATTTGCGATGCTCCAGGACCCAAGCTTCGAAGTCGGTCAGGCCCTAGTTGCAGACCCACGAATCCGCGCGGTCGGCTTCACTGGTTCCAAGCGTGGCGGCCTCGCCCTCATGAAGATCGCTTCCGAGCGGAAGCAGCCGATTCCTGTCTATGCCGAAATGAGCAGCATCAATCCGGTCATCCTGTTCCCGAACGCGCTTCGCAACCGCGCCGAAGAAATCGGGAAGTCCTTCGTTTCGTCGCTCTTGCTCGGAGCGGGACAGTTTTGCACGAATCCAGGCCTTATATTGGCCGTAGGCGACCCGAACTTGGATCGGTTCATTGCATCCGCGACATCTGCACTCTCGGTAACGCCTGCGCAGACAATGCTGACAAGCGGAATTTGCGAGGCTTACAAAAAAGGCGTCGCAAAACTTAGCGGTCATGTCGAGGTAACGAAGCTCTCCAACGGAACAGCCGACGGTTCGCATCAGGCCAGTGCGGCATTGTTTGAGACTACCGGCGCTGCGTTTCTTTCCGATCACGATCTGCATGAGGAGGTCTTTGGTGCCTCCAGCCTGATCGTGAGATGCCGAGACGAGAACGAACTGCGCAAGGTATTGGAGGCGCTGGAGGGTCAGCTAACGGTTTCGCTACACGTAGATGATCGCGATCTCGATGCAGCGCGTACTCTGGTGCCGATCCTCGAGCTGCTGGCGGGCCGCATCCTCGTCAATGGCTTCGGAACTGGCGTCGAGGTCTCTCCTGCAATGGTCCATGGCGGCCCATATCCGGCTACGTCCGACGGCCGCTCGACCTCTGTGGGCACCTTGGCCATTTATCGTTTTCTCAGGCCGGTCTCCTATCAGGATTTCCCAAGCGAGTTGCTGCCATCGGCACTCCGAGCCGGAACCTGATGCGGTTCGATACGGTTTTCAACCAGGGGTGCTGTACAAGCCATTGGTTGAAACCGCCTGCAGGGTATCGCTTCGCTACTCGAGCGCGTGTTCCTGCCTTCCCACAAGCCGCTCTCCGGCGAGGAGAACGGCCTGTCCTCCCTCCGCGTTGGCCCGGAGCGAGATATGACCATTACCGTGCTGCAAACGCTGCACTTCGATCCCGATGTCGTAGCCCAGCGCCTTTAGGGTCGTCATCAAACGCCAGACGGAATATTCCTTGACGTTGCCGTTCACGATCCGGGAGACGTCGGGTTGCTTGAGACCCGTCATCTCCGCCGCGGCAGACTGGGATAGACCCATCTCCTCAACCGCGACGGCGATTTGGTTCGCCATAAAGAATTTGGAACGGGTTTTCGCTGGATCGGCGTCACGATCCTTGAGGTAGTTGCCGCTCTTAATTCGAAAAGCGTCGGTGATCCGGCGTTGTACCAGCACGGCTTCAACCACTATTACGCTGTCACCAACCTTGATATCACGCGATTTCGAAACGACGACAATGGCGTCCGAGGTGACCGGGTCGTCATCGCCCGCGGGGTCCTGGACGAAGAAAAAGGTGTCTGTGCGCACTTTTCTGATCGCGGTGACCACACCTTCGGTCTTCACGGTTTTTCCGACAATGGGAGATGTATCTCCGCGTCCCTGTATTTGCCGGATCGTCAGGTGCTGTGCGGCGATGGCCGATGGCCGGCGCGTGACTAACTGCAAGCGACGCCGTGGCTAGCGCAACGGCGCTGACGGAAACATATCTCGACATCATTCCTGAGGCCGTTGCCCCACACAACGGTTCGCCATTACCTTGCATAACAGGAAGGTCATGCAATTGCGACAGTCGAGGCATTGAAAGCGTCAGCTTTCGAACCGTAAACTAAGTTGTGAACGGTGAGTGCGTTCTCCGCTACGACAACGAGCGCGGGAAAGGCGATCACCGTCACTCAGGTAACCGCGAAGAAGCCATCGAATTTACGTCCCTTGAAGCACTTTACGATGCCTTCCAAGCTGAGATGGAAAGGATCCTCAGATGACAACTTTGACTGTGGGCTTGAGTACCATAGCGGATGCCAAGGCTCGCTTTGTCGAGGCCGGAAGGCGGGCGCTTGCAGGGGAGACAGCAGAGGCCGTACCTTCGGTCAACTTCACCTCCTACGATGAAATGCACCGAGTGCTCGCGCCTTCCCGCCTCGCTATCGTCAAGGCGCTCGCGGGACACGGGGCGTTGTCGATCCGCGAGGTCGCGCGTCGGGTCAACCGCGATGTTCAGGCCGTTCATCGTGACGTGACGACGCTCGTCAATGCCGGTGTCATCAACCCGACAGAGAATGGAATCGAGTTTCCCTATGATCGCATTCATTTCGAATACGATGTGAGCGCCGCAGCGTGATGAGGAAGTGTTGGCACTGATCGGCTATGCGCGTTTCCACCCGAACAAACCGTCGCGGCACAGCTCGACGCGCTACGCAAGGTCGAGTGTATCCCCATCTTCGAGGAAACCGCCTCGGGCGCGAACCACGATCGGCCGCCGCCCGGTCATCATGCCCCTGGTCCGATCCAGGCTCTTGGAGGCGACTACCATGACTTTGCACCATGGCTTGGGCGCGGCGCGAAATCAGGATGTTGGTACTGCCTTGGAAAACCGGCGGCGTTCGAGCGTTTCCGCCTCTAGTGCGAACCCCGCTCGCTCATAGAATCGGTCCGCAGGATTTGTGTTCAGGACGCTGAGCTTCGTAGGAAGTCCATGTTGTGCTGCCTGGCGAGACTTGGTGTTCAAAACATAGGTCCCTATTCCCCTGCTTTGATAGGCAGGGGCTATATAGAGTTTTTCTATGAAAATATGATCTTCGTGCCAGATCGTGGCAATACACCCGACGGCCTTGCCGTTCAGTTCAATCACCTCGTGACCCGCCACATCTAGGCTCTCCACTGTGTCAGACTGATTCCAGTCGCCCCACAACGCTTCCGCGTAACTGCGCATGCACACCTCCTCCAGTTCAAGCAGGTAAGCTGCATCCGATTTTGTCGCGGAACGTAGGATTATTGACATTGTCTAGCCGTTCGCCGCATCTGGTATGCGGCGTCGCACCAGTGATTGCTCCAACTCGTCCCCAAACCATCGATCAGGATACGGTGCCTCCAGAATGGTTCGTCGCAATTCTTGGACAGAGAGCCCGCTATAGCCCAGTTCTTCAAGACGCATCATAAGGCGGCTTGCGTCTATTTGAACTATGAGGCGGGTGGCCCCACTCACCTGCTGCAACACTCCGCGCATCGCTGCATGTGTTCTGAAACCGAAAGATGCTGCGATAGCCTCATCACCATGCGACGAGCCAATAGCTGGGTACCGCTTGCGTAGCGCCTTTTTGAGAGCTGCCACGTTGTGCGGAGAAAACTTTATAGTCTCATAGAACATTGGAAATCCCTTATCCTGGTCGAAGTCTGCCGATTACATTTCGACCTCCGGACAGGGACGTCATCGATTCGAACACCTTTCAACCCGGCAGCAGGTTCGGTAAGGTTCCCATTGTGAAGCTAGCATCTGCTACCCAGGCGATCAAGGAACCCATTCGAGTCCCCCCGACACGAGTAATGGCAAACAACAGACCCTCGGCGACATTGAAATCGATGCAGCGCCAGCCTGCAGCGTATCGAGATTTAAACTCAGCACTCAGCCTCGCTTGATCGTGCCCTGGTGGAAAAGCATCTGCCACCGATCTCCGATAAGCTTCCAAATCGAGCTTCGTAAAACATGCCGCCTTGACCCGTCGTTTTGGGTGCGCTCACTTTCGTAGGTCAACAGCACAGCGTCGTGAGAAATGGACGTCAGGGTGTAGTTGGTCGTTCTGAGACGATCATTGTCATTGCCATCCTCCTGAATCAGAAGTTCGACAATCTCTGTTCGGCAATACACAGTTCCGGATGCTCCGAATTCAACAAATCCTTCTGCAAGCAACGCTTCGACTGCGTCTCTCGACCGTCTGACTTCCGGGCGATGGAGGGCCTCCTCAAGGGCTTGAATATCGGCAAGCTCGGGCCGAGGGCTTGTCATCACTGGCAACTCCAATGGGATGGGCTTCTTGCAGTTTATCCGTCCTACTTTCGCCCTCCACGGTCATTCGTAGGGTTCTAACGCGTGAGGGTCACGCCAGCGATGCGGCTGCATGTCTTTATGGAGATCGCGGTATTGTTTGAGGTTGTTGGCAGATACAAGCGAGGTCGGCTCCCCACCAAACTCCACTATAACCCCATGCAGCAGCGGAGTATCCCACCAGAAGGGAACGTCGCCCCAGAAGAGCGTAAAAGGCCCCTCTCGCTCCTGCACTAAGGTTATCTCGCACAGCGTGCCATAAAAGCGGAAAGCTCGTTTGTGCGGGAAGCGCTTCAGCGGAACCTCTTCGAACTCAGGATTGTCTCGAAGCTTGAAATGCAGTTCTTCAAAGGTCTCGCTCCGATAGAGCATATCGATATCACCGTGAGCGGAGGGTACGCGGAGGCCCAGAACTTCTTCCGCCCAACCGCCAAAAAGATCGCAGACAATACCTGAGCGTCGGAGTCTGGCTGTAACGGTGGCCACTTTCTCTCGGGTATGCTCCATCGATCTCTCCGAACGTGCGTCGAATGGTTACTTAGACCCGGTCTACTGACAGAAGGGCAATGGCTTCGTCTGTCGGGCGCACATCCCCAAAGCTCCGGTAAATATTGTGGAGTGCTGCGTTGTGGTCCAGATCGCGCCTGGCAGCCGTCCCGTCAGCTATGAAGATTACCCGGAACCCGTTGGCGTAGGCGTCTCGGGCCGAGGACTCGCAGCAGATGTTCGTCAATGTTCCGGTGATGAAAACGGTGTCGATACCCCGAGAGCGAAGCGCTAATGGCAAGTCTGAAGAGCCAGGGAAAAACGCGCTATACGCGGACTTCTCGAAATACAGGTCTTCCGCTTTCGGTGATAGGCCACCCCACACCCTTCCCGACAACGGGCCAGCCCCGCCTGACGTCCTAAATACTTCCGCTATCTCGTCGCCAAAGAACTCCCGCGCGAGGTCTGGATGAGGCTGATCGGAGCCGGGAACAACCCACGCCACGGTGCCCCCAGCGGTGCGAACGGCATCTGCCAGGCGGATGATGTTGGGCAGTACCCCTCGACAGTAGCCGCTTTCCTCGACGAAAAACGGGACCATATCTATCACGATTAGGGCCGTTCGGCGGACATCGACAGATTCATATGCATGCCGTCGCCCCCGTCTCTGCTCCTGCCGCTCATATTCACGCTGCTCAATCAGCCAATTGTGGTGCTTCGGGCGTGGGCCCGTTAGTTGGGGTGATGCTGCGCTGCCCTGATCAACATCCATCTCGGCGAATCCCAGTGAGGTTCACCGATGATCACCGGCTGTTGCATTGGCGTCAACGACTCGGCAACACCCGCATGTCAGACAGCTAAGCTAGCCAACGCCGCCATTCTCGGTTGCTTTCCAACGAACGCCACAATCATATATGCCGAAGTAGCGACGGATTGTTGAGAGCCATATGTCCAGCATCGTTTCTCCGCACGAACCGTCAGTGGGCCGTTCGTGCGCAGGACGCAAACGACGACCACGGCAAGTCTCGTCGCCACGCCGGACCCCTGGAGCTGTGAATCGCTGCTGAATCAGCCCCGCGTCAATGGTCTTAACGGTGGATTCGTAAGCACTCTGGCTTTTACTGACTAGCGAGGACACGAGCTGGTGGAAGTGGCTTTCCGCCGCTGTGTTCATGTCGGCGTTGTTCTGGTAAGCGCTGCCGACCTACTGTCGTTTCGGGCCGCCTATAGGTTTCCGATCCTGCAGCGAAGGGTCTTCGCCGCAGCAAAGCGTCACGCAAATTGGATCTCCTAGAGTCGTTGCTGAGGACGACTAGATCACGATGAATTCAGATCAGAACCGTACCGAACTAACGCTTTTCGCGCACATGACGCCCTTCCTCTACTGCGCCTCGGATTCGTAAATCTGGACAAGGATGAGATCCCGAAACCTGTAGGCCGGCTCCAGACGGCATTTCAAGTTGTTAGCGACGTGCTGCCATTTTCCCATGATCACCTCTCCGACATACACCTCCAAAAACACGCCCTTTCCGTACTGCGACTTTAAGTTATCATATTGCGAAAAAGCAATTGTAGCTTTAGTCTGAGGAGTGTAGTGACGCGAGCAGCTCTTTACAGGTTCCGGGGGGGGGGACAGGAGCAATGCGTTGTAATCTCGACCCATTTGAAACGTTGCATATGTCTTTTCTCCGCTCGGACACGCTTGCGGCCGTGCGGCAGCGCCACAACCAAGCTGGGCCGAAATGGATTCCTTCTACCAGCGACAAAAATCATCAAAAGCGGCCGACGCCTTCCGAGGTTCTTCCCCGATGAGCGATGAAGCGAACACTCAAATACAAATCAAATTTGCGTGGCTGGCGCTGATCGTGGCTGCCCCTGCGGAAGAGGATTTCGGAAAATTTCCCGATGGTCCGGAGGGAGTATTCGTGTGCGGCGAAGATCGACCACACTTCAAGCTGACCAAGGATCTTGGCTTCGAAGATCCAATCGTGTTCCTGCTCGGACGACCGTGGACGACGCGTCGATACCCCAAATGTTTTCGTCGAATCCGTGGCTCGAGCCTCAACCAAAACATAGGCCCGACAGTTCGTGTCGCTGATGGCGCCCAGCGCTCCGCAGGCAGAGATCACTACGAAGTCGTAAGTCCGGAACACTTCTTGCTCGGTTAATGACGTGTTCACCGAGTGGAGGCGTTTTGTAATTCGCTCGCCCCGAGGGATTACTGCGGGCATGAGCTGAGGCGACACGGCTACCGCATCAAAACGAGATCCGCTTTCCAACAGATAATGGGACGATCTTGCTGTCGCCAAAAGCGTTCGCCAGCGCGTTCATGGCTCGCCACCCGGTGCAATGGCCCGCAGCGATGGTGACAAGGTCGAATGACGCCAACGCTTCGACCGTCGCCGGGATGATCCGCTCGTTCTGTCCGACAAGATGCAGCCCGCCCACGACGGCATGGAGCGGCACACCGGGAAGACTCGACTTTGCGTGCCTCAGTACATTGATCACGCCCGCATGTGAGCAGGCGCTGAAAATGACCAGGCCTTTCCCGGTAACGTTCACGGCCAGGAAGCGCTCATCCATCATCAGCTCGTCCTGCACCCATTCGCTGCCGTCCGTTGACTGCCGATACTGGCCGGGAAATCCCCGTTCGAAAGCGGTCACGCGATGTATCTCGCCGCTCACGTAGGCCGATCCTTCCAATAACAGCTGCGGCTCCCTCGTATTGACCGTGGCTGCGCCGAAGGAGGCAAGTTCTTCCAAGCTGGCCACGTCTTCCATGAGGCGCAACGCCCCATCTTGCCGCTTGAGGCCACGTTTCCCGAACATGTCCGGATGGACGTAGCAGGCGACTGGATTGCCCCCATTGCGGTCCCGGATGAGTTGCAAGGCACAAAGCACCGCTCCGCAATGATCCCAGTGGCCGTGAGATAGAACGATTGCCTCAACACGCCCGAGCTCGACGCCAAGCCGCGCGACGTTCTGCTCGAGGACGCGGTCTTCAGGACCGGTGTCGAATAGGATTGTTCTCGTGACGCCTCCTTGATGAATGGTAACGAGACAAGCCAGACCGTGGGCCGCGCAACATAGGCATTTGCCGCCCATGATCCACATCCCACGACGCCGCCGCTCTATGGCCGCGACCTCCGTTTCCACAAATGAAGGCACCGTGGAAAGATTGTCTGTGAGATTGTCGACAAGCACCCGAACCTCGACGCTGTCAACCGCCATTAGCCCGTTCATCAGACCCTCCGTGCCTCGAAATGTCTGTGGGACTGGTTACCAACCTGTCTGCGATTTTATCACCGATTGCGCGGTCTCCCAAACAAGGCGTCACGCCCGCGATGACGCCGGCGGCGGAAGACGTCTCGTAGCTGACGCGCAGGACTTCACCAGTGGGCTAGGCGGATGCTTTAGGATCGAAACAGATTTTTGTACTGTGCGGGCTGAGATCTGAGATATTGCGGAGGCGCCGATACCTGCCCTCCCAAGAACGGCTGCTGCGTGCCAAGGCCAACGAGGGTCGTAGAGCGCGGCTCTTGCTATTGCGATGAGATCCGCGTCTCCAGTAGACACAATCTCCTCAGCCTGAGCAGGCTCCGTTATCAACCCTGCGGCGACAACCGGGATCTTAATTTCATTCTTGATGGCCCGTGCAAGGGGAACCTGATCTTCCCAGGCGTCCGAACTCAGCGGCCAGCCGTGGCTGAACCCGATGGGATCGCCAGCGCCCCGATCGTTGAAGAAAATTTCTGCACAGACTTTCGTTTGTAGGCGGTGTTTAGACCGCATCTTTCGGATCAGTGCGTGATTGCTTAAAGTTACGCCGCGATGATTGGGCGAGCGTTTCGATGACGAGAGCGGCGAAATTTCCGGCATGGGAGGATATGATTTGAACGAGACACAACACCTGTGGGAATGGCGCGAGAAGATTGCAAATCTCTACTACGAGGTACGTTCTAGCCCGGACGTGGTTGCTGCCTGGAGGCTTTGGTGCGACACCCGTTCGACCCTGTTTCGCGACCATCCTCAGTCGCCAATTGAATTGGCGGACCGCAAGACGTTCGAAGGGCCGACGACATTTTCTTATGATCCCTCGTTGCGCTTGACGGTACAGCTTGTCGCAGTCACGCCGGAACGGATAACCGTCGCAACAGGAGTGGATGGTGACCTGTCGATGCATGCGTTCTCTCGTACATCGGGGCTGGAGGCCAGATTGGGCGGCGAATTAACCCTTTACTGGATTGAGGGGTACGGCGGTGGCGTGTTCCTGCCATTTGTCGACGCGACCTCAGGGACCGAGACATATGGCGGTGGCCGATATCTCCTCGACACCATCAAGGGAGCGGATCTCGGAGTTGTCCGTCCAGACGGCGCATTGATACTCGATTTCAACTTCTCCTATTTTCCTTCGTGCGCCTATTCTCCCCGCTATGTCTGTCCATTGGCGCCATCGGGCAATCGACTGAAAGGCGCGGTGAGAGCCGGTGAACGGCTACCTGTCTCGAAACGATAAGCGCCGGGGTCAGAGGCCTTGAATCTCCGTAGCCGGGCATTCAGAAGTCGTGACCGTGGGCGTATTTCCGTTTCGAATAATACCGTTGTGACAGAGATCTTTCACGCGCGACGCCAATGAACGGTATGAGCCGGTTTGAGGGCGAGACTGCAGGAGAACGTCGTCGTAACTGATGAGTTTGTATCCCGAGGGGCAGCGCGCTTTACGAGATCACGACCATTGATGGAACTATGGCTCCAGATTGGAGGAAACGTACCAATCGAGCTTATCGATTTCACAATCCGTGGTGAGCCCGAGGGTTGACGTAGAACCCGACGACAAGGACTGCTGATTGGATGCCCTCGCCTCAGTTATCCCACGAATTGACCGCCGGAACGGTATTTTTTGTTTCCCCCAGGGGAAGAGGCAAGCTGGAGTTCCAGCCTGCCCAAACCTCACCCGTACTGGCAAAGAGAGCGGCGAGCGCTTTCTCGAAAGCGATCGACCTCCGGCTATTGGGGGGTCACGCTGCCACTTCCTTGGCAAGCGTAGTTTTCACCCTTGGAACCACTTCTTCCCCGAATAGCCTGATGCTCTGGACCAATTTCTCATGCGGCATCGTTCCAATGCTGTATTTCAGCTGGAACCTCTGAATGCCAAGGCTCTCGATAACCGGCGCAAGCTTTGCGGCCACCCTCTCCGGTGAGCCGACATACAGCGAGCCCTGATCGATTTCGGCTTCGTAGTCTCTCTCGCTGACAGGACCCCAGCCCCGTTCACGGCCAATACGATCTCGCATGGCGCGGAAATGCGGCCAGAACTCCGCTTTTGCAGCGGCATCGGTCTCGGCGATATAGCCCGGGGAATGAACACCAACGGGAATTGCCGGATGCTTTAGCTGCTCATTGGCGTTACGATATAGATCGACGAATGGCTTGAAACGATAAGGGCTCCCGCCGATGATGGCTAGCATCATCGGAAGTCCATACTGTGCGGCACGAATGACGGAATCTGGGCTTCCGCCAACGCCAAGCCACGTCTTCAGCGGGCCTTTCTCGACAAGGGGAAACACGCGCTGACCATTCAAAGGCGGCCGCGTCATCCCCGTCCAGCTAACTGGCTTCTGCTCAAGGAGCTGGGCGAAAAGCTCGACCTTCTCCTCAAACAGCTTGTCGTAGTCGGACAACGAATACCCAAAGAGCGGGAAAGACTCAGTGAAAGACCCCCTGCCCAGGATGACCTCTGCGCGGCCGTTGGACGCTGCGTCGACAGTTGCGAACCGCTGATAAACGCGCACGGGGTCGTCCGAACTCAGCACCGTGACGGCCGAACCCAGCTTGATCCTATCTGTCACCGTCGCAACGGCCGCAAGAACAGTTTCCGGGCTGGATACCGCGAAATCCTCGCGATGGTGTTCGCCAATCCCGAAGAAATCGATCCCAACCTGGTCGGCTGCCACGGCCTCCTTGATGACATTCCGGATGACCTGAGCATACGTTTCAGGCTGGCCGTTGGCGTCGTGTGTTACGTCCCCAAAGGTATCGAGGCCGAATTCTACATTTGACTTTGTCATGCTTGTTGTCCCACGGGCCAAGCCGACGGCAACCGTCGACGCCCAATCGTTTGGATTTTGGGATCTTAGTTGGGGTGCCGCCTAGTAAAACGGAATGGCGAAAAACTAGATCGTTATCATCGAAGAGTTAGAAGATATGCGTGGTCCCCCAAGATGGGACGAGCACCTTGGGGCACACGATCAACGTGGGTAGCCTCGTCAAGCAGAACCGGCGGCCAGAGCTTCTCCGCTGGCTTTGACCACGGCCTCCACTGTGATGCCGAACTTGTTGTAGACGTCGTCTATCTTTCCGGATGCGCCGAAACTATGCATACCCACGAACCGACCATTGAACCCGAGATATCGGTCCCAGCTATCCTGGACGGCGGCCTCTACAGCGACCCTCGCAGATCCCGCGCCGAGTACCTTCCTCTTGTACTCGGGCGTCTGAGCCTCGAACAAGAGTCGGCATGGCATCGAGACGACGGCGGTCCGAATACCTTCGGTCTGCAGCCGATCCCGAGCTTGGACTGCCAGATGGAGTTCTGAGCCGGTCGCCATGATAGTCAGCTGACGCTCGCCGCCTTCGGCTTCCAGCAGCACGTACCCGCCTTTGGCTGACAGGTTTTCGCTTCCAGGGTCCCTGCGCAGCAATGGCATTGGCTGCCGGGACAGTGCGATGAGTGCAGCTCTGCGGGGAGCGTCGAGAATTGCTTCCCAGCATTCTGCCGTTTCAATCGGATCACCCGGACGGTAAACAGCGAGCCCTGGGATTGCGCGAAGTGCGGACAGATGCTCGACTGGCTGATGGGTCGGACCATCTTCGCCCAAGCCGATAGAATCGTGCGTCATCACAAAGATCGAGCGGATTTCCATCATGGCGGCAAGGCGAATGGCAGGTCGCGCGTAATCAGAGAATGTCAGGAACGTGCCGCCGTACGGAATCAATCCCCCGTGAAGGGCGATGCCATTGATCGTGGCGGCCATACCATGCTCGCGGACGCCATAATGGATGTAGGAGCCCGCATACTGACCGGGGGCGATCTCGACCTGGGACTTGGCTTTCGTGTTGTTGGATGGCGTCAGATCGGCTGAACCTCCGATCAGCTCCGGTACGGCCTCGGCCAAGTGATTAAGGACGGTACCACTGGCTTGGCGAGTGGCCATATCCTTCTCGCTTGCCAGCAACTCACTTTTGGCCGCCTCGATCGACTTGCGCCAGTCGTGCGGCAACTCACCTTTCATCCGGCGCGCGAACTCCGTGCGGATCTCACCGTTCGCGGTTTGAACGCGTACTGCCCACGCCATCCGCGCGTGTTGCCCCTTTGAGCCAATGGAGCGCCACGCCTCAAGCAGTTCATTTGGAATCTCGAACGGAGGCGAAGACCAGTCCAAGAGCTTTCTTGCGCCTGCAATCTCTTCCTCCCCCGGCGCATCGCTGTGTGCCTTCTGGGTTCCGGCCTTGGTCGGGAAGCCAAAGCCAATGATCGTCTTGCACGCGATCATCGAGGGACGATCAGTGACCTTCTGCGCCTCAATGATCGCTGCCCTGATAGCATCGGTATCGTGTCCGTCGATCTGCAGGACATGCCAGTTGGCTGAGCGGAAACGCGCCTGATGGTCATCGGACTCGGCGAGGCTGGTCGCGCCGTCGATGGAAATCGAGTTGTCATCCCAGAAATAGATGAGCTTCCCGAGTTTCAGGTGTCCTGCGAGCGCGATGGCTTCCTGGCTAATGCCCTCCATCAGGCAACCGTCGCCATGGAAGACGTAGGTGTAGTGGTTCGAAAGATCGTCGCCGAACTTTGCGTTCATGATCCGCTCGGCCAGGGCCATGCCGACCCCGTTGGCAAGCCCCTGCCCCAGTGGACCGGTCGTCGTTTCGATGCCTGTCGCGTGATGGTATTCTGGGTGTCCTGCTGTTCGCGAACCGATTTGGCGAAAATTCTTGATCTCATCGATGGTCATATCCTCGTAGCCGGTCAGATACAGAAGGCTGTAGAGCAGCATCGAGCCATGACCGTTCGAGATCAGGAACCGGTCACGGTCGTACCAGTAAGGGTCCTTGCTATCGAACTTCATGAATTCAGAGAAAAGCACGGCCGCGATGTCTGCCATGCCCATCGGCATGCCGGGGTGACCGCTCTTGGCTCTCTGGACCGCGTCCATAGAAAGGAACCGAATGCAGTTGGCGAGCTTGCGGAGGTGGGGGTCTTTTGGCGCGGAAACAGATGCGGTCGTATCGGGCATGGGTATCTCCTAGTTCAGACCGAGTATCTCGCTTGGAGATAGGGCGAGGACGAGGGAGCGACAGAAGGTGAAGCGTCAGCGACTATGGGTCACACATCAGAAGGTGTACTGACTGTCCCCGGAACGTGAAAGCTGGAAGCTACGGGAACAGCCGATCGGAAAAGCATTCTCAATACTTAAGATCTTCGCGGGCATGCTGTTCACAACCAACGCGACGCCTCTCAGTTTGACCAAGCGCCTGCCACAGGAGGCAAATATTTCACCTCGTCGGCTTTCGAACGCTAAGCATCACCCACACGCCGTTCCGGTAAAAGTTAAATGCTTGGTAGGATAGCGTGGCAAGGGCGGGCGCTATCGCAATGCCATGCTTTCGGAGGACCTACTCACCCTGCTGCGTCTCCGGCAACCGACTCGCGGCTTTTGGGGAGCGAGTACGCCATGGCTGCCCTTCGCTGGCGTACGGGTCTCGAGTTGGTATGACAGATACTGGCCAACCGCGCACAACGTCCCAAGCCGCATTGGAGCCGGGCGGGTTTGGAGCAGACATTAGGCCCCAAGTAACATCGCCGGACCGGCAAGCTGATCCAAAAGAACCTCCCGATCGTAATGAACATATAGAGCGCAACGCGATTAGGGACGTATTATGCGTTTAATAACCACCATGATCGCTGACGTGCTCGGGGTGACGTCTTCGCAGGCTGCTGCAGAGCGCTGCACGGCCCAGGACATAAGAGACGGAATCGTAGGTCGGCGGATCTTCCTCGCCGTGCCGTTTGGTGGCGAGTTTCCGCTCAAATACAGGGAGGACGGCCGCGGCGAGGCGCTCGGCCTTGGTCGCTTCGCCAAACCGAACGACACCGGCAACTGGTGGATTCAAGCCGACCGCCTCTGCCAGAGGTTCCGCAGTTGGTATGGCGGCACACCCATGTGCTTCGATCTCTACCGCATCGAAACAAGCGGCTGAAAGGGATCCGCAATGATGGCAAGGCCGGTACGGCGCGCATCGGGCCACGGCTGTGAGCGCCTCGAGACTGGTAATGGCCACGGCTCAGACCAGGGGGGCGGTTGTCCGGGGCTACACATTGCGACTACAGGATCCCCAGGAGAATGAAGCATGCGCCTGTTCGCAGCATTCCTCGTCGTCGCGGCCATGAACATGACCTTGGCGATTGTGCCGGCACAGGCACGCGGCTTCTCGTTCGAGGATTTCTTTACCGGCAGGACCGTAGCCGAGGGCAGCTTTCGCGCCATCACCGGCCTGCAACGGAGGTTCACCGTCGCGCTCCACGGAAAATGGGACGGGCGCACGCTGACGCTCAGGGAAGACTTCACATTTGACGACGGCACCCGGGAGCACAAGACCTGGCGCTTCGTGAAGACCGGAGCCGACAGGTACCGCGGCACGCGCGAGGACGTGGTCGGCGAGACGCTGGTCAAGATCGACGGCAACGTGGCGCGTTTCACCTACCTCGTCTACCTCGATGCGGCCAACCGGAGGAACAAGGTCCGTTTCCACGACACGATGACGCTGAAAAACGACGGAACGTTGCTCAATTCCGCCTACGTCACGAAAATCGGCTTGCCGGTCGCATGGACGCGCGTGGAATTCAGGAGGCGCTGAGCGATGTGGGGAGCACGGGGCCTCAGTGAAGACAGGCGTGGAACGGCGCCCCGCGCACGAGCCCTCGTCTATATCGCCTATGCCCATCCCGCCCTGCCGCTGGTGGCACTGGCCCTGCCGCTCTACGTCATCGTACCGACGTTCTATTCGGAATCGATCGGACTGTCGGTAGCGGCCGTCGGCACGGTTCTCCTCACCATCCGTCTCTTCGACGCAGCCACCGATCCCGTGTTCGCCTGGCTTGCGGACCGATGGCGCGGGCGCGGTGGTCGCCGACGCGGCTTCTTCCTCGCCTCGCTGCCGCTTACGGCAGGGTCTGCGTTCATGCTCTTCTGGTCCCCCGTCGAGGCGGGCCTTGGCTGTCTCGCCTTTTGGGCCGCGCTTGTCTCGATTGGCTTCACGTGGACGCCCCTGCCCTACACCGCCTGGGGCGCTGAACTGTCCGGCGACTACTCGGAGCGCACGCGCAACTCCGCCTTCCGCGAGGGCGCCACGCTGATCGGGATCCTGCTTGCCACGAGCCTGCCCTTCTCGATAGGGCTGACAGAAAGAGAAGGGATGCGCGGGCTTCAGGCAATGGCGATCCTTGTCGCTATCCTGCTGCCGATATCGGGTCTCGCAGCCGTAGCGCTTGTACCAGAACCAAAGAACCGCTCGTCGAGAGAGCTCGGCCTCTTCGAGGGAGCGGCCTTCATGGCCGCAAACCGGCCGTTTCTCCGGCTGATCGCCGCTTTCCTGCTCAACGGATTTGCCAAGGCATCCGGCCACCCTGTTCCTCTATTTCGTATCCGACCGGCTGGGTGCGCCGGACTGGCGCGGGCCGCTGCTTCTCGTCTATTTCGCCTGCGCGGTGCTCGGCGTCCCGCTGGGGGCGAGGGCCGCCAGCCGCTTCGGCAAGCACCGCGCATGGTGCGGCGCGATGTTGGCGACCTGTCCGATCTTCGCCTTGTCGGGTTTTCTCGGCCGCGGCGACGTGAGCGCGTTCGGCGTCATCTGCTTGCTGACAGGCCTTTTGCTCGGTTTCGACCTGGCCCTTCCGCCATCTATCCAGGCCGACGTGATCGATCACGACACCGCTCGCTCCGGCGCGCAGCGCTCCGGCCTCTATTTTGCGGCATGGAGCCTTGCAACGAAGCTGTCGCTCGCAGCCGCGGTAGGGCTGGTCTTTCCTGCTCGCTCTGCAGGCGGAGGCTCAGGGAGTTCGTCGGACGCGATTGCAGTGCTGTATTCCTGGCTGCCGATCGTCCCGAAGCTCGCGGCGATCTGGCTGATGCGCGCTTTCCGCTCGACAGGGTGGCGCAGGCGGAACTGCTGCGCCGGATCGGGAAGGACAGATGAACACGAAGCCGCCCCGGCGGATCCGAAAGCGCTCCCGCCCCCTAGTCGAGGAGGATCGACATGAACGCGAGGCTCAAATTGGTCAGCAACAACCAACCGAACCGCAAGGACAGCCCGCGCAAGGTGGCCTGGATTACCGGAGCAAGCTCGGGCATCGGCCGGTCGCTTGCCATCAGGATGGCGCAGAGCGGGTGGAGGGTCGCTGCCAGCGCGCGCAACGCGGCCGCGCTCGAAAAACTCGCCGCCGTGCTGCCCGGCATCATCCATCCCTATCCGCTCGACGTCACCGACCGCAAGGCGACTGGGGAGGCTCTCGCCGCGATCGAGGCAAATCTGGCACCTGTCTCCCTCGCCGTCTTCGGCGCAGGAACTTACCGGCGCGAGACGCTTACAAGTTTCGACGCCGGAGAAATCGGCGAAATGGTCGCGCTCAACATCATGGGCACCGTCAACTGCCTGCAGGCGGCGATGCCACGGATGAGTGCGCGCCGGTCCGGCCAGATCGCCGTCATGGCATCGGTCGCAGGCTATACCGGCCTACCCGGTGCTGCCGGCTACGGCGCGACGAAGGCGGCGCTGATCAACATGTGCGAAGCACTCTATCCTGAACTCGAGCGTCACGGCGTGCGGATGACAGTCATCAACCCCGGCTTTGTCGACACGCCGCTGACGCAAAGGAACGACTTTCCCATGCCTTTCCTGATCTCGTCGGAGGAAGCGGCGGGCCATATCCTGAGGGGGCTCGACAGGGGAAGCTTCGAAATTGCCTTTCCATGGAAGATGAAGGTGGCGATGAAGCTCTTGCAGGCGCTGCCTCCGCGCCTGCGATTCGCGCTCACCCGGCGCATGCTCCGCAACGACGCGTGACCTCACGGCCTCTCCAGGCGGAACTGGTAGACGCCGGTCCTGCCGGTACGAAACCCTGCAGCGCAGTAGTGCAGGTAGTACCGCCACATCCGAAAGAAGCGTTCGTCGAAGCCGAGCGGGCGTATCGCCGTCCAGTTCTCGACGAATGCGCGCTCCCAGTGCAAGAGTGTCTTCTCGTAGTCGCGACCGAAGGAGAATGAATCGATAACCGCCAGGCCGGACGCAACCGCCCTTTCCCTGAAGATCGTCGGCGACGGCAGCATGCCGCCGGGGAAGATGTGAGTCTGGATGAAGTCGGCATTGCGCCGGTAGTGTTCGAAGCGCGTCTCGTCGATGGTGATGACCTGGATCATCGCCTGACCGCCCCGCGCCAGCAATTCGCGCAGGCGATCGAAGTAGAGCCGCCAGTTCTCCTCGCCGACCGCCTCGAACATCTCGATCGAGACGACCTTGGTGAAACGTCCCCCGCAATCGCGATAGTCCTGTAGCCGCACCTCCGCCCGGTTGGACAGACCCGCGGCCGCGATTCGCTCCCGCGCATGCTGCGCCTGCTCCGCTGACAGCGTCAGTCCGGTGACACGGCAACCGGTGCGCGACACTGCGTGTTCCATGAACCCGCCCCATCCGCAGCCGATCTCGAGCACATGGTCCTCCGGACCGATCCGAAGGGCTTTCAGGATCCGGTCATACTTCGCCAGTTGGGCCTCGGGCAGTGGCTGCGCCTCATGTTCGAAGACAGCCGCGGAATAGGTCATCGTCTCGTCGAGCCAGGCGCCGTAGAACGCGTTGCCGAGATCGTAGTGGAAGGCGATGTTGCGACGGCTGCCGGCGCGCGAGTTGCGCCGCAGCCGATGGCGCAGATAGGCAAGCTTCCCGATCAGCGGCGAGGACGCAAGGACCGGCCGCAACGCCGGCTCATTGGCGATCGCCAGCTCCATGACCGCCCCCAGATCCGGCGAATCCCAGTCGCCGTCGAGATAGGCGCGCGAAAAGCCAAGGCTGCCGCCTGTCAGAAGACGCCAGAACGGTCGCGCATTGTTGAACCGGATGGCAGCCGAGGGGCCGGCCTCCCCACCGACCGTCACGTGCTCCCCGCCGCAGGGAAACTGAACCAGGACACGCCCGCGCTCGATGCCATCGGCCCAACGACACACAATCTGCTGCCAGAGCGACCGGCGCGGCGCAAGGAAAGTCGGGGCCTCTTGTTCAGCCTGGCTCATGCTGTGGTTCTCCCGATGGTTTGCGGGAAACGATGGTGGTGGCGACGAGAATATCGGCAGGTCGATGGCGATGGACGGGCACGCCCTTCATCCAGAGCCGCAGCGCCTCCCAGTGAATGCCCCCCATGACCTTCAGCGTCATCAGCGGATACTTGAAGAGCATGAAAAGCAGCCGGCGATCGGATAGCTCGACCCGCTTCCCGGAGAAGGTGGCGACCAGCAGTGGCCCCTGACCGTCACGTTCATTGATTGCGACCGTCACGCGCTCGCCCGGTGGCTCAATGCAAAAATCGTAGCGGCAATCCATCGGCAAGAACGGCGAGACATAGAGTTCCTTGGCGCAGGACTGCCGGATGGTGCCATCTCCCGGGTTCGCGACAGGGATCACATAGGTATGCCGCTCGCGGAATGTGTTGCAGACCTCGTAGAGGACGGCCCGCACCGCGCCATCCGACCCGCTGCAGAAGTAGACCGTCAACGGATTGAACACGAAGCCGAAGATACGCGGATAGCAGAGCAGACGGATGCGGATGCCGTCGACATCGATAGCGGCGTCGATGAGCTGGCGTTCGACCCAGGCACGCAGCCCGCCGGGCGTCCCGTCGCCGTGGTCGGCATCCTGGAAGGAATACAGCGCCCGGCGATTATGACCGAACAGCCGCAGCCTGCGGTCCAGCGTCGGCAGCTCGTCGAGATCCAGCAGCACGGAAAACACGCGATAGCGCAGTCGATGTCGGCGTGGCCGATGCCGCGCGTGCGTCACTGCACCGACATAGAGGGTCGAGCCGACTGTCATTGCGCCATCGCAAGACTGGTGGTGGAAGGGATGCGGCCGGACTCATTTTCGACAGACCAGGGTCGACGCTGGCCGCAGATCGCCTCGGCGACCGAAAGCCCTGATTGCAGGCCGTCCTCATGAAAGCCGCTGCCGAAATGAGCGCCGCAGAACCACACGCCATCGCGCCCCTGCAGGCGCCAGAGTTCCTTCTGCGCCGCAAGCGCCGCCGGGTCGAACAGGGGATGCTCGTAGTCGACCTCGGCGATGATCCGCTCCTCGGGGATGTCGCGGCGAGGATTGAGCGTAACAAACAGCGGCGTGGCCGGATCAATACCCTGAAGCCGATTCATCCAGTAGGTGACGCAGAGCGGCCGTTCGCCGTCCCGTTCCGGCTCGCCGATGTAGTTCCAGCTCGACCAGACCTCTCTGCGCCTCGGCATCAGCCGCTCGTCGGTGTGCAGCACGGCGGTATTGGCCGTATAGCCAATCGCACCCAGCAACTCCCGCTCCTGCCCGAGGGGATCGGCGAGCATGGCGAGCGCGCAATCGGCATGGGTCGCGATCACGACGTCGGTATATACATCGCGGTTGCCGCGCCAGTCGGTCACCGACACAGAGCCCATCTCGCGGCGGATCTCGCGGACGGCGCTACGCAGGCGGATTTCCCCGGAAAAGTCCGCAAGCAGCCGGGTGACATACTCGCGGCTGCCGCCGGTCACCGTGCGCCAGCGCGGCCGGTCCGAAATGGCAAGCAGGCCGTGGCTTTCGAAGAAGCGGATGAACGCATGGAGGGGATAGTCGCGCATCCGCCTTGCCGTGGCTGACCAGATCGCCGCCCCCATCGGCAGGAGGTGATCGGCGACGAAGGCGGGACTGTAGTGGTTTTCGTCAAGGTACTGGCCGAGCGTCATCGACGCCAGTTCCTCGCGACCGAGCGCAGCCGGCGCCTCGCGATAGAAGCGCAGCGTATCGGACAGCATGCGCCAGAAGCGCAGTCGAAATACGTTACCAGGCTGGCCAAGCAAGCCGCCGATCCCCGCGCCGGAATATTCGAACGCACCGCCATCGAGCGATGCCGCAAACGACATGTCCGAGGTCTGGGTCGGCACCGCTAGATGCTCGAACAGGGCCACGAGGTTCGGATAGTTGCGGTCGTTGTAGACGATGAACCCGGTATCGACCGGGATCGGGCCGGAGCGTGAGGGCGTTGATACCGTGTGGGCATGGCCGCCCGGCCTGTCGGCCGCCTCATAGAGCACGACGTCCATGCTGCGGCCGATGAGCCAGGCAGCGGCCATTCCGGATATGCCCGCGCCAATCACGGCCACCCGCCGGCGGGGCGGACCGTCGCCATGATCTCGGTCGACGCGCATTATAACCCTTTCCATTAGCAATAGTTTTGCCCTTAGATACGAGGGAAACGCACAACCGGATTGATACCGGCGCAGATTTTTGAACAATGGTGATCCGGCACACAGTCGCCGCCGTATCGACCTGCATGACGATTGCAGTCCCCATACCGGCGCCCGCGTGCCCCGACATCCCGATCCAGAAGCCCCGGGGCGATTCCGCGGCAGGACTTCGGGTCAATATGAAGCGTGCATGGATGAGCGAGACCGCCAGGGAACTGACAAAGGACGAAGCCCGCGCGCTGCTCGAAGCGGTCGGCCGCGATCGGGACATGGCGGCCTTCGAGGCTCTCTTTCGCCACTACGGCCCACGTATCAAGGCCTATATGGTCCGTTTGGCCCGCGACGGCAGTGTTGCCGAGGAACTGATGCAGGAAACCATGATTGCGGTCTGGAACAAGGCCGCGCAGTTCGAGCCGGGCCGCGGAAACGTCTCGACTTGGATCTTCACCATCGCCCGCAACCTTCGGATCGATGCGTACAGAAAAACCCGGCGGCCGGATTTCGATCCGAATGACCCCGCTTTCGTGCCGGACGACAGCCCGCCGGCGGACGCCGCCGTGGAGGAAAGGCAGGAGGCGGAGCGGCTGCGCAACGCCATGGCGGTGCTGCCGCAGGAGCAGCTCGAACTGCTTCGCCTTTCCTTTTTCAACGATTGTTCGCACAGCTCGATCGCCGAGAGGCTCAACCTGCCGCTCGGCACGGTTAAGTCCCGCATCCGGCTCGCCTTCGCCAAGCTGCGCACCGCACTGGAGGACGGACAATGACGATCCGTCACCATGTCAGCGACGAACTTCTGCTCGCCTACGCTGCCGGCACGCTGGAGGAAGGCTGGCGGCTCGCGGTCGCAACGCATCTGGCGCTCTGCCCCGATTGCCGCAAGCGGCTTTCGCTGATGGAGGAGGCAGGCGGCCAGTTGCTCGAGGAGATTGCGCCCGAGCCGGCGATGGCAACGTCGTTCGAGCAGTTGCGGCAACGCATTCTGCACGAGGCTGCGCCGGCCCGCCCCGCACCTGCAGCCGCACGCCCGGCCGCGCCGGCTCGTGTCGCGTCGCCGGTCCTGCCTGAACCACTTCGCTCCTATGTCGGGGGTGATGTCGAAACGCTGAAATGGAAATCGCTCGGGCGCGGTGCCTACCATATTCCGATCAGGACCGATGACGGAACGAGGATGGTACGGCTCCTGCGGATACCGGCCGGCAAGCCGGTGCCCGAGCACGGCCACGGCGGCCGCGAACTCACGCTCGTCCTCAGTGGCAGCTTCCATGACGGCGAAAAACTGTTTGCGCGCGGCGACCTGGACGAGGCCGATGCCAGCGTACAGCATCAGCCTGTGGCAACCCCCGATGAAGATTGCATCTGCCTTGCCGTTACTGATGCGCCGCTGAAGTTCAGAAGCTGGCTGGTGCGCTTGGTCCAGCCGGTGCTCGGCATATGATCGACACTCGGGAGCGTGAACCCGTATGACCTACCTGATTCCGTATCTGGCAACAGCGCTCGTCTTTCTCGGCCTCGACTTCCTCTGGCTGACGCGCATCTCGCCCACTTACTATCGCAGCCGCATCGGCGAGCTTCTGCTGGCGCAGCCGAATTTCGCCGCCGCCGCGGCCTTCTACCTGCTCTACGTGGCTGGGATCGTCTATTTCGCCGTCGTTCCGGCCCTGAACGCCGGAAACTGGACCACCGCACTCCTCTCCGGCGCCATCCTCGGCCTCGTCGCCTTCGGCACCTACGACATGACGAACCTCGCGACGCTGAAGGGATGGTCGCTGCAGGTCAGCCTCGTCGATATGCTCTGGGGGATGGTGATCACAGCCACCTCCGCCACCACCGGCTATCTGGTGACCATGCACTGGTTCCTGCCAGGGCGATCGTGACTGAAACCTCCGGGCCTGCGAGGGCGGACAGCGCGAAAAGGAATAACTGCTGCGCGGCACTCAGGTACACGGCCCACGAGAATTTCAGCATGATTTTCCGAGTTAAGATGAGTGTCTGCGGGGGTGGCGGAGATGCCCGCGTCCTCCCTCGGGGTTAGGCGTAGCAGGAGCAACATAACGCTTGAGTAGCCGCCACTTCGGCAGACTCATCAACACCGGCCAGGTGTCCGCATTGATGCAACAACGTTCGGTGGCGTTACGAATAAAGAGTGAGAGAGAAAGACGAATGCTGCAAAGAACTTCAAACCAAAACAAGACGTGGATCCGAACACTCTTGCTTGCTATCCTGCCCGTCGCTGCGACGTCCGTTCTGGGCCAGTTGGCGACCTATCCGAACATCGAAAGTTGGTATTCGACGCTAGAGAAGCCGACGTTCAATCCTCCAAACTGGGTGTTTGCTCCAGTTTGGACAGCGCTTTACATTCTCATGGCTTATTCTGCCTGGAAGCTCCTAAGCATGCCTGCGAAAACGCCGGGCAGGTCTTCGACCTTGACCGTTTTTTTCATTCAGCTCACCCTGAACGCATTGTGGTCTTGGATGTTCTTTGCCCTACAAAGCCCAATCACTGGCTTGGTTAATATCATTGTGCAGTGCGGATTTATTCTCGCGACGATCGGGTGTGCTTGGCGCGTTGACAAGATGGCGGCCCTTTGCCTCGTACCGCTCGCGGCCTGGGTCTCCTTCGCTGCGGTTCTGAATTTTGCGATCTGGCACCTCAATTGACCGTCTGACCAGGAGCCGAACGCAGCTCACAAAAGTTTATGAGGCTTATGGAACAGATCGGGTTTCATCGCGCGCTCCTTTCCAATCCGGTTTGTCCATGGGCGCCCTCGAAACGGCGCCCATTTCGATGGATTTTAATCACACGGCGGCGCTCTGCGCGTCGATCTGTGGCGCCCCGTCCGGTCGTCCGAGAGCCGAGGCGCTTTGAATGTTGATCTTCCGCGGTTTCAATGCTTCGGGGATTTCGCGAACGAGATCGATCGTCAGCAGACCATTGTTCAATTCGGATGCGGCCACCCTGACATGGTCGGCAAGCTCGAAACGATGTTCGAACGGCCGGCTGGCAATGCCTCGGTGAAGATAAGCTTCCGACGAAGATTCCTGCTTTTTGCCTATAACGGTGAGTAGATTGGTCTGGAATGTGATGTCCAGGTCGCCCTCGGCGAAGCCCGCAACCGCAATGGAGATCCGGTAGCTGTCGGCGCCCGTCTTGGCAATGTCATAGGGCGGCCAGTCGCTAACCGAGCGCCCACGCTGTGCGTTTTCCAAGAGATTGAAGACCCGGTCGAAGCCGATGCTCGAACGAAAGAGCGGTGTATAGTCGTAAGATGTTGCCATAGCCATATCCTCCTTGAAGCAACATGGTATGGAGCGCTGAAAAGATAGCGCTCCCAGCGAGGCCAGCCCTGTTCCAGCGGCTGGTCGCAATCGATCTGGTTTTTGACGAATTCAGTTTCAAGAACCCTGCCAAAAAAATTATGGCATTCCTCAATGCAGCTTGAAGTCGCCTTCAACCCCCCGCCATTCGTTTGGCCCTATCAGCCGCCTATGGGGGGTAGCGAACCGAATGCAAGTGGCCCTCCAGGAGGTTCTGCCAGAAGGCCAGAAACTCAGGAAGTCTGGCGCCAGATCATAGTCCTGCCAGACATAGGTTCGCAGTACGAATTCAAAATGGGGGATTCGATAAAGGATATGCGAGGTGGCATGAACTGAAAGGGCAAAGCGTCGACGCCATTGCGGACAGGGTGGCCCGATTTCGGACCGATACTTTTATGGCGACCGCATCTTTGTCAGGATGGCCGCTGTGGCGGCGCAATGAAGTCGTCCGCCCTTGTCGCTGGCGACGTCTGCTTTCGGGCCACGGCCAAGCTGGTCCCTACGGCCGACGTGGTTTAGGGTTTCGGGTGCCGTCAGGCGTACGAAAGCCTCTCATGCAGGAACCCGCGGTCGGCATTCTCTGAGCTATGGGGTTTTGTATATCGGATCTGCCTGCGGGCCGCTGATCGCAGCGGCGCAAGCAGCCGATAAAAAGCCAGAGGACCATTTGTGCCGGACGCTATTCGTCACAGATGTATCGGGTGAACGAATGCCTAACCTGGCTTGTTCGCGTGGGATATAAGGGCCGATCTCGTGCACGTGGACGGTGCCCTCGCCGAGTTGTTTGGTCTCGATCCACACGAAACGGAGCGAGGCTTGCCGGTCCCGTGTGGTGGAAACCGGGAGCGGTATAGCCATATAACATGCTCGAAGCTGCCCTGCGCTCGCGCGCAGGGGTATTGGCTTGTGCTCCTTTCAAGTGGCGATGACGCCACACGGCGGCCCTTGTGGCCCGAGTTTCGCCAATCTTCTGAGGTCTCCAATTCGGATCCCTCTTGCATCTATGGCAGTGATGCAAGGGGCTGAACCCACCGCCAAGATCAGCCGCCGAGTACAAATCGAGAAAATGCCAGAGAGTTTCGAGCATCCTCGTCCATTTTCGTTTCGTCTGCGCCGTCGGTGAGGTCGCGCCAGACCCTGATATCAGATCCGATCGTTCCACCAGTCTTTACGAACGGCTCCATGACCACAGCGCCGGTATAGTTGATCTCGCGAAGTGCCAGACCGACCTCGTGCCAAGGAATTCTTCCTTTACCGGGCACTCGACGGTTGCTTTCACCCGTATGGAAATGTCCGAGTAGCGGGCCGGCGGTGCGGATCGCCTCGCCGAAGCTGTCCTCCTCGATGTTCATGTGGAAGGTATCAAGCATCACTTTAACATTCTGCTTCCCGACATCCTTCACGAATGCGACACCCTCTGCGGCGGTGTTGAGAACGTGGTTCTCGAAGCGGTTCAGGACTTCGATGCAGAGGTTAATTCCCAAGTTGGCGGCGAAATCCGCAATGCCGTGAATACCCTCGACTCCGCGAGCCCGGTCGCCCTCCTTGTCGACTGGCTTCGAGTAGTCCACCGGCCAATAGGAATGCAGCGCGCCGCCGATCGTCTTGATGTCAAGCTTTGCGACGTTTGTAAGCGTTTGCTCGAAGAATGCTTTTCCCGCCTGACGCACTGCAATGTCCGGTGATGAAAGATTCTTGGATTTCGAAGGACCGATCCCGGCCGTGAGGACGATGTTATTGTCCGTGGCGGTCTGTCTGATTTCTGCCAGTTCGGTGTCGCTGTATTCATTGATATGGTGTGCAGCTACCTCGATGACGTCGAAGCCGAGTTTGGCTACCTTCTCGACGTAGGGGCCGAATTTTGCGCTCCACTCGTGTTCCCAGTAAGAGTAGTAAATTCCGTGTTTCATAGGAGTCTCCAATGTGGTAGATCCCGCCGAATGTCCCTGGCGGGGTTGGCAGTGGCGGACCGCAGCTACCTCCGGTCGACCTTCACTGATCAGTTGTTCTCGATGCGGAGGTCGGGCTCTGCGCTTCCCGCTACGATCGCAAGTCCGTTCGGCAGATCGTTCTCTTCGACCTTCCGATTGATTTCCGTCGGATCGAGGCCGTAGCTCCGCCAGCGGTTCTGAAGTCTCTGCCGCAGGTGATCCTCGTCCACGTCAACGAATACGGTGAAGTCGAAAATCTCCTTCAACTTGTCCCAGGGCGACTGGCGCGCCAGCAGGTAGTTGCCTTCGCAGACAATGATGTTCGTCGACCGGGGAATTAGATTGCCGCCAGCCCGCGCGATCTCGATAGAGCGGTCGAATACCGGAACGGCAACGACGTCGTCCTCGTTGGCCTTCAAGCGCTTGAGCATGTGACGCAGACCATGAGCATCGAAGGTATCGATTGCCCCCTTGTAAGGCCGGCGCCCCATCTGCTCCAGGACGACATCGTCATAGTGGTATCCGTCCATCGGAAACAGGGCTGCGTTGAGGTGATGATCCTTGTTGATAATCTCCACGGCGCGCTCCGCGAGCGTGGATTTACCTGAACCGGGTGCGCCCGCTACGGCTATCAGAACTCGCCGACCGTTGCTTTCGTTGAAGCGTTGCGCCGCGATCTTCGCGATCTTCTGCGCGTTTCCTTCAATCTTGCTCAAGGATTTCCTCCCGTTGCCACTTCGCACTTTCCGCTACCAACGGCGTTGAGGGCGCTGACCATTGCGAAGTCATGCCAGTTGGTATTGTGCGGCTTTGTTGCGCAGGAAAGAGAGGCCATTGCCCATGACTTCCTCCTCGTCACGCGCAACCGGCCGCCAGGTCGATATGTCGCCGGCCATCTCCGGCGGCATGCTGACGAAACTCTCCAGGGTAAGCGCGCCCTTGAAGCCGATCGCCGACAAAGCGGCGAAGATCGGATCCCAAGGCACGTTGCCTGCACCGGGGGTCCCGCGATCGCTTTCCGAAAGATGCATGTATTTGAGGTGATCGCGCGCGGCCAGGATGCCGTTTGCGGCCCCCTTCTCCTCGATGTTCATGTGGAACGTGTCGAGATGGACGAACACGTTGTCCACACCGATGCGTTCGACCAAAGCCACGGCTTGTTCGGCCGAGTTGACCAGATGGTTTTCGTACCTGTTCACGGCTTCAACGCCGAACTGGATGCCCTGGGATTTGGCATGCTTCGCGGCCGCCTCGAGCGCACGCGTGACGTTGTCGTACTCCGCCTGTGTCGGAGGAGCTCCAGTGCGTTCGTTGGTACCGCCGTAGGTGACGCCCGTAAGTGCCTCGGCGCCCATCTCGGCCGCCTTGTCTATCGCCACCTTCAGGTGCCGGATGGCGGCGTCCGGCCTTGCCGAGGCCCATGCCGCTTCCGGCAGTACGAGCGAGCATGCTGCACGCAGGCCATGTTTTTCCAAAAGATCGCGAGTGTGCTTGGCATCGACCGACGGCGCGTCAGCAAGTGGAATTTCGATAAATTCCATCTTGTACTTTTTAGCACCGGCAATGGCCCGCTCCGCGCCTGCGCGGTCCCAGTTCATAGTCCACATGCTCGCGTGAATTCCAAAACCTTGCACGGTCATCCCTTCTTTCTGCGTGATGCGATGTACGTTGAAACGATAGTTCTTGCCGCCATGACGACGATCATCAGCACGCCCCAGAGTGCCGTTGCCAGATGCTGGTTTGCACCCATCAGGTTCAGACCCGACGAAAGGAGCTGGAGCACGATGAGAGCGACAAAGACCGGCAATACGCGACCGAAACCGCCGAACGGATCGATTCCGCCGAGAAACGCGGCGAGCACGGTGATTAGCAGATAGGACTCGCCGTGGCCGACGCGGACCGAATTGAAGCGGGCGAGCATTATCACACCTGCGACGGCGCACATCAGACCCGACAGCGTGTAGACCAGCATCAGTATGCGACGCGTATTCAGGCCGGAGTATCGAGCCGCCTCGATATTTGAGCCGATCATCAGCAGGCCGAAGCCGAGCTTGAAGCGCGTCAGCAGAAGCTGCCAAATCCCGACGCAGGCTATGAAAATCAAGAGCGGAATAGGAAATCCGAAGATCGACCCGTGTCCGATAGGAGCGATGAAGCTCGGAAACCCGGACACGTCGCCGCCTCGGGTGAGGAACTCGCCAAGCCCGCGCAAGAAGATCATCATCGACAGCGTGACAAGGATCGGGTGGGCCCGCGTGTAGGCAATGGCAGCGCCGGTCATGAGGCCCGCGGCGCCGCCCGTCGCCAGCGCGGCAAGGACGCCCAGCAGGAATGCAGCCGGCGAGGCATCTACGCCGCCGTACGATTGCATGACCCAGGCGGCGGCCAGTCCAGATAGGTTTGCGGTGAACGTCACCGAGAGGTTGATCCCGCCGGTCAAAAGTGGCAGCAGCATCGCGAGCGTCAGAAGCCCGAGTTCGGGAAGCTGGAATGCCACCGATCCGAAGGTTGCCGACGAAATGAAGTTGTTGGCGGCCAGTCCGAAGATCACCATCACTGCTAAGAATGCGATCGCCGGGCCGGTCATATCCGCGCCGAAGGTGGCGTTGAACTTTTGAGCGATGGCTTTCATGAGTGCGAGCTCCCCCTTTTGGCGTTGCTTTTCGCGAGGAATGGCAGAAGCTTGTCGATGCGCGCGGAAGAGAGCGTGATGGCGATGAGGATGATTGCGCCGACGATCATCTTAAACGCGAAGGGCGACACGCCCATCAGGTTGAGCCCGTTTTGCGTGATTGAAACCATCAACACGCCGAGGACGCAGCCAATAACGGATCCCTTACCACCACCCAGCCGGGCACCACCGAGAACCGTGGCGGCGAGGACGTCGAGTTCGCGACCATAAAGCGCATTCGGAACAACTTCCTCGGCGTAGTGAGCCTGCATCAGGCCGGCGATGCCAGCCATCAGGCCAAGCCATCCAAACGAGATGTAGTGCATGGCGCCGATGTTGATCCCGAAGCGACGTGCTCCTTCAGGATTGTCGCCGAAGGCGTAAAGCTGGCGGCCGATCGTCGTCCTCGAGATCATAAACCAGGTCGCAAAGCAGCAGAGGATCATCACCACCACCGGAAGTGTGAGTTCGACCCACGATCCATCGGCCATCTCGTGTTCAAAGAACACGACGCGCGTCGTCAGCCATTCCGGCAGATCGTAGATCGACACGCCCTTGGTGAAGAACATCAGGAGTCCGAAGAAGATGTTGAAGGTCGAGATCGTCGCTACGATCGAGATGATGTGAAGCCGGTAGACCAATGCGGCATTGATCAGCCCGAGGCCGATCCCAACCGCCCCCGCGATGATGAAGCCTTCCGCCCAGTTGCCGCCACCCAGCGCGCCAAGCGCCAGCGCGGTGACGTATTGGACCACCGATGCGGCAACGGCGAAGGAGATGTCGATCCCGCCAGAAATCAGGACGACTAGAAGTCCGACGGCAAAGATGATGTTCACGGCCGAGACGTTCAGCACATCAAAAGCGTTTGAGATCGTAAGAAAACGGTCGGTGCCAAAAGACAGCCCGATGCAAAGCACGACCATGACCGCCAGAAGTGTGAATTCGGTTGTGTGTCCAAGGATCAGCCTACGCATAGACGGCAGACTCCAGTTCGCTGAGCGACAACTGTCGCGGATCATAGGTCGCGTGGATCTTGCCCTCGACCATGTGAATGATGCGGTCGGCATTGAAGTAGACCTCGGGCGGCTCGTCGGAGATCAGAATGATCGCCAGCCCCTGAGCCGCAAGCTTGCGCACAATGTCGAAGATGCCCGCTCGCGCGCCGACGTCGACCCCTACGGTTGGGGCGTCCAGGATGAGAATCTTCGGGCCGATCGCGAGCCACTTGGCGATCGCCACGCGTTGTTGGTTGCCGCCTGACAAGGTCCGGATGGGGTCGTCGGGCGTTCCAATCTTGACGCCGAGCGCCGAGATCCAATGGCTGACAACGCTCGCTTTCTTGGCCGGCGAGATCATCCCGCCGGACAGCAGCTTATCAAGCGATGCCATAACAAGGTTGTCGGCGATCGACTGTGGCTGATTGAGGCCAAGTGACAAGCGGTCTTCCGAAAGGTAGGCAACACCAGCACGAATGGCGTCTCGATTGGAACCGAACCTGACCCGCTCACCTTCGATGGTGACCTCGCCCGCCTGTGGGCGGTGCATCCCGAAGAGCGTAAGAGCTAGCTCGGTGCGCCCTGCTCCGAGAAGGCCGGTGATCCCGAGCGTCTCTCCTCGGCGAAGATCGAACGAAATATCCTCGAACTCGCCGGCTCGCGTCAGTCCGCGGACGGAGAGCACGACCGCCTCGTTGTCGTGATCGGTAGCGATAACGGAACTGTCGAAGTTCCTGCCGGTCATCAGTTCGGTTACTCGTGACTGCGTCATCCCCTCGACCGGGAAGACACCAACGAGCGCCCCGTCGCGGAGCACGGTCATTCGGTCGGATATTTCGAGGACTTCCGCAAGACGGTGCGACACGAAGACCACCGCCACTCCTGAAGCGGAAAGGTTGCGGACGATGTCAATGAGATAGTCGGTTTCCGATTGGGTCAGCGACGCCGTCGGCTCATCCATGAAGACGA
>Ga0102588_1000228_pt1 | contig 74357 bp, 59 predicted proteins | sample AraplaMF_Col_mMS_FD_76854 | JGI IMG/M metagenome (GOLD analysis project Ga0102588, IMG submission 76854) | Arabidopsis root microbial communities from the University of North Carolina, USA - plate scrape MF_Col_mMS (SPADES assembly) (version 2) | ecosystem: Host-associated > Plants > Roots >...
CTTTCGGTCCGCACCGACTATCCCTGGCCGGAAAAGGTCGACTTCGATGCGGAAATCGGCAGCGGGGAGACCTTCCTGGCAGCCAAGCCGATCACCTTCGTTTCCAAGACGATCCACGTGACGGGCGAGAGGACCGGCACCGTCGAAGGCCTTCTCTCCTTCCGCGGTGAGACGCACCCGGCAACGCTCGACGTCACGTTTAACGGCTCGATGGCCGAGCACCCGATGATGGGTTTCCCGAAGATCGGCTTCTCGGCGACCGGCAGGATCCTCCGCAGCCAATGGGGAATGGATTTCGCAATACCCGAACTTGGTGACGTCGTCACCTTCGCCATAGAAACGCAGATGGTGCCCGCTGATTATTCATTCTAGCGGAAACGAAATGAGATGCAGATCCTGCCGGACCTGCATCTCAATCCCTGCATCTCAATCATTGTAGCGGGCCACACCGTTTCGCCTTGAAATGGCTCAAACCCTCAAAAGCGCCGCTAGGGCTTCAGCGCATCGAGAAACAATCTGCCAAAAGCTTCAGCGTCCACCGTTGTGACGATCGTGCAGCTCGGTGATCGTCCTGCCAGATGCCGTTCGCTGACGGACGCAACCACCTGACCGGCGGCCGGGCCGCTATCCGTGCAGATGGCCACATGACCGCGCATGGTCTTGAATATTTCCGGCGCCAGCATCCAGGCGATTGCCGCAGGGTCGTGCAGGCACGGATCCTTGGAGCCATAGTTGATCAGCAGATGCACCGCTTCCTGCGCGACAGATGTGCCGATTGCCTGTGCGTCGCGGATCATTTGCTCGGTTACAACAGCTTGTCGAGTAACATCGAGACCAAGCATCGTGATCGGGATACCGCTGTCGAAGACGACCGCCGCGGCATGAGGATCGACGGCGAAGTTGAACTCGGCGAGCGGCGTCGTATTGCCAGGGCAGAAGGCCGCGCCCCCCATGATGGTGATGGCACTGACGTAAGCCGGCAATTCGGGATCAAGAAGCAGAGCCAGTGCCAGGTTGGTCAAGGGGCCGGTGGCACAAATATGAAGCCTGCCCTCCGCGCGCGCTATTCGGGAGATTTCGTTTGCCGCATGGCCATCGGCCACAGGCATGGTTGGCGGCGGCAATGTGCTTCCGGCAAGACCATCCGATCCATGCATGATGGAAACCCGGCCGCGCGGAGCCATAATCGGCCGGGCTGCGCCGGCATAGACCGGTATGTCCCGGCGCCCGGCAAGCTCCAGAATTCGCCTTGCGTTCGTGACGACCGTATCCAGCCCGACATTGCCCGCAACGCATGTCACGGCAATCATATCAAGCGCGTCCGGACGCCCGAGCGCCAGAAGCATGGCCAGCGCATCGTCAGCGCCCGGATCGCAATCATAAAGGAAACGCACGGCGCTCATGATTCAATTCAATCCCTGTCAACGAGGAAGCGAGCGGCGTCTGATGCCCAGCCGAAGCGGATGGTGGACCCCACCTGCACCTCCATTGCCTGTGACGGCGCGCGGGCGATGATCTCCTGGCTGCCGGCGTCAATGATGACGCGCAATTCCGAACCGCCATAGACGGTTTCACGCACCCGTCCCTCGCAAAAGCCTTCGCCAAGGGTGATGACCTCGGGGCGTACGACAAAGGCGCCCTTTGTCCCGTCAGCCGGTATTTCACCGGCGATCGGCAGCGTGCCAATCGCGGTTTCTAGCGCGCCGGCCTTGACCGTGCCGCGTAGGATCGAGGACACGCCGATGAAGTCCGCGACGAACAGGTTTTGCGGCTCATCGTACATCTGGCGCGGTGTGCCGAGCTGCGCGATCTTGCCATTATTCATCAGGCAGATGCGGTCAGACAGGGCCAGGGCCTCCTGCTGGTCATGGGTCACGAAGATGATGGTAGCGCCCGTTTCACGGTGAATGCGCTTGATCTCGATCTGCATCACTTCGCGCAGCTTTGCATCGAGCGCGCCGAGCGGCTCGTCCATCAGGATGATGGCGGGGTCGTAGACGAGGCAGCGTGCGAGAGCGACGCGCTGCTGCTGGCCGCCTGAAAGCTGCGACGGAGACCGATCGGCTGCATGGGCAAGCCCGACGGTTTCGAGCGCTTTGGCGACCTTCGCGTTGATCTCGGCCTTGGGCAGGTTACGCATCTTCAGCGCAAAGCCAACGTTTTCCGCAACCGTCATATGCGGGAAGAGAGCATAATTCTGAAAGACCACGCCGATATCGCGCTTGTTGACCGGAGCGTGTGTCTGGTCCTTGCTGTCGATGACAATCGTGCCCGAGGTTGGCTCCTGCAGGCCGCAGATCAGTTGGAGAAGCGTCGTCTTGCCGGAGCCAGAGGGGCCGAGAAGCGTCAGGAGCTCCCCCTTGCGCACGTCGAGGTCGACATGATCGAGCGCTATGGTGTGGCCATAGAGCTTGGCGAGGCCTTGAACCTTGAGTTTGATTTCGGGCGTGCTGGCAGAAGCGGCTGACATGTCGAAATTCGTTCCTTTGGTCGTGATGGGATCGGCAGGCATGCGCATGTCAGCGTGGCCTTGCCTTTTCGGCGATGACGAAGAGCACTGTCACCACCGCCACGATGAAGACCGAGGCAGCAGCCAGGGTCGGGGAAATACTGAGGATGATATCGTCCCACATCTGCTTGGGCAGCGTCTGCTTTACCCCGGCCCCGACGAACAGCGCGATCGTAAGTTCCTCAAAGGAGTGCAGCAGGCCGAAAAGGAACGCGGCAACCGCGCCACCCTTGACCAGCGGCAGAAGGACGAGACGGATCTGCTGCCAGCGGCTGGCTCCCAATGTCGCGGCCGCCTGCAGCAGACGCCAATCGACGCTGCGGAACGTGGTCAACAGGATGACGAAGACAACCGGCATCGCAGAGAGCGTATGGCCGAGGACAATGCCGGTATCGGTGGCAATCAATCCGACCTTTGCCAGCACATAGAACAGCGATACGCCGATCACGATATTGGGCACCACCATCGGCAGCATGAAGGACAGAAAGATCAATCCACCCGTCTTTCGCTGCGTTCGCGCCAGACCGTATGCGGCCATGCCGGAAATGATCGTGGCAATGACGCCCGTGACGATCGCGATGACGGCCGAACGCGCTGTTGCACCCATCCACTGATCCGAACCCATATAGGCCTGGAACCAGCGCAGAGAGAAGCTCTTCGGCGGGAATTCGAGAAAGCTCGAGCCGGAGAAAGCCATCGGCGGAAACGCCAGGACCGGCACGATAAGTACCAGGATAACCACCCAGACGAAGACCGTGAAGGCACCGCGCCCGAGACGCGTCGGAAGCAGGCGCGCGATGATATCGCTGATCGCTGCGCCGGACTCGATGATCACGCCGCCGATCGCACCAATGATCCCGCCGCGTTTCGCAACAGCGCCGTTGCCCGACACCGCCGACATACCGAAAAAACGGTCATAGATGGCGATGGTGACCAGTGTGACGGCAAGCAGCAGTGCTGCGAGCGCACCGGCAAGGCGGAGATTGAAGAGCTTCTGTACCTGAGTGATCATCATCTGGCCGATGACGGTCTCGTTTGGCGAGCCGAGCAATGCGGGTGTGATGAAGAAGCCCAGGCCCATCACGAAGATCAAGAGACCGGCAGCAGCGACACCCGGCATCGACAGCGGCAGGAAGATGCGCCAGAACGACTGGCTGCGGCTCGCGCCCATCGTCATTGCGGCAGGCATCAGACGGCCATCGATTGCAAGCATGGTCGGCAGCATGGTGAGGATCGCGACCGGCAACATGGCATGTGCCATGCCGAAGACGACGGCTCCACGTCCATAAAGCAGGTTCAGCTCGGTATCGAAACCCATGCCAGTCAGCATCTGCGCGACTATGCCCTTGCGCGCCAAAAGCACGATCCAGGCGAAATTCTTCAGAAGCGGACTCACCCAGAAGGGGAGCAGCACAAGCCACATGGCCATGCGTCTGCGACGTTCCGGCATGCCGGCAAGCCAGACCGCGATCGGATAGCCGACGAGGAGACACACGACCGTGACCTGCGCGGAGATCGCGAAGGTGTTGGCGAGAACCTTCACATAAACACCGGCGGAAAACATCTGCTGGTAGACCGTCAGGTCGAAAGCACCGGTTTTCGGATTGACGAAGGATTGCCAGATCAGTGCGCCGGCCGGAAAGATCAGCAGCAGCGCCATATAGACGAGCCCGGGCGTGGAAAGCCACAGGCTGTCAAGCCGGAGGCGCTGCCGTGCATAAGTGTCTTTGGCGAAGAGTTCAGCCATGGTGGTTCCGTTTGTTGAAATGGCCCGTTCCACGCGTCGCGGAACCGGGCCACCCATTGTCAGATATGCGGCCCCGCCGAAAGGCGGGACCTGAAGCTCAGGTGGTCTCTTCAGCCGAAAATCAGCTCAGGATCCACTGCTCGAAGCGCTGGGTGAGTTCGTCCTGATGCTCCGCCCAATATGCCGCGTTGAGGGCGGTCAGACCCTTGATGTTCTGCGGGGCGGTCGGCAGAAGAACTGCCTTTTCCGCGCTCAGATGATCGTAAGCCTTCATGTTGGTCGGACCGCAGGCCAGGATGTCGGTGTAGGCAGCCTGACGCTTGGCATCCAGGCACCACTCGATGAACTTGCGGGCCAGATCAGCCTTCTCGGTGTTGCCGGCAATCGTCCAGCCATCGATGTTGAAGAGACCGCCGTTCCAGACGATGCCTGCAGGGGCGCCGGCATTGATCGCAGCCTGGGCGCGCGTCGACCAGGTGGACATCAGGTCAAGCTCGCCATCCTTGAGGAGCTGCGTGGCATGGGCGCCGGAGGTCCACCAGATGTTGATCTGCGACTTGACCTTGTCGAGGCTCTTGAAGGCGCGCTCGACATCGAGCGGGTAGAGCTTGTCGAGCGGAACGCCGTCGGCGAGAAGCGCCATTTCGAGCGTCGTGACCGGGCTGCGCCACAGGCCGCGGCGGCCTTTGAATGTCTCGGTATTCCAGAAATCCGCCCAGCTCGTCGGAACGGTCTTCACCGTATCCTTGCGATAGGCCATGGCAAGCGCGAAGATCGCGACGCCGACAAAATCGGGCTCGAACGTGTTCGGCGCGAAATCGCCCTTGTTGGGAACGTCGATATTGAGCGGCAGCATGTACTGGTCGCCGAGCTGGCGGATGCGCAGCACATGTTCCGGCGTCATCAGCGCCACGTCAAAGAGCTTCGTGTCGGTATCGATCGCCATCTTGTACTGCGGGATCGGGTCCGGCTCGTTGGTGTTGGTCTGGATGGTGACGCCCGTCTCAGCGGCGAACGTGTCATAGAACGCGACCTTGAAGCCTTCGTAAAACGCACCGCCCATGTCACGCACGACAAGGGTTTCACCGGCGAAGGCTCGATTGCCCTTGAGAAGCGTCGGGGCGGCGAGCGCGACAGCGGCAAGCCCCGTGGTCGCCTTCATAAAGCCACGGCGCGAGAAATTTTCGTTCATTGTACCCTCCGGGTTCGTTTTGGTATTTATCAGCCTACATTTCCCAACGGTGCGGCTTCGGTAAATTACATTTTTCCGTTCATCTGCTTTGGGACATGCGAAGCAATCTTCCCGCTGCCACGGCAGAACCTATGAACGATCTCGAGAAGCAGGCTGTCGCATGCGGCAAGCTGGCTCGTCTCGATGAACTCGTCCGGCCGATGGCCCTGCTCCATGTTGCCCGGCCCGCAGATCACGACGGGAACCTCGAGCGCCTGCGCAAACAATCCGCCTTCCGTACCGAAACTCACTCGGCATTCGGGCGTACCCTCCGGCAGACAGGATGCGAAATCCTGAACCGCGGGATCATCGCTCTCGGTCGCCAGGCCCGGATAGCTGCCGCTGTCTTCCACCTCGATTGCAGCCTCTGGGAACCGTGCCCGATGCGGGGCAACGGCAGCGACAGCAATCTTTCGGATTCGTTCGGCCATCGCCAAGGGATCGTCCGCCGCCATCAACCGGCATTCCATCAGCAATTCGGCGCGATCGGGCACAAGATTGACGGCGGTGCCGCCGGAAAGCTTGCCAACATGAACGGTGGCGTGGGGTATCGAATATCCCGCCTCGCGCGGACCCCGGGCCACAATCTCATCCTGCAGCTTGCGGATGCCGGCAATGAAATCAATCGCCAGATGAAGAGCATTGAGCGCCAGCGGTGCCTCCGCGGAATGTCTGGGCACGCCCGTGGCACTGACACGGAAGGCCATTTTGCCCTTGTGCCCCAGGCCAAGCTGCATCGAAGTCGGCTCTCCGACCATGATCAGATCCGGGCAAATGCCGCGATCGGCGATTTCCTCGATCATCGGCCGAACGCCGACGCATCCGATTTCTTCGTCGTAGGAAATGGCGAGCCAGAGTGGTGCCGTAAGGGTTTCGGGCTCCAACCGCTCGGTGAGCGCCATGATCGAAGCAACGAAACCCTTCATGTCCGCGCTGCCGCGCCCGTAAAGGCGTCCGTCACGACGGGTCATCTGGAATGGCGGCACCGTCCAGTCCTGGCCTGCGACCGGAACGACGTCGACATGGCCGGACAGCATCAATCCGCCGGTCGTGTCCGGCCCGAACCTCGCAAGCAGCGATGCCTTTCGACCCGTCCCGTCATAGAAGCGCTCACAGACCGCGCCGAGCTTCATCAACGCCGTCTCGATCTCGTCGATCAGCGGCAGGTTCGTGTCGGCACTGACTGTGGGATGAGCGATCAGTCGGCCAAGCCACTCTTCCGTCAGCGTCACAGCTCGGCCTCGGCTGCATCCATCGCAGCATTGACGTCAGCAATCAGGCCCGCGACTTCGGTCTCGGGGATCGACAATCTCAGACGGCGTTCGAGCGATGTGAAGATACCATAGAACGAATTGGAACAATGGTTCAGCATCCGCATCGCATCTTCCGCCGAGATGCCGCAGCGGGTAGTGAGATAGGCGCAAATCCGCTCGCAGGCGATCTCATTCGAAAGCACATAGGCGGGCTGCGTATCATATGCCAGCCGGCGGAAGGGCAGGACCGACGGCTTCAAGGTGAGGTCACCCACAAGTCGCGGGTTGCGCGAGGAGGCGCCAACGACGATACGGGCATCGACGCCTTCAAGCACCCAGCGGCCGAGGGCCGGATCCCAGACCGCCAGGTCGGTGCCCTTGATCACGATCTCGACGCCCTTGCTTTCGCCGGGCCGCAGCGTGGGCTTGGCGAAGCCCTTGAGCTCCTGGGGCGAGCGCTTCAGCCGCTTGCCCGGCGCCTGCAGGTAGAGCTGGGCCACTTCCGCGCCGGCACGCTCACCGGTATTGGTGATCGTGAAGCCGACGCTGATCTCGTCGTCGAGGCCGATTTCGGATGCCGAGAGCGTCAGGTCGGAATAGGCAAATGTCGTAAAGCTCAGACCGTGACCGAAGGCAAACAGCGGCTCGATTTCGCGCAGATCATAAGCCCGGTAGCCGACATGAATGCCCTCGCCATAGATGTGGCGACCGTTCTCGCCCGGATAGTGCATGAAACCGGGGACATCGGTCAGGCGCTTCGGGAAGGTGACGGAGAGCTTCGCCGACGGATTGACCTTGCCGGTCACGAGGTCTGCAACAGCCCCGCCCATCGCCTGGCCGGAATAGAATGTCACGAGCACGGCGCCGACCGCGTCAATCCACGGCATTTCCACCGCATCCGGGCAGGCGATTACGACTGCGACCTTTTCCGAGGCGGCAGCCAGGGCGGCAATCATCTCGTCCTGTCCCGGACCAAGTGCGAGCGTGGTGCGGTCCGACCCCTCCCCGTCATAGGCGCCTTCCGTGGACGTATAAACCAGGACGAGGTCGGCCCTGGCCGCGAGTTCAAGGGTTTCGGCATCTGCTTCGGCCCTGACAATTATGGTGTGGTGTCCGTCAAGCAGCTTTTCCAGCTCCTCCACGGGCTGGTCGACCATGGTCGGGGTCGTCGTCGCGCATCCCGACCCCTGGATGACGGGCGTTGCCGCATCGCGACCAACGACAAGGATGGTCTTCATGTCGGAACGGATCGGCAGCAGTCCCTCATTCTTGGCGAGAACCATGGAGGCGGCTGCCATTGCCCGTGCCTCTGCGTGATGTTGCTCGGCGGTATAGACAGGAATCGGAGCGGAGGCACCCTCGTTGCAGAGCCCGATCAAGTCCAGCATGCGCCTGCAGGAGAGATCGACAATATCAGAAGATACGGAACCGGCGTTGAGTGCCGCCAGCAGATCAGCCTTGCGGCGCGGGCTTTCCGGCATATCGAGGTCGCCGCCTGATATCAGAGAGGTCGGACGATCCTTGATGCCGTGCCAGTCCGAGACGACGACGCCCTCATAGCCCCAGTCGCCACGCAGGACCTCGTTCAAAAGCCAGGGATCTTCCGAGGCCTGGACACCATTCAAGCGGTTGTAGGAGGACATGATCGTCCAGGGCTTCGACTGCTTGATCGCAATCTCGAAACCTTTCAGGTAGATCTCGCGCAGGGCGCGCTCCTCCACGATGCTGTCCATCGTGGTGCGCTCCACCTCGGAATTGTTGCAGGCGAAATGCTTGAGCGAGGTGCCGACACCCTGCGACTGAATGCCTTCAATCACGGCTGCCGAAAGCTTGCCGGTAACGAACGGATCTTCGGAATAATATTCGTAGGAGCGGCCCGCCAGCGGCGTGCGGCGAATATTGATACCCGGGCCAAGCAGCAGGTGCACGCCCATCGCGCGGCATTCCTTGCCAAGCAATTCGCCGAGGCGCAGCATCAGTGCTTCGTCCCAGCTGTTGCCCATAGCCGAACCATTCGGGAAGCATGTTGCCGGCTTCATCTCGCCCCAGGCGACCGCGACGTCGCTGGCGCGCTGATTGACGACGGAAAGGAAAGCGTCGATGTCCATGCCGCCGCGCTCGTCGCCGTCGATCTGCGGGATCGAATAACGCACGCCATAGGTGCCGTCGGTCATGACGATCGGCTTGATACCGTAGGCGGGGATCCTCGCCGTCTTCCACATGCCGAAGCCGGAAAGAAGATCGACCTTTTCCTCGTTTGACATTGAGGCCAGGACGGACTCGATCTGCAGATCGGCGGATGCGGCAGTATTGGGCAAGGGAACCTCCGGATACGACTTGCCCGGCGGCGCGCCGGGCGACGGGCGCACACTCTCACCCGAAGGCAAAAAAGGAAAATAGGATATTCGGAACTGATGCTTTGAAAAAAACGAGTTAGTCCGGCTGGCTCCGACGGAGATTGAGAATGGGCGCTTCCATTCCAGGCACATAGCTGTCGGAGATCAGGTTTTTACAATGATCTTCGAAGCTTCGCACGATGCGCGTCGTCACCTGCTGACCGACCCGGATCAGTCCAATTCGCATCGGCTTGTGATTGCCGGCAAGGCGCAACGAAACGAGGCGTCGCCCGTCGAGCGCTGCCTTGTTCTTGGGCCGGACGTTCGCCAAAGTATATCCATAGCGACTGCCGACCATCGTTCGTATGACTTCCTGATGCTGGAGCTGGGCAACGATGTTCGGCGTCACGCCGGCTGCGGCAAACAGGCCAAGAAAATAATCTCGCGACAATGGCAGATCGAGGAGAATGAAATCGTGCTTCTCCAGCTCTCCCAATGTCACGGCCGACAGCTGCGCCAAAGGGTCGGTCTCCGCCACCTGGACGTAAGGCGGAAGCTCCGCAAGCGGGGTGAACTCGAAACCCTCCGGAACCGAAAGATCGTAGGATAAGGCAATGTCGAGTTCCGCTCTCTCCAGCTTGGACAGGAGCACGCTGTGATCGGCGACGGTCGGGCGAACATGGGCGCCGGGATAAGCCGCATTGAAACTATGGCTGACCTCCGGCAGAACCATCGGCGCGAACGTCAGCAGGCAGCCGAGCGAGAGCGTTCCCCGTACCTGATCGGTCGCTTCCGAGGCAGCAGTATACATGTATTGGACGTCTTCGATGACGGTCTTTGCCTGCGCAAGCAGCTTCTGCCCTGCCGGGGTGAGAGACAGCCCTTGCGCATGCCGCCGCAGGAAAAGCTGGGTCTTGAGCTCGATCTCGAGCTGGGAGATTGCGGTCGAGATCGATGGCTGCGAAACTCGGATGCGTTCGGACGCAAGGGTGATCGAACCAGCTTCCGCCGTGGCGATGAAGTATTCGAGCTGGCGAAGCGTAAACCGCATATGTGACCTTTATGCCGATGCCCCAGGATCGGGCTGCGTCCAATGGCGCATGACCCCGGACGGTCTGAGCCTGCAATACATGCTCAATATTTACCATTTGCTAAAGTGTAAACACCGACGGCGCAGGCTGCAGGGCGAAGCAGGCGCATTGCTTCCGCCAATCCTAATCAGTGCTGAAGGAAATCGTAATTTTCCCAAACCACCCCATTCGCTAGACCAAGGACATGCAATCGCAGGATCACTGGATCCGGTGAGCCACAGAAGGACTATTCATGTCGGTCGAAAAAATTCACACGCTCGTTATCGGGGCGGGCCAGGCCGGTGTCGCCATGAGCGAGCATCTCAGCAGGAACGATGTTGAGCACCTCGTTCTGGAGCGAGGCCGCATCGCCGAACGATGGCGCTCTATGCGCTGGGATTCGCTGGTCGCCAATGGGCCTGCCTGGCACGACCGCTTTCCCAACATGGACTTTCCCGGAAGCGCAGATGCCTTCGTTCCCAAGGAACGCGTCGCCGATTATTTCGAAGCCTATGCCAGGAAATACGATGCGCCGATCCGCTGCGGCGTCGACGTCACCAGTGTCGAGCGGCTCGAAGGCCGTCCCGGCTTTCGCATCGAGACATCAAACGGCGTGATCGAAGCCCGCAACGTCGTCACCGCGACCGGCCCATTCCAGAAACCCAACATCCCACCGATCGTCCCGCAGGAAGCCGGCGTCCACCAGATGCATTCGAGCGACTATCGCAATCCGAAGCAACTCCCGGAAGGCGCCGTACTCGTCGTCGGTGCTGGCTCTTCCGGGGTACAGATCGCCGAGGAGCTGATGCGCGCCGGTCGCAAGGTCTATCTGTCGGTTGGGCCGCATGATCGTCCGCCGCGCGCCTATCGCGGCCGCGACTTCGTCTGGTGGCTCGGCATTCTCGGCAAATGGGATGGGCAGCCTCAGACGCAGGGCACCGAACATGTCACGATCGCCGTCAGCGGCGCGCGCGGTGGCGAGACCATCGATTTTCGCCGCCTTGCGGCGCAGGGAATGGTATTGGTCGGCATGACGGGCGCCTACAACAACGGCAAGCTGTCATTTGCCGATGACCTTGCCCGCAATCTGGACCGAGGCGACCATAACTATCTCTCGCTGCTCGACGAGGCCGACGCCTTCGTGGCTCGCAACGGCCTTGATCTGCCGGAAGAACCGGACGCACGCCTTCTCGGACCCGCGGTCGACTGCGTCACCAATCCGCTCGTCGAACTGGATCTCATGGGCGCCGGTGTCACCACGATCATCTGGGCTACGGGCTTCATCTCCGACTATAGCTGGATGAAGGTGAACGCCTTCGATGAGGCAGGTCGTCCGAAGCACCTCAGAGGCGTTTCGCCGGAAAAGGGCATTTATTTTCTCGGCCTTCCCTGGCTCTCCGGTCGCGGCTCAAGCTTCATCTGGGGCGTCTGGCATGACGCCAAGCACCTGGCCGACCACATCCTCATCCAGGAAAACTATCTCGCTTACGCGCCTCAGGACTGATCACAGCCGATTGGCCCATCCGCATACATCCACACAATACACCGCTTTCCTGACCCGATGGAGAAGACAATGGCGCATACCCGCATCCGCAAGTTCAACACCAAGGAAACCTATCCCGAGCAGAACCTCGACAACGATCTCTGCCAGGCGGTCGTTGCCCGCGGCACGGTGATCTTCCTGCGCGGCCAGTGCCCGCAGGATCTCGATACCGCCAAGAATATCGGCAGCCACGATCCGGTCGAACAGACCCATAGGGTGATGCAGAACATCCGGCAGCTCGTCGAGGAATCCGGCGGCAAGATGGAGCATGTCACCAAGCTTGTCGTCTACCTGACCGATGTACGGCACCGCGAGGCGGTCTACCGGACCATGGGAGAATATATCAAGGGCGTGCACCCGGTCTGCACCGGCCTTGTCGTCGTTGCTCTGGCCCGTCCCGAATGGCTGGTCGAGATTGATGCTACGGCCGTCATTCCGGACTGACGCGAGCTCACGGTGCACGAAACGAGCCGACCGGGCGGACTGACGGTCGGCTTTCCATCGAAACATTGGCTGAAGGGTCTCCACCCAGGCCGCCGGTTCAGGAGTTTTGAATGACGTTTTCCATTGTGGCACGCTGTGCGCAGACCGGCCAGTTCGGAGTGGCGATCTCTTCCTCCTCGCCTGCTGTGGCGGCACGATGCGCGTGGGCGCGCGCAGGCATCGGTGCTGTCGCCACGCAGAATGTGACAAACCCGGAGCTTGGTCCCTTCGTGCTCGACAGGCTGGCGGCTGGCGGGAACGCGGACGAAGCCGTCAGCGCTGCCCGTAAGCACGATGCCTATCCGGACTATCGTCAGGTTCTCGCTATTGATGCGAACGGCACGACGGCCATCCATTCCGGCGAAAAAGCGCTTGGCATCTGGACATCCGCGTCCGGCAAGGACTGCGTCGCTGGAGGAAATTTGTTGGCAAACGATGGCGTGCCGGCTGCGATGATCGGCGCGTTCGAAAGTTCAGCGGGCTCGCTCGGAGATCGGTTGATTGCTGCGCTGAGCGCCGCCGTCGTCGCCGGCGGCGAGGCTGGCCCGATCCATTCAGCAGGCCTGATCGTGGTCGACAGCCAAAGCTGGCCCTATGCGGAACTGCGGGTCGACTGGCTGGACGATGGCTGCCCGGTGGCTGCTGTTGGACGCGCTTGGGAAGTCTATCAGCCACAGGCGAGCGCCTATGTCACCCGCGCGCTGAACCCTTCGGCAGCGCCATCCTATGGTGTCCCAGGCGACGAATGAAGATCAAGGCCGGCGGCTTGCTGGTGATGTCACGTTGTCTGCGGTTTAACGATCGAAGGATAATGCGGCTGAGATGAAGCCGCAGACAACGTGACATCACCTTACCCCACAGTTCATCAGTCTCTCGACTGAACCCTGGACCAGACCAAACAATGGTTCGTTTTCAGCTCTTCACCGATCCGGCGGCCATCCCCGCGAGAAAGTAGCGTTGCGCAATCAGATACAGGACCAGAAGCGGGAGCGATCCAAGCACGCTCATCGCCATCATCTCGTTCCACTCAAACGCATGTTGGCCCATAAGCAACTCGATACCAATGGGAACGGTTCGCATGTCCATCGACTTCGTCAAAGTCAGGGCAAAGAGGAATTCGTTCCATGCCAACAGAAACGTATAGACGGCGGTCGCCACGATGCCGGGCACCGACAGGGGGATGATCACACGCCACAGCGCCGTCCAGCTTGACCCGCCATCGACAAGCACGGCCTCATCGAGCTCCCTTGGCAGAGTATTGAGATAACCGGTCATGAGAAGGATCGCATAAGGCAGGGTGAAGACCATGTAGGTCAAAATCAACGCGAAATAGGTGTTGAAAATGCCGAAGGCGACGACCATGCCGAAATAGGGGATCAAAAGCGTGATCGGCGGCACGGTCTGCGTACTGATGATGAACACGTTCAGCGTTTTCTTGAGCCGGAATGAATACCGGCTGAAAGCATAGGCCGTCAGGATGGCGATCAGCACCGTCAGAACCGTTACCACTCCCGCGACGAGATAGCTGTTGAGAAAGAAGCGGACCTTCGTTGGGTCGTTGAAGATCGAAAGATAGGCAACGTTGGTGAAATGGTCGGGCAGCAGCCGCGGCGGCAGGGCAAAGATCTCGGTGTTTGACTTCAAGGACGTGAAGAACATCCACAGGATCGGAAAGCCCGCGAAGACCAGACCGACCGCGAGCCCGAGATATGTCAGGAGGGTCGGTACTATGGTGCGACTGAGAGAGCGTTTTGCCATTGCCGGTCACCTCGCTTTCTGATGTTTGATGTAGAAATATGTGGCGCCCATCGAAATGATCAGAATGAAGATTGCGCTCGCCGACGCGCGCGAAAATTCATAGCTCGAAAACGCCAGTTTGTAGGTGTAGGTGCTGAGCACTTCGGTCGCGTAGATCGGACCGCCGCCCGTCGTCATCCACACCAGAGGGAAGACCTGCATTGTCCAGATGAAATCAAGCAAGGCGATGCTGATGATGATCGGCATCAGTTGCGGGATCGTGATGTAGCGGAATTTCTGGAACTCGTTGGCGCCGTCGATGCCGGCGGCCTCGTAGAGATCCTTCGGAATGCCCTGAAGACCGGCGAGAAGGCTGACCATGTAGAGCGGGTATCCTGCCCAGATATTCGCAAAGGTCAGCGCATGCAGCGCGGTTTTCGTCGAAGAGAACCACTCGACTTTGAAGTCAATGATATGGAGCGTCATCAGGATGCTGTTGACGACGCCGTTGGGATCCAGGAGCAGCCGCCAGATGATGGCGATGATGACAGCTGTGAAGAGCCACGGCAAAATGTAGAGAACCCGCAGAATGCTTCTGATCAGCGGATCGACACGCTGGCTGTTGAGCAAAAGGGCGAAGGCCAGACCGATCAGAAGATGGAAGATGACGCTCATCACCGTGAAGTAGAGGGTCTGCCCGACCGACTGCCAGAAAACCGGATCTTTGAAGATCGTCACATAGTTCTGCAATCCGACGAAGGACGCGTCCTTGTTCGTAATCGCGCCGTCCATCAGCGAATAGCGCAGGACGGTGATCATGGGAAACAGCATCAGGAGGCAGAACAGAAACGTCGCTGGGGCAACATAGAAGTAGGGAACCAGCCTCTTTCTTATTTTGTAAGACAGTATGCCGCGTTTGCGCGTTTTTACTTGCGTCCGGATCATAGTTTCTGTGGCGAGGCTCATGAGATGTGATTTTCCGCCTGGTCGTGAAATCTATCAATTCGTCCTGATCTAGTGGCAGCGCGATAAACTGTATCGCGCTGCCGACGATTGCTCGGTGGGGTGCTTACTTGCTGAATTCGACCAACCATTGCTTCTGCGTATTGGCAGCCGCGTCCTTCGCCGTTTGCTGTCCGTCGAACATCTTTTGAACTTCGACGTTCATCTGGCGCATGAGATCTTCGGCCACCGGCAGTCCGACGAATTCGTTGGCCAGCTTCCCGCTTTGGAATATCTTGAAGGCTTCTTCAAACAGCGGGTCCGACTTGGAGAAATCGGGTTTGGCGTGGATATTGCCCGGGAAGGCATTGGCAATCGACACGAGGCGGCTGTTCACGTCCGGGCTCATCAGATATTCGACGAGCTTCCAAGCTTCCGCCTTGTGCTCGCTTTTGTCGCTGATGCCAATACCCCAGGAAGCATAGGGCAGCCCGCGCTTGCCGGTATAGCCGTCGACAGCTGGAAGGGCGGAGATGCCGAACTTGAGATTGGGATTTCGCTGGCGAATGAGATTGATGTGCGCCAACGAGTCGATCATCATGCCGACACGCCCGTTGACGAACTCTTCGACCTTGTCCTGTTCCTTCTTGGCAAAAATACCAGGCGAGATGACGCCGGCGTCCTGCAGCGACTTGATGTATTCAAGCGTGCCGACAACGGAGGCGTTTTCCAGATCAGGTTTGCCATCCTTCAGCATGGATGCTCCGGATGCCCAGACCCAGGACATCACGTCATTCTGGATGCCGCCGGGATTTTGCAACGACAGCGGCAGCACCCAACCATATTGGTTCTTGTCCGCATTGGTCATCTTCTTCGCGGCAGCGACGAATTCGGTGCGGTTTGTCGGCATCTTTTCGACGCCGGCCGCCTTTGCCAGATCGATGTTGACGAAGACCGGGTAGACGAACGAGGCAAGCGGGAACATGACGCTTTGCCCATTGACCTTGATGATGTCGGCGATCTGGCTCTGATCATATTTGGCGTCAGCCATCAGGCTGTCCATCGAGGCGATTGCACCCTGCTTTGCCAAGCCGTTGACCCATGCTCCGTCGAGGCCAACGACGTCGCTGAGTGTGCCCGACGCGGCACCCACGACGATCTGATCATGGGTAGCGGAATAGGGACCGCTGACGAGCGTCACCTTGATGTCGGGGTTTTTGGCTTCAAAGTCGTCCATGATGCTGCGCAGAGCACCGGCGGGCATTTCTGGCTCCCACCACTGGATGAACTCGAGATTGGTCTGGGCAAAGGCGCAGGTGGCGCATAGTGCCCAGGCGGCCACAGCCGACTGAGCCGCCACGATATATCTTCTGACGTTCATGTTTCCCTCCCTGAAAACGATACTTCGCTCGATCCTCCCGATCGAGACCAAAGTAGGTTCCTTTAGGGGTCTGGCTGTCAATGAAGAACTGCGATCGGAAAAAACAAGAAGGCTGCAGGAGCGAGAAAAACGAAGGTAAGCCATTGATCAAACTGGATTTTACCTTCAGATTTCGAGACGTTTTTTCTTTCCGGGACATTTTCTCGTGTCTCATTTTTTCTTTACTTTCGTAAACAAATGAAAGCTGCATCGTCCAAAGGAAAACAAATGAAAGGCTTGGCGGCTGAAGAAAAGCGGGGGCCAAACTGGATCGTGCTCGATGTCGTAATGTTTCTTTAAAGTTGCATCCAGACGCCAACGAACACCAGAGGAACCTGACCTATGGCTGCAAGGTCACAGGGCTGCGAGACGGTGTGAGATCTTGCGCCCTCGATGCGAGAGCGCGCCAAGCCGCCGCGCGAAAGCAAGGAGCTAGGCGACGAATACATCCGAACAATGAAGCAAGCATACGCTCTTGCGATTGCCCATCAACCATCCGCTATCGCGGTCCATCCTAGAGCCGGGTTAGATTGCCAAATGCGTCCGGGGGTCGAAGAAGTGTAACTTAGCCGTATCGATCGCCAGGTTGATTATTGCGCCCGGCTGGACCGCGCTGACGGCTTCGAACTTCGCTACGGCGTTTGCCGCACCGCTTAAGTCCTCGACGGCATCGGGGTCGCCGGAGTCGATACGCACCGCTTCGATCTTCAAATGAACGATCAGTTCGGAGCCCAATTCCTCGATCGATTTTACAAGGGCCGGTATCGTCGGGTAGCGTGATCCCGATTCCAGACCGCCGTCGTAAAGATCTTCCGGGCGAATGCCGAAAATGATCGTCTGGCCCTCGAATGCCGCCAGACCGGGAGAGTGCTCAAATGCACTTGTCGCGACGGGTATGGAAAAGGTCGGCAGATTGATCCTGCCGTTCTGCAGGCGGCCCTCGAACAGGTTCATGGACGGCGAGCCGATGAAGCCCGCAACGAAGGCGTTGACCGGCCGGCTATACAATGTCTTCGGCGTGTCGACCTGCTGAAGGACGCCGCCCTTCAAGACCGCAACCCGGTCGCCCATCGTCAAGGCTTCGGTCTGATCGTGCGTCACATAGATCGTCGTCACGCCCAACTGCCTTTGCAGGCTGACGATTTCGGCGCGCATTTGCACGCGCAGCTTGGCATCGAGATTTGACAGGGGCTCGTCCATGAGAAACGCTGCCGGTTCCCGCACCATTGCGCGCCCCATGGCGACCCGCTGGCGTTGGCCGCCGGAGAGCGCGGCCGGTTTGCTGTCGAGCAGCGTATGCAACTGAAGGGTCTTTGCAATTTCATTGACCCGCTTCGTGCGCTCTTCCTTGCTCTTGCCCGCAAGTTTCATTGAGAAGGCAATATTTTCGAACACCGTCATATGCGGATAGAGCGCATAATTCTGAAAGACCATCGCTATGTCTCGATCCTTCGGCGCGAGATCCTCGACATTCTCTCCACCGATGCTCAGGGTCCCGCTGCTGATCTCCTCCAGCCCAGCGATCATGCGCAATGCCGTCGATTTTCCGCATCCCGAAGGGCCGACGAGGATGAGGAACTCGCCATCATTTATCGTCAGGCTAAGATCCTTGATCGCGTGGAATTTGGTTCCAAAGGTCTTGCAAATCTTATCCAGTACAACAACAGCCACGGCACTTCCTCCCTAGTATGATCGCCATCCAATCCTCCGGACAGCTCCTCCCCGGCGCTGTTTCAGATCGAACCGAAACCGTCATCTGCTCAGCACTAATCCGATCGTCCACGGCACCAGTGTGATGAGCTCTCAGTCCGGCGGCGCAATCGGTCTGGGCACGGACGCATTTTCCCTCGCCAGCCACGCAAGACAGGCGCTTTGATCCGGCAGAGCCATGCGGCCACCGGGGCCAGTCACCGAGATCGCGGCTGCGGCAGTTGCATAAACGGCGCAGTCGACAGGCTGCTTTCCCTGTGTCAGCGCAAAAGCATAAGCGCCGTGAAAGCAATCTCCAGCGCCCGTCGTGTCGACCGCTTTGACCTCGTAGGCCGGAACATGCCACAAAACGGCGTCTCCCGTCTGCCTGATATAGGATCCTCGCTCACCGTCGGTCAGAACGACTGCGGTACGGTCGTCCGACCAAAGCTTGTGCAGGATCAACGTCGGATCGGCTTCGCAGGAATAAGTCTGCGCAAATTTCAATGGCAAGACCAGATGGTTGGACAGGCTCATCAATCGTTCGGTCGCAGGCCCGATCGTCCATTCAATGTCTGCCACCACCGCCAGGCCCAGCTTGCGGGCGCGCGCAACGATTGTATCGGCGTGGGTAGCATAGCCGTCGATCAAAAGCACCTGGGCCTGCGCAAGAGTTCTGTCGGTCAGCGCCTCGGACGTTCCGTGCGGCACATCATCGTCATAGGCAATAAATCTGTCGCCTTCAGGTCCGACCGTGATGACCGAACGTATTGGCCTGGCATCGGAGCGGCGCGGCGCAAAGGATATATCGACCCCGTGCCGTTCAAGCTCGCGGGCGCTGACATCGGTGAGAGGCTGATCACTCAGCCAACCGATGAAACCGGCCCGTCCCCCGAGCTTTGCGACCGCGACAAGGGCCGTCGCGACATTGCCGCCGTGGTCCTGGGTACGATTTGTCACTTTCCCCTTGCCGGCACTCAGCGGGCGGTCGACATAGATGATATCGTCGATCGCCAAGGCCCCAAAGCCCAGAACCTGAAGGTTGTGTACCACCTGTCAACCGCCCGCGGCAGCGAGCGCCTCTTGCGGCGCCATACCGCCGTGAATGACGAGCTTGAAGGCGCGAGCCGCCATCGTCGTGTCGCCGTGCCCCCAGAGGTTTCGCCCCACCACGGCACCCTTTGCCCCCGCACGCAAGGCATCAAAGGTCTGCGTCAGAGCACCGAGCAGATTTTCCCTTTTCGGACCGCCCGCAATAACGATGGGAACCGGGCAAGTGGCGACGGTTTCCTGGAAAGAGTCGAAGTCCCCGGTGTATCCGACCTTGATCACGTCAACGCCGGTCTCAAACCCGATCCGCACGGCATAGGCGATTTCGTCGGGGGTGAAGACGATCTTGCCGCCGTTTGAATAGTCGCGGGGATAGACATGCGCAACGACTGGCATTTCAAAGCGAGCGGCGGCGTTGACTGTATCGGTGAGCCAGCGAATATATTCGCCTTCCGTATTGCCGCGCACCGGAATGGCAACGGCCAGAGCATCGGCACCGTAGCGTACCGCATCCTCAGGGGTCGCGATCAACTGACGGATTCGGTCGTCCGGCGTAAAGCAGCCGGCTTGAATGACCAGTGCGGCCTTGCCGGCATAGGCGGGCCACAAGTGGCGCGCAGCACCAGGCTGAATGCTGATATAGTCCGGCTCTCCGGCCATCACCCGCTTTAGAGCGCCCGGCAGATCCGCCAGGCCACCCTCTCGCACGTTGCCATAACCAACGAAGTGGTCGACGGCGCCACCGAACAAATGACCCGACGGATGTGAAAACAGCCGTGACAGGCGAATTTTGGTTCCAAGACCCATATCGATGCTGTCCCTTTAAGAATTTGATGTCGCGACAGGAACCCTAACTCGAAAATAAACGAATATTCAATATTTCGATTTCTTTCGTTTTAATTTAAGCTAACGATAGCGAAGGCTGGACATATGCCGATGCTGCGATTTTTCGCGTTTTTGGACTACAGCGGTTGCCGTGAATTTTCGATTTTCGAAAGCTCAGCACCGTTACTTATTCGAGGTCACACATGCTTGCGGAACAACGGCGACATCAGATCATGCTGGAACTTCAGCGGACCGGCCAAGCGCGCACCACGCAGCTGGCGGAAAACTTCGGCGTCTCCGAGGTGACCATCAGATCCGACCTGGAAATTCTGGATGCCAAGAAGCTGCTCATCAAAACGCATGGCGGCGCGATCGCATTGCCGGCCAGTTCGCCCGCAGCAGCCTTCGAAGAACGGATGAACCGCAATTTCGAGGCCAAACGACGCATCGCGCAGATGGCGGCACGCCAGATCATCGACAACCAGTCCGTTGTGTTCGACAGCGGCTCGACGCTGCTGCAGGTCGCCATGCAAATGCCCCCGGTTAATAACGTCGTGGTGGCCACAACCGCCATGAACATCGCGCAGCATCTGATGTATCGGCCCGGGCTGGACGTGCATATGATAGGCGGCCGGGTCTTTCCGAGTACCGTCAGCACGATCGTGTCGGATTCCGACAAGGCCGTGGGCGGTCTTGTCGCCCACCAGGCGTTCCTCAGCGCTCATGCCATCGATCACGCGTTCGATGTCGTCGATGTCTCGGAGGACATTGCGCGCACAAAACGTAATCTGGTCCGAATGGCGAGGCGCGTGATCCTCGTGGCGGATTCCAGCAAGTGGGATATTGGCGCCTCGTCCAAGGCATTTTCGCTTTCACGTGTCGATCTGATCATCACCGACACCGGTATGCCGCATGGGATTCGCAATCGGCTGGACAAGCTGGGAGTCGAAGTGCGCTATGTGTAGAGGCGGTTACGCCGCCAATTGTGCTTTATGTAACAAAAAATTTTGCGCATGCGACATTGTCAGGCTACAAACGCAATTCGAAAGCCCTCACACTGACCGCCTTTGCGACATCGGCTGACGCAGACGTGCCTTGGCGCAGTGCAACCAGAATTGCCAATGAATAAGATGACGATCAAAACCATGGACGATTTCGCCCGGTCCTGTGGCGTTTCTCGTCCAACGCTTTCGAGGTATTTCGATGACCCGAACAGCGTAAAGCCGGTGACACGTAAACGCATCGAGGACGCGCTGTCGGCATCGGATTACCGTCCGAATCTCTATGCCCGCAACCTCAATCGCAAGAGGACACGGAACATCGGCATTCTCGTGCCTGTCATAACAGATCCATTCTATGCCGAAATGGTCAACCGCCTGGAATTGCTCGTCCGTGGTGAAGGTTACTGGCCAATCGTCATTTCGTCCCACGGCTTGCCGGATCTTGAAGCCGAGGCTGTGAACACGCTTCTGTCCTTGAAGGCTGCCGGCGCGATCATCGCGCCTCTGGGTCTTTCTTCCGAGCCTGGAATCTTCGAAAAACTCCGGGAGAGCATTCCCATTGTCTACTTCGATACGTTCATCGAAGGCGACACGCCCTTCATTGGCAACAACAACGCCCAAAGCGTTGCAACAATTGTCGACTATCTCTGCCGATCGGGCGGACCGCCTGCATATTTCGACATTCCGCATGTCAATCATAATTCCGGGGAGCGGCTGGCAAGCTATATCGCCACGATGGAATCGCTCGGTTTCGAACCGGTCGTGTTTGGCGACACAGAGAGTTACGGCTGGGATTTCGAGCGTATGGGATATGAGCAGACCGACGCAATGATCGCGGCTGGAACGCTCCCGGGCAGGACGATCCTCTGTGCAAACGATCGCCTCGCCTTCGGCGCGATGGCAGCCGCCCATTCGCGCGGCCTTCGCGTCGGCCGCAGGGGCGATAGCGATCTTCGCATCGCCGCCCATGACGACCACCCTCTCAGCCGCTATACCTGCCCGCCATTGACGACGATGGCGCAAGACTTCACCGCCATGGCGCGCAGCAGCGTCGACACACTGCTGTCGATGCTGGACGAAGACAATGACGCCACGCAGGTCGCTGCACGAAAAATCATCCTCGACGGTACATTGGTGATGCGTCAGTCGGCGTGATCGACGAGGCTGCGCCATCCGGCAACCGCCTCTTCCACCGCCCGCCGCGCCGCCGGAATGTGCCGCCCCATGGAAACGAAGCCATGGATCTGATCCTGCCAACGCCGCAGGATCACAGGGATACCCGCCTCGGCAAGCCGGCGGGCATAGGCCTCCCCTTCGTCTGCGAGGATATCATGGCCCGCAATAGCGACGAAGGCTGGCGGCACACCCGTGACATTTCCGACGCGCAGGGGAGAGACGCGCCAATCAGCGATATCAGCCGCGTCGCGGACATAATGATCGCGGAACCAGCGCATCGTCGAGGCAGTCAAACCGTAACCTTCTGAAAACCTGACATAGCTGCCGGCCGTCTGTCCGGCATCGGCGTTGGGATAGAGCAGAAGTTGCGCCGAGATTTTCTGGGCAACGCCATCCCGCGCGAGAAGTGACAGGACAGCGGCCAGATTACCGCCGGCACTATCGCCCGCAACCGCGATCCGCTCCGGATTGATACCGAGCGCGCTGGCCTGCTCCACCACATAGGCAAGAGCTGATACGCAATCTTCCAAACCCGCCGGGAACTTGTGCTCGGGGGCCAGCCGATAGTCGGGGCAAAATACGACACAGGCGCCGATATTTGCAAACCACCGGCAGATCTCGTCATGGGATTCAAGCGTGCCGACAACCCAGCCGCCGCCGTGAAGATAGAGAAGTGCCGGCGCATCCACGTTCGGAGCATTCACACCGCGATAGATCCTGAGCGGGATCGGGCCATCCGTCCCGGCAATTGTTCTGTCCTCGACGGCCGCGACGGGCTCGCGATCGCCCTGCAATGTCGGGCAACCCGCATCATAGGCAGCACGCGCCTCATTTACTGTCCCCCGCTCAAAGGGTGGCTGGTTTGCCGCGCGACCGAGCGCCAGGACATGCGCGGCGCCGGGATCCAATCGATCTTTCATCGCTTCACCTCAAGCAAGCAGGCTGCGGGCTTCATCGTCCCCAAGCAGCGGCGGTTGTGCGACTGTGCCCGCAATCACAACCGCGCTCCTGGCTTCGCTAGATGCCAGGGTCGCCTCCATGATCTCGAGAACATGAAGCGCCAAATCGCCGGAGGCGCGCGGCGCCCTGCCCTCGCCAAGCGCGCGGACGAGATCGGCAACGCCCAGCATGCGATAGTTGGCTCGGTCGGGAGCGCTATACGGCCAGTTCAGGGCGCCATACAGGGCGCCCTCGCTTTCGAAATTCTTCCATTCGGCGCCGCGCTCGGAGAGCGAGACCGTTCCGCCGAATGTATCGGGATCAGGCAGGCGCAACGAACCCTCGGTGCCGTGCAATTCGATCGGATGATTGGAGTGCCGGAAGACATCCCACGACGTACCGAAATTCACCGTCGCGCCCGATTGAAACTCGAGAAGCGAGAGCACATTAGTCGGCGTGCCCACTTTGAACGCCGTGTTCTTGAAGGGGCCATCAGCCGTTATCAGCCGTTCCTCCTGACCTTTCGTCGCCATCGCCATGACCCTTTTCACCGGGCCAAGCAGATTGACCAGCATCGTCAGGTAATAGGGACCCATGTCGAACATCGGCCCGCCACCGGGTTGATAGTAGAATTGCGGATTGGGATGCCAATGTTCCATGCCGCGGCCGAACATGAAGGCGGTGCCGCTGACCGGGCCGCCAATCGCACCTGCATCCATCAGGCCTCGCGCACGCCGGCCGGCGGCGCCGAGGAATGTATCGGGAGCCGATCCCAACAGAAGACCGCGACCTCCGGCTTCGGCCACCAGCTTGCTGCCCTCGGCGGCCGACGTCGCGAGCGGCTTTTCGGTGAAGACGTGCTTGCCCGCGGAAAGCGCCGACATCGTCACGTCGAAATGGACGGCCGGGATCGTAAGGTTCAGGACAAGGTCGATTTCGGGGTCGGCCAGGAGCGCATCGACCTCCATCGCCCGGATGCCGTATTCCTTCGCCCTCAGCGCCGACATGTCGGATGAGATGTCGGCACAGGCCCTCAATTCGACTCCGGCAAACAGGGCAGCGTTACGCAGGTAGGTCATCGAGATATTGCCGCAGCCGATAACGCCGATGCCCAGCCTGGTTCCCGGATATGCTTTCATGAATTGGCCTCCCCACCAATTTCAGATGTTTCGCCCACCATCGATGGGCATCGCTGCTGCGACAACCGCTATAGAACATTTTATTTCTTGACGCGCGATAAATTTTTATAAACCATGCGGAAATAGCGATCCGACCATCACACGCGGCTTGCCAGGGAGGTCGCCACTTCACCACCATGCCAAGAGCGCGGTCATACCGGTCCAGCGGCATATCAACGAAGGCCTACGCAGGACGAAGTCAAGGAATGGGCATGAGTATCAAAGACCTGAAAGTCGGCTGCCAGACATTCACCTGGGAAATGCTCGGGAAAAACTGGAATGGCGGCCCGGACGATCTGCTGGAAGCCATTGCGGAGGGCGGCTACGCGGGCATCGAGATTACCGACACGATGATCAGCCATTACGCGGATAGCCCCGACGATTTCGCCGCGAGCCTGAAGAAACAGGGCCTGACGCTCGTGTCTTTCGCAATGGGCTCCAAAAGCGGCTTCACCGTCAGGCAAGAGATCGAGAGCGACCTCAGGACCACACAGCGCTGGATCGATTTCGCGGCTGCCTTTTCCGGCGCCCTCGTTTCGATCGGCTCGGCGACGGTCGTTTCCGAAGGGCCGCGGGAAGCGAAATTCGAAATCGCCGCGGAGTTCTACAATCGGGCCGGCGAACTGGGCAAGGCGTCGGGCGTGGATATCGCTGTGCATCCGAGCTCGCACCACAATACGCTCCTGTTCGACCGTGCCGATTATGACCGGATCTTCTCGCTTATCGACAAGAACCTCGTCGGCTGGGTGCCGGATACCGGCCATATCCTGCGCGGCCATGGGGATATTCTCGATACGCTGCGGAGCTATCAGGACCGCATCCGCTATCTGCATCTTAAGGACGTCGATGCAGAGGGCAAATGGGCCATGCTTGGTAAGGGGATCTGCGATACGCCTGCCGTGATCGACATCGTCGCTGCCGCGCCGCGCTTCAATGGCTGGCTGGTCTTGGAAGAGGAATCAGACACGGCCGCTGCCGACCCTGCGACAGCCGTCAGGACGAACCGTGAAACGATGCGCCGCTTTGGCGCCTGAGGAAGAAGTCATGATCCGTAAGGAAGATCGTCGGCTGCGTGTGGGCGTACTCGGCTGTGGCCCGATCGCACAGTTCGCCCATCTCGAATCCTGCGTGAAAGCCAGGAATGCCGACCTCTACGCTATCTGTGATGCAGCACCCGACCTGCTTGCGCGCATGGGCGCGACATACGAACCACAGAAGATGTATGCCGATTATGACGCGATGCTTGCCGATCCCGAGCTCGAAGCCGTCATCATCGCCACGTCGGACGCCTATCACGTACCGATGTCCATCAAAGCGCTCGATGCTGGAAAGCATGTGCTCTGCGAGAAGCCCACCGGTGTTACGGTCGAGGAAGGCCAGGCGCTCGCCGACGCCGTCAAGCGCTCCGGCAAAGTGCTGCAGGTCGGTCACATGAAGCGGTTCGACCCGGCGCTGGAGGCTGCCCGGGATTTCGTCCGTGACGATATCGGTGAGATTTTCGCGCTGAAAGCCTGGTACTGCGACTCCACCCACCGCTACACCAATACCGACGCGGTCCAGCCGCTGCCGATCACCAGCAAATTCGCCAGGAAACCCGCAGGAAATCCCAAGGCTGACCTGCGCCAGTATTTCATGCTGGCGCATGGCTCGCATCTCGTCGATACCGCCCGTTTCCTAAGTGGCGAGATCGTCGCGGTGCGAGCCCGCCTTCTCGAGCGCGCCGGCGCCTATTGCTGGTTCGTGGAAACCGAATTCGCCAATGGCGCGCTCGGTCATCTCGATCTGACGGTCGCCGTCCGCATGGACTGGCATGAGGGCTTCCAGCTCTATGGCGAAAATGGTTCGGTGATCGCCAAGACCTTCAATCCCTGGTACTTCAGGGCGAGTGAAGTCGAGATCTTTCACGAAAAGGACGCGACGACCCGCAAGCCGCTGGGCGCCGACGGGCACTTCTTCCGCCGGCAACTGGAAGGGCTCGCCGATACGGTGCTGAACGGCGCGCCGATGCGCGGCGCCGATATAGAGGACGGCATCGCCTCCATCCGCGCCATGGTCGCCATCGCCCGCTCGGTCGAAACGGGCGAACGCGTCGAACTCGCAACCGTCACGGGATCGGTCTGATGCAGCTTGGCATCTTCGCAAAGACCTTCCCCGGCACGGACCCCGAGCGCGTGCTCTCGGCCGTGCGTGAAAGTGGGTTTGCGACGACGCAGTTCAATCTCGCCTGCGTCGGCCTGCCATCGATGCCAGATGCAGTGGCGCCGGAAACGATTAGCGCGATCCGGACGGCATCTGAAGAGACCGGTGTTTCGCTCGCGGCACTTTCAGGCACCTATAACATGGCCCATCCGGACAAATCCGTGCGGGAAAGGGGGCTCAAACAGCTTGGGGTGGTGATCGAAACGGCAGCGGCCCTGCAGATTCCGCTGGTGACGCTCTGCACAGGCAGCCGCCATACCCGGGACCAATGGATGCATCATCCGGACAATGCGCTTCCGTCTGCCTGGGCCGATATGGCTGCCGAAATGGAAAAGGCGCTGGAACTCGCCGAGCGGCACGAGATCGATCTCGGCATCGAGCCGGAACAGGCAAACATCGTCACCTCCGCCGCTGATGCGGTGAGGCTGATCCGAGAGATGGGTTCGAGGCGCCTGCGCATCGTGCTCGATCCGGCAAACCTCTTCGAGCAGGCGACACCGGCCGAATTGTCCGACATCGTCGCCAGGGCGATCGATATTTCGGCCGGGTATGTGACGATGGCCCATGCGAAGGATCGTTATGCCGATGGCCGCTTCGCGACGGCAGGTCAGGGCATCATCGATTTCCCTGCCTTCATCGACGGCCTGCGCGTGACCGGTTTCGACGGTGCGCTCGTCACGCACGGTCTTACGGCAGAAGAAGCACCCGCCGTCGCCAGATTTCTTTCGGATCTGATCCGATGAAGACGCGCATCGCCTTCAGACGAGACGATGCCGACCTTTCAGTCTACGACTGCGGGACAGGCAAATCCTTGCTCTTTCAACACGGGCTGGGCGGCAATGAGGCGCAGGTCGCGCAGATTATCCCCGAGGGGCTCGACTGGCGGCGGATCACGACCGAGTGCCGCGGGCATGGCAGCTCGACGCTCGGCACGCGGCGCCCCTTGTCGATTGCGATGTTTGCAGCAGACGTCATCGCCGCTGCGGACGAAAAGGGAATAGACCGGTTCATCGCAGGCGGCGTCTCGATGGGCGCAGCCATCGCGCTGCATCTGGCCAAAACCTATCCCGAGCGCGTCATGGGCCTCATCCTGGTGCGACCGGCCTGGTCGTTTGCCCGCGCCCCAGACAATCTCGCGCCGATCCGCGAGATCGCTGCATTGCTCCGATCTCATTTGCTTGCCGAAGGCCAGACACTTTTTGCCAGGTCGGCGACAGCGGAACGTCTTTGGATGGAAGCGCCAGACAATCTCGCTTCCCTGCTCGGCTATTTCGAACGCCCGGATGCGTTAGCCTTTGCCGACGTGCTTGATGACATCGCCTCGGATGGCACCGGCGTTTCGCGAGAAGACGCGGCAAGGCTTGCTATTCCGGCTCTCGTCCTCGGCAATCAGCAGGATGCCATTCACCCTCTCACTGTTGCACGGTTGACGGCTGACGCGCTTCCAAATGCGCATTTCCTCGAAGTGCCCGCGAAGGCAGCGGATGCGGAAGCTCATTTCGCCGCAGTCCGAACGGTGATCCAGCAATTCCTCACCACAGAATTCAAACATCGGAGCGTCGCTCAGCCATGACATCGAAATCTCTCTCGGGCGGCGCCATCGCCGCATTGCCCCGGCACAGGCTGCTCGGCGAGTTTTCGCTCTGGTCCGCAGATCTTGCCAATATGGAGCGCGACCTTCACCGCATCGAACCCTATGTCGATCTCCACCATATCGACGTTGCCGACGCACGCTTCACGCCCGGCTTCCTGTTCTTTCCCGATTTTGTTGCCCGCATCGCCAAGCTGACGGCAAAGCCGATTCATGTGCATCTGATGGTCGAGGCCGGGATTGTCGAGGAGCAGACACGCCAGTTCATCGAGGCGGGCGCCGATCTCGTCAGCGTCCATGCCGAGAACGGCGAAGCCGGCTTGCGCGCCGTGGCACTCGCAAAGGAGCTCGGGGCCGAAGCCGGCGTCGTTCTGAGACTGGAAACCCCGGTCGCCAAGGCAGAACCGTTCCTCGCCGATGTCGCCTTCTTCACGCTGCTCGGGACCTCGATCGGCGTCAAAGGACAAAGCCTTTCGGACAAAGCCTGCGACCGGCTGCGTGAAGCGCGGTCACTGATGAAGCGCGTCGGACGTGAACAGGAGATTGTTCTTGCGGCAGACGGCGGCATCCGCGAACAGACGGTTCCACTGTTGCGGGCAGCAGGCGCGGAGACGGTCGTGCTCGGATCATTGGCGTTCGGTGACAAGGACCTGCCGGGCCGTATCGCCTGGCTGCATAGTTTGGAGACCCAACCCTGATGAGCAGGATTGCGCTTGCATTTGATCTGGGTGGAACGGAGTTGCGCGCAGCATTGGTTGGCGACGGCGGCAAATTGCTGGCCTTCGCGTCCATGCCAACGCTCGCCAGGGATGGACCGAATGCAGTCATCGAGCAGATCGCGATGCTTGCGGAAAAAATCTGCTCGGACGTTCCCGATGCCAGGCCGCTCGGTATCGGCATCGGAGCGCCCGGCCCGCTCGATCCGGTCGCTGGCATTCTCACCGCACCGCCGACCCTCTCGGGTTGGCGTGAAGTACCCCTTGCGCGCCTTCTTCAGGATCGCTTGAACCTGCCTGTGCGGCTGGAGAACGATGCGAACGCCGCCGCTCTCGGCGAATGGCGTTTCGGCGCCGGCCGCGGCGCGGCCTCGCTGGTATTCGTCACCGTGTCTACCGGCATCGGCGGCGGGGTGATCTCCGATGGCCGGATCGTGCATGGGCGCCGCGGGCTCGCAGGCGAAATCGGCCATATGACCATCACGAACGAGAGCGAACGATGCCTTTGCGGGGCGGTGGGCTGCTTCGAGGCGGTGGCGTCGGGCACGGCACTCGGGCGGCGTGCTACGGCTCTGACAAAACCAGGCGACGGTTCTGCGCTGCGAATGCTGTCCCACGACGGCGAGGTGACTGGTCGACACGTTGTCGACGCGGCGCGCGGCGGCGACGAAACGGCACTTGGGCTGATTGACCAGGAAGCCCGCTGGCTGGGCATCGGCTTTACCAATCTGCTCCATCTCTATTCGCCCGATATGATCGTCATGGGCGGTGGAATTTCCCACGGATACGATCTCCTTCGGCGAGCGATTGAGGCTACCATTCATGAGCGAGTGATGCCCGCTTATCGCGACGTGCCCGTGGTGCCGGCGCAACTCGGGAGCCATGCTGGATTGATAGGCGCCGCAAGCCTGATTTTTTCAATTTAGACACGTCAGAAAACTGCCGTTTGCGATCCTCCGGTGGTCCAGAAACGTGGGGCGGTTCAGTGGCAGGATCGATATCCAATCAATATGGACGGGTTGTACAAAGTTTGAGTTGACCGCTTTCGATGGCGAGGCGACATTCGCAACCTGTAGCAAGGCAGGAGGAAAAACGATGGACGAGTCGGACGGTTGGCGCCATATGGCAAGCGCACCAAAAGACGGCAGTCGAATCCTCGTCACGATACGCCCATCCGAACAGGGGCCGGCAGAAGTTGACCTCGCTTATTGGTCGAAAGGCGATCAGTTTGCGGGAGAAGGCTGGCGCGCATCGGATTCCTCGCCCGGACAGGTCATCGAATATGCCGAGCCGGAATTGAAGTGTTGGATGCCAATGCCGTCGGCCAACCTCAATCGCACCTCAATGCCCTCGCCCTGGGAAGGCGATGACGACCAGAACCTCGACGGGTCAGGGATTTAGAGATCGCCCCGCATAACAATGGTTCCTGCCCCCGCAAAGACCGCTGAAAGTGACGATGACGTTCGCCATGGTCTGAAGTCGATCCAGAAATCTGCCCGTTTGGACCGAAGAGGCGAGTGATCGGTCGCGACATCAGCGTTCGTGTTCGCACGAGGCGCTGCAGGGCTTAAGGCTCCGTTCATCTTGGACGGCGCGGCTCCTCAAGACGGCTCCGCAGTTTACAGACTTTGGATGCTATGCCCGCCCTGTTGGGCTGGTTCCAAAGCTCTCGCGAAACCGGCGGGAGAAGTGCGAGCGCGACACGTAGCCCGCAGCCTCGGCGGCGGCGATTGCCGTAGCGCCGGATGTGATTGCATGTTGCGCGGCCTTCAGGCGCTCGCGCCGCAAGATTGCACGGAAGGAGGTGCCGTCTGTGGCCAACCGACGTCGCAGCGTGGACGCTCCAATTCCGAGTTTTCCTGCGACATCAGAAACGTTCCAAGCCTGCGAAGGGGCCGTTGCGATCAGCCAGGCGATGTCGTCCGACAGGCTTTGTCTGAAGAGTGGCCGTGCCTCGGCAAGCGGCCGCAATAGCGCCAGAACTTCCGTCAGCCTGAGCCGTTTGATCGTTTCGCCGACGCTGACATCAGCGATCGTGGACGCGGCGTGACCAATCGTCTCGACGAGATCGATGCTCAGCGGCACGGCGTCGAGATCGACGGCACTACGGGCGCGCTCCGCAACGGACAACGGTGGGATGCCCTCCGGCAGGAACGGCACGTCAAGCCGCAACGCTGCGTAGACGCCCGTTTTATCGTCTGGAATGTTGACCACGTCGATCGGCACACCACCGGGCAACACGAAGAGCGAGCCGGCCGGGAAGGACCGGGTGCGATCGCCAAGCCACACGTCCTTCTGGCCGTAAAGCACGACGCAGATCATGGGACAATCAAGCCGAAGAGCTGCCACCCGTTCGCGGTCGAAGCAGCAATAGGCGAAAAGCTGCTGGCCATAAGGATGCATCCCAACATCGAGCTTTCCCGCCACCACGGGGCGGAGTCGATCGAGCAGGCGGTGGGAAAGCTCGGAACGTCGGTCGCGCATCATCATGTTCATAAGCGCAATATATGAGAAGGCGCGGCAAGAAAAAATACCGCGCGTGAGCGTTTCGGGCTCAAGTGATCGCAAATCTGGCGCATAGCGTGCGACGAAGGGCGGCACAAGGAGGGTCTTCAAGACAAGGAGACCTTCATGAAGACCTTCAAATTTGCGCTTGCGATCGGGGCAACGGTCGCATCGCTATCTTTCGCCTCCACACCGACACGCGCTGCTCCAGACCTGGAGCTCTGGCGTCTCGATTGCGGCGACGTCGTCGTCAAGGATTTGTCGATGTTTTCAGACACCTTCGCTTCTGCCGGCAAGAAAGGCGTGCTGACGGATAGCTGCTACGTGATCCGCCACGGTGGTGACTACCTGCTGTGGGACACCGGGCTTCCTGCCGGCCTCATCGGCAAGGCACGGGATCAGGATGCGCCGATCGGCGTCTCGCTCAAAACCGACATTCCGACCCAGTTGAAACAGATCGGCATCAAACCGGAGCAAATCGCAACCGTCGGCATCAGCCACAATCATTTCGACCATCTCGGGCAGGCCGCGACCTTTTCGAAAGCCACGCTGATGATCGGCGCCGCCGATTGGCAGACTTTTCACGACAATCCTCTGCCCTTCGCGGTCGTACCGGATCTCGTCAAACCCTGGCTCGATGGCAAGGCGAAACTCGACCTCGTGACCGGCGACCGTGACGTCTTCGGCGACGGTTCCGTGATCATGCTGTCGATGCCCGGTCATACGAAAGGGGAAGCCGCCCTCCTGGTAAGGCTTGCAAAGATGGGGCCGGTCCTGCTTTCCGGCGATGTCGTGCATTTCGAGGATAATCTGGCCACTCACGGTGTGCCGGGTTTCAATGAAAACCGTGCCGACACGCTCGCATCGATGGAACGCCTTGAGGCGATTGCAGCGGGGCTGAACGCAACGCTCGTCATCCAGCACGATCCCACCCATATCTCCCGCCTGCCGGCCTTCCCCGAAAGCGCAAGATAAGCGACACGGTTGCCATTGGCACAGGGCCACAATTGCCACCGGCGTTAACATGCCGGTGGCAGCAACCCGGTCGAACTCGTCAACATCGTTCCCCGTGTCTCATCCGTCGGCCGTGTCGCGCAATTGCCTCCCCGATTTCACTGCAGTTCGGTGATCAGACTGTAGAGACGTGCGACCGAGGCATCATCGTCTCGCTCCATTCCTGCAGCGGCAGTCATCAGAAATAGTTGCAGGGCCTCTGCTGCCATTGGCGTCGGGAACCGCAATTCTCGGGCGATGTCGCCGACGATGCCGAGATCCTTGGTGAATATGCCGACGGCGCTGCGGGGCGCATAGTCCTCGTCAAGCACATGGGGGATGCGGTTTTCGAACATCCAGGAATTGCCGGCCGACTTGGTGATGACCTCGTAGACTTTCGTCAGATCCAGACCCAGCCTCTTGGCAAAAGAGATGGCCTCGCATGCCGCAGCAATATGCACTCCCGCCAGAAGCTGGTTGACGATCTTGAACGATGTTCCGATGCCCGCCTCGTCGCCGAGCGTGTAGACGGTTTCGGCGACCATATCGAGCGCCGGTTTTGCCGCTGCGAAAGCCTGCGGAGATCCAGACGCCATGACGGTCAGCCTGCCTTCCGCCGCCTTCGCGGCTCCCCCGCTGATCGGGGCATCAAGATAGTGAAACCCCTTTTCCTCAACCCTTGCGGCGAAGTCTCGTGCATCCTTCGGCGCGAGCGTAGCACAGGAGACGATCACCGCGCCTTTGCTCAAATCCTTGACGATGCCTTCAGGGCCGAAAATCACCTCTTCGGTCTGTTTCGCGTTGACGAGAACCAGGAAGACAACATCTGCGTCCCGAACCACGCCCGCCAACGTGTCGCCGGTCCTTCCTCCTGCGGCCTCGAAGGCGGCCCGGACGTCCGCTCGAATATCGTAACCGCGTATGGATGCTCCGTGCGCCAGAGCCGATCTGGCCATGCCCATTCCCATCGAGCCAAGGCCCACAACCGCAATATCCATTGAATGATCCCTCCGTATTTTAACGTTCAAATTTCCCACCGAATGCCTGAACCCGGTGGCTTGCAGTCAGAACTGGGAAGCCCGAACCGCGATCACTGAAAAACCAGCTGCATACCGCTGCCGCAACGGCCACTTTGGTGAGTGGTACCAGATCGATTGCCGAACGGTCGACGGAAAAAGCCAGCGAGTCGGAGATGCATTTCCCCGCATCCGAGCTGCGCACGTCATTGTCGATATCATGCGGTGGCAGGCGAGCACGGAACGGAAGCCGAGGCGCTCCATCGCGTGCCGCCGATGAGCATCCGATCAGACCCCTGTTTCGAACAACGCTGCATAAACCAGCCGTTCTTCGATCACCCGGCGATTGAATACCGCATTGCCGCGCCGTTCCGGAACGGTGCTGTCGGTGTAATAACGTTCGAATTCACGCAGCATCAGCCGCGCCGGTTTGCCACCGGTATCGGGCAGCGCCAGCGAAACCGACCATATTTCCGGATCGAGGAAGCCGGGGAGTATGACGGCGGGGTCAAGCACCGCATCTGTTGCTGCCGAAAGGTCAAGTGATGATGACAGGGAGATGGCCCGGCCTGCACGCGGCTCGACCATCCGCGCGCCAGGTGCGGCAGCGGCCGGAAGGGCAAAGATGCCGCCCGGATTGATGCCTGGCGTCACCAACGGGTTGTCGTTCGCGTCGCCACCAACAATTGCGCTCGCCAGGATGCTTTGGTCGCGCCAGGCCAGATCGGAATCGATCTGGGGGTCACGGGTCTGAAGCACCAGCTCGACACGATTGCGGCCGGTCTCGTGGACGCCGCCGATAAACGATATATTTGTGTATTCGGAATCGACAGGAAACTTCATCGGTCCAAAATGAGGCACCTTGCCGGTGAGCTTGAGGCTGATCTGGTTGCCGGTCATCTGCAGGTTGGCCTTGCGTCTGGGCAGAACCTGCGAGAACTCGGTCATCACTACCTTTGAAATCTTGGCGGATGACAAGGCGTTGGGTTGATAGCGCACCAGGGCAAGCCGGACAAAGGGCGTATAGGCAATGCCCGGATCGAGTTCGATATCGCAATACCACAGGTGCCGGTCTGCATCCCAGTGGACCCGATGGCCGATCACTTCGACAAAGTTGCCGTCGGGATGTTCCTGAAGCTTGAGCTGCTCGGACGTCACCCGTGCTGCGAAGTTGCTGGCGCTTGTCTTGGTCTTCGGCAGATCGGTATCCCAGAGCGGGTCCAGGCCCCATTGGGTCACGACGGGCTGCATCTTGGCCGGAATATCGGTAAAGCGGGCATTCTCGCCAAAGACGACGACGCCGAGAAGTTCGCCGTCTCCGGAACTGAACCAGGGACGGTCGAGCCAGACGCGCAGGCCGTTGCCGATGCGGGTAATCTGCTGAGCGCTACCGGAACCTGTGCGGGTCCAGCGGAATGTCGGCACGACATAAAGCACACGCGGATCATCGGGTGGGGCACTGGCGAGAACAAGTGCCTGGCCGGTATCGCCTGCGGGATCGGTAAGAACCGGAGCACCCGCATCGTCGTCAGCGGCGAGCTTGACGGGTGCGCCGGTGGCGATCGGACCAAGGCGGGTGACAAGATCGCGAACGGCAAAAAGTGACGGTGGCAGATACTCGCGGAAGCGCGTCGTGGCGCGCAGGCGATAATGGATCAACCGGAATTTCGTGTCGCCGAACTCATGGCGGTTCGCCGGGGCTCGGGGCCGAGCCGGATCATGGATCTGGCTATTGATGGCATCATCGAGATTGAATTCATTGTCGTGGTTCTCGGCAAGCTGGATCTCGCCGAGCTGGCCCTTCCCGACAATCCGCTCCGGTGCGGGCTTGCTGAGGTCATCGACCCATTCGTGCCAATCGGCCTCGATCTCGAACTTGCCGGTCGAAGGACCGTGCAGCCGAACGATACGGGAATGCAGATCGGTGAATTTCGAGCCCGGTTCTCGAAAGTTGGAGAACGCAATGAGTTCGGGCAGGCAGACCGGCTGCTGCGTGGCATGCACCATAACCAGATTGCGGAACGGCGTCAGAAGCCAATTGGCACCCATGACGGCCATCCCGGAAACGAATTTGCGCTCTGCCGTGCTCAACGTCCAATGGGGTACACCGAACGTTTCGATCAAATGGGGATCCGCAAAACTCGAATAGACGAGCCGCACGATCCGTCCCTTGGCAACAAAAAACGTCAGTGTTCTCTCGTTCTCGTCCCATTTCGGCGCGCCATCATCAACGAATGCCTCCTTGCAAGGCAATTCCGTCAGATCCGCCTTTCTCTCCGCAACAATCAGGCGAAAACCACGGCTGTGCGGCCAATCCTCCTGGTTCGCCACCATGAGCACCAGTTCCTGATTGGGAGCGCGGCGCACGACGCAGCTTGGCCCGAGGATCATTTCGGTGACGACGCCAGGCAGCGCATGTCCGGGGGCGGCGCGCAGCGCGATACCGGCCGCCGCCGCGTCCGGCAGATAAGGAGTTTCAACCGTCGCTTCACGATGAATGACATATTGGCCGGCGGAAAGGCGGTCGCCTTCCGGATTGGCCGGCCCGGGCAGTGCCGGCGGCACGGCGTTGGTCTTGGCGATTTCGGTAAGCGAGGTAGGTGTGATCAGCTCGACTTGTGCGCCGGCTTCGGCATCGTAAAGCGTGCCTGCCTCGCGAGCCGCGATTTCGTAGCCTTTCTTGATGGTCAGGGGGTCGGCAAAGAAAGGGTCGAAAAGGCCGTGCTGCTCACATTGCTGCTGCGAGGATTTCGGCGGCACCAAGTGACGCTCGTTGAGTGCTCTATATTCGAAGTCCTGCGATTCCGGCTTGGCGATGGCCGCAGAAAAATCCGCTGTGCCGAGATAGGCATCAGCGTCGCTGTCGAAGTTGCTGCGGACAACCATGCGTTCGAGAGATTCGCCTTCGCTCACCCGGTGACGCTGCACCAGCGCCGGTGGATCGATTGGTTCGAAGCGCCAATAACCGACGGCATCGGTTGCCTGCTCGAGTTCACCAAGGGTCGGATCGTCCTTTTCGAGGCTGTTACCGGCGCTGTCGACCAGGCGGGCTCGGAAACGATAGAGCTGACCGAACCGCAGCTTCGGCAATGAGCCCTTGGCAGCCTTGAACTGGGCGGCGATCCCATTGCCGTCGGCTGCCTCGTCGGTGATCACAGCGTGCTGTTCACTTTGCAGCTGCGTATCCTTGACCGGAGCGGATCGCAGCACCAGGCCCGGACGCGGGGCGCTGAGGCTCCAGCCGGTCCAGCGGAACAGCGACTCGTGCAGATAATGATCGTCGGGATCTACTCCGTCGCTCGCAGTGCTTGTTGTCGAAGCTCCAGAGACATAACCTTCGTCGGGAGGCAGAGGCAGCGACGTACCGGATTTGATCAACCGGTAGTCGCCGACGCGGGCGCAAAGCGAGAACCATTTGCCCGGCGTAATCTCATCCTTGACGGGAGAGACATCAACCCGGAATCCGCGTATCACGTCCTCGGCAAAAAACACGATTCTGTTGCCGTTGGCAGATTCGACAGCCTGATTTTTCAGGGCGGCGGCGGCGGCATCGGCGGCAACTTGTGCCGCCCGGCCGTGACGAGACACACCAAGGCCGCCGGAGCGCAAGGCAGCAACAGCCTGCTTGTCGCCCGTCGTATAGGTCACCTCGCCATCGATCTGGCGCAGGCTGAGACTTTTGCCGACAAGGTTCTGTGCGCTGAGAGTGAAGCCCACCGTCTTGTGCACGGCCCCATCCGGGTCGACCTGATAGACGTCGAACAGACCGGGCTTGTCCTTTTCAACCAGGCCCCAGTTGTCGTCGGAAGCTTCGAGCCTGAGCAGGCCGCGCTGGAAGTCACTGCTGCGCGGCCGGGTGAAGAAACGCTCCTTGTCGTCCTGCCAGGCCGTGCGTGGCGTGGTATCATCATTCGGGTCGTGGCTGCCCGGCAGGCTGACCAGCAGCGACATCAGCCCTTTGCCGATGCCGCCGCCGGCGGCGATGGCCTGGTCGAATGGCTCATCGTCTTCGATCACACAATCGATCAAAAGCCCGAGCGCACGCAGCAGGGATGGATAGTCGGCGTAGGAGGCGACGATCCGGTGAAAATCGAAATCGGGTACTTTCGGCGGTGCCGGAATATCGGCATAGGACGGACGGCGCATGGCGCGCTCGGCGGCGCTCGGCGGTTCACGGTTGTAAAAACGATTGGCTTGATAGTAGGCATATTCGTCCGCGCTGGCGAACTGATCCATGAGCGAGGCGTCCGGCGCGCCGACAAGCGGCGTGTTGGGTCCGCCGGGCCGCGGGTTGAACCAGTCGGCCGGCAGGGTGCGTCGTACCACCTGTCCGGCGACTGGCGGACTTCCGGTTTCCTCTGCATCGATCGCGGCAACCGGAGTGCGGTATAGTCCACCGGGTCCGAAAACCGCATCATTCAGGAAGTTCTCGATCGACCTTCCGTTTTCCGCCTCGCCGAAAAAACGCGAAAATCCGGGCAAGGCAACTTCAATCGGGCGATCGCCCAGATTGAACTTCTGCGTTCGCGTGCCAATGCCGGTCAGCATCTCCTTGAGATCGGGATGGGCGTCTTTCCAGGGCAGCAAGGTCGGATGGTTCGAGGCCGCCTGCACCGCAAGCCGCCCATAGTGGCGTCGGAGGAATTTGAGCACATTGCGGACCTGGAACGAGCGCAGATTGACTTTGCTCATGTCCTTGAACTGGAAACCGGCCACCGGTGTCGTGGTACCGAACAGTTGCTTCCAAAGATCGGAATCACCCAGATTCAAGGGTCTCAGGGGAACCTCGGCAGGCCCTACCCTAAGCCCGAATTTCGCATCCGCCATCAGCGCCGGCCAGTCGAGAAATTCCGGAAACGCCTTGAGAACCTGCTCGTCGGCTGCCTGCGGCCGAAGCCTTGGAGAGACGGATATCGTCACCCGGCGCCTGCCGCCATTCGGCCCGTCGGTAAAACGCCCATGAGGCAGAACCGTCCAAAGAAGTGTCTGGGTTGCCATCGATTATCCTCCCCGCTCAGGCAAAAGCTTCGCAATGGTCGCGCCATGCATATTCAGTATCGGCATCGATCTGGCCGAGCTCCTGATCCAGCGGGACAGTGGGATTAAAGCCGAGCATCTCGCGCAGGCTCGGATCGCCATTGGCGCCCGAGAATTTGCGTTCGCACGTTATCGTTACGCTACCGGAGAAAATGAACACCGATATCTCGATCGTCAGTTGCGCCTTGCCGACGCATTTGCCCGACTGGAACTCGTAACGAAGCTCCAGATAAAGTTCGAGCGAGGCCGTGATGATGCCGAGCACGCTGACATGGCCGCCGAGCCGGAAGTAGCCTGTGAGCGAGGCGGCATCCTGTTCCATGCGGAAATAAATTCCGGCCATGACATGCACGCCACCCGAGGCAACACCAAGATCGATGGAAATGCTGGCGCCGAACTCGAACGACGCCTCGAGGATCTGGACGCCGTGCGGATCGATGGTGACACCAAAGAAGCCACCGCCGCCGAACATGTAGACCGTAAGGCAGAACGGCTGCTCTCGGGTGCAGAAATTGAAGCGGACGCTCAGCGGCTGACCGATGAAAGGCACGGTAAACCCGGCGCCAAGGCCCAGATTGCTCAGGCTCATGACCCCGATGCTGATGCTGGGCAATGTGACCGAGAAGCCGGCATCGATGCCCTTGGTCGAGATATCGAGATAGGGCGGGTCGCTGAAACCATCGAGCGGGATGAGGTCGCGCAGGGTTTCGACAAAACTCAACGGACCGACGAACTTGATGTCGTTGAGCAGCACATCGACATCCATCTTGGCGGCACTGTCGATGGAAAATTCAATTTTCTCGAAGTTCAGCTCGAGAAAGCTGGCAGGCGCAATCAGCACAAGATCAAAATGCTTGAGGCCGCAGGAGACACTGATCTTGGGTGCCGAGGCGCCATTTTTCTTGACCTTGGCTTCCACAGCAATCAGGAAACCATGCCTGTCGTTGGCTCGGAACAGCGCCTTGTCAGGCGTGTGTGCCGTTCCCGGCAGCCACCAGCTGTCGATTTCCGGGTTCCAGTCGAAGCGGATCGTCAGTTCTTCGCCGACGAGCCCTTCTATCAGTTTGAGCAGATCGGCAATGCCCCCGATGACCTCTTCGACAGCAGTCATGGCGTCGACAATGACTTTGCGCGGGGCACCGTCAAGCAGATCGAAACCGCCCACAGTGGTTTTGAGCGGGCCGATGGCACCAGCCACCGCTTCGACCCGTGTTTGCAGTGTCGCCGGATCGGAGAACAGGGCTTCGATCTGACTTGGATCACCAACAATGGCATCAAGCGCATCGAACAGCGCCTTACCCTGTGCCACAAGCAACGGCAGCGTCTGAAGGTCTTCAAGAACCGCGTCGAGCTGGGCAACAAAACCGAGAAGGCTCTGGCGGATACCTGATGGCAGATTGACGCCACCGATATTCGCGTTAGCCGCGGTCTTGAGGTCGGCAAGGCGGGCGCGGGCCGTCGTGATGCTCGCCGGGATATTGGTGAGATCCGGAGCCGAGGCCGCCCCGTTGACGACGAGCGAGGCGAGAGCCTGCAATTTGGCCGCAACATCGTTGAGCGCCGCCATGAGCTGGTTGGCTGCTGCCTCTACAGGGGCAATTTGCGCGGCTGCATAGGCCTTTGCTTGTGCAAGCAGGTCGTTCAACGACGCCTTGAAGGCCGACATTGCGGCATCGCCGATGCTGCTTGGCTGCGAAGCGATCCCTTCAATGAAAGAATAAAGACGCGCCAGGCCGTTGATGAAGGATTCGACCTGGGTGCTGGCTTCGCTGCCGAACTTCGGAATTTTTTCCGGCGAGTCGACGAGATTTGCAACAGCCTCGATGACTTCGCCCAAGGGAATGCAGCCGAAGAGCAAAGGCAAGGGCAGATCGCTGATCGACGTCGGGAAGCCACCGCCGGCAGGCACTTTGCCTTCGATAAACTGGCCGACATCTCCCATGACCGGACCGGCAAAACGGGACAGGGCGTTGGGTTTCAAATTGGGCTGGACAAAACCGCCCGACCGATCGCCCTGCGACGAAAAATCGAGCTTGGCCATATCAGGATTGTTCTTTACGTCGGCAAAGACCTCGCCGACATTGGTGTCGAAGCCCTTCCTGAGATAGAACGCGTTCCAGACCAGGGCGTTCGATTTGGTGCTGCCGCTGAGATGGGCGAGCGCACCGATGCGAGCCCGTGTCTCGGCGACCTTGGGGAAAAATACCGGCCGGTTGAGCCCGTTGCTGAAATTGCGCAGCGTCTGGTTGTTGGCCTCAACCTCGCCGCCAAAATCGATCTCCTCGACCTGGACCGATGTATCGCCGGCCTTGACGCTCGTGGCCATCGCAACCCGCTGCAGATTGAGACCAGCCGTATGTTTGGCGCCGGCATTGGTATAGTCCTGGTTCGCAATGGCTGCATTGGTTTCCGCAGCGGTGAAATCAGGAACGAGCTTGGTGCTGCCCGGGTTCAGAATACGCGGGCATGCCAGCGTGTTATCCATGAAAATCATCGGCAGATCAAAAGCCACGCGCCGCCCATCGAGATCGGTTGCGACGAACTGGAATTTAAATGGCTGGCCATTGACATTGGGCCAGAACATACGCTGCCCGAATCCGGTGATATCCGAGGCCGTCGGCTGATCGAGATTTGGCGTTACCTGCGTGAGAACCCGTATGTTGGTGAATGGGAACTGGCGGCCATAGAACACATTGCCCGCATTGTTTCGCAACTGATCTGCACCAGGCTCCACATAATTGCGCTCGCGTTCCCGTACGATGAGAAACAGGCGTTGACGCAAATATGCAGCGTTGCCCGGCATCTGCTCGATGACCGGTTTGCCCTCACCGTCCTTGGCGCCATTGTGGAACTTGCGCTCGCTGACTTTGACCAGAGAAACACGATGGCCAAAGGGGAACAGGAACCCGCGATAGACGACACGCACATAGTGGTCTCGCCCCATGCTGGCACGATGACCCCACTCCTCGACCGAAAGACCCGGCGGATCCCAGTTGCCGCGTGATTCAAGCCAGCCGCCAAGTGCCGTCAGCATCATCAGATTGGTATCGACGGGCTGCGGTGCGTAGTTCGACACCGAGAAGTTCGATGAAAGATGCGCAATCTGGAACCGATCGTAGTCGTCGAGCGGCATACGGAAGGGAGCGGTGCTCGGCGCGGGCAGCGCGGCGGCAACAGGGACCGGCCAGCCGCTTTGCATCGACTTGGTCGAACCTTCGCCGGTCAGCGCCCAGATCGCCCGCACGGTGCGGTTGGGATCATCATAGGGCGGCTCGATCGCCTTGCCGTTGGCATCAGGAGCGACGAGCCTGGAGTGCCAGAGTTCGGTGCGGCTTGTGGCCGGCGAGGTCGCAGGGGCTGCCGCGTGGCGCCATTTTTCCGCCGCATGGGGCGACAGGATCAGCCGCCACGGCAACTCGATCGACGTCGTTAGTGCCGACGGCAACGCCGGACGAGGCGCGCCCGGCCTGAACGGCACGGCAACATCGATATCGAAACGATCCCGTGGCAGCGCCTTAAGCGCGGTGCCACCCGAAAATTGGCGCGCTCTCAATGTTGCGAAATCACTTTGGACAGCGGCAAGCTGGGTGCTTCTGATGGCGAAACTGGCCAGGGCAGCCCGCTTGGCGGCCGGCAAGGCGGCTAACTTGCGGCTATCGAATAGATCTGTCGTGGTGAACACGCGCCGCCCCGCCCCGCGAGGTCCCGCATTTGCCGCCACTTTTAGACTTAACGCCTGACAGGCGTCGAGAACTCCCTCCAAAGTATAGGGAACATCAAATCCATCCGGCACCTGGAAGACCAGTCGTGATTCCCCGGCAATGCGCGCCCTGATCGGAGGCGCACGCGGAGTTTCTGTGCCACCCGCGGGATCTTCCTTGACCTCTTCGTCAGGCCGCTGCGCGGCAGGATTTTGAGTTCCGGAGGGCCGGGTCTCGAAAAACGTTTCCTCGGTGATCGACTGGGGCGGAAAATGCAAAATGACATGAGCAGCACCCGAAGCCTGCTTTTTCAGTCGGGGCGGCGTTCCTGCAACGATCGTCAGATTGCGCGTCTCGATACGCAGCGCAACCAAGTCATCGGGTCTGACAACCGCATCACCCGGCCGGTTTTGCTCAAAGAGATTGCCGACAAAATCGAGCGGACGCGGGACGAATATCGTCCCCAAATCAATACCGGTCACGGGACCGACGATTGTGCCTGCCGTATCCGTCAGCACGCTCGTGCTGGCGTCCAGGCCTCCCGCACGTATTTGAGTGAGAGATGGAGACTGCGTTCCCGCCCTGATCGGTCGTTTTACCATCATCCGCCCTCCCCGCAGCGATAGAATAACATCTGCACGGGCCGTTGCGCCCGAAGCCACCAATTCCCGAAAAAAGAAAGACAATTCGACGACGAAGAAAAAGATGGAAAAGAACATTCATCTTCTCGCCAAACAGCAGGCGATGAGGTGAATGTTCTATTTCTTTTTCTATTGCTGCCGTGGCAAACAATATAAATCCAAGGGCAATCTACACTAAATATTAGCATAATTGCGAATGCACTATGGCTATCGGTAACGAATTCCTATCAAAGATAACTGAACCAACGAGATTGGTTCAATTTGGCTCGCAACGGCAACGGCTTTTAAAGCCTTGCAAGGAGTTCGCTGCCCGTGTCTGACAGATGTCTTTGATCCTGAGCTTCAATTCGGCCTGCTTGCCGCGCATGGACTTGCAGACGTAAAGCGGCCGATCGATCTTCAACGCCGAACATGCACGTCGGATGGCGATCGTTGAAGAACCTTCGACAGCAGATTACCGCTTCGCCCTTCATTTCGGTATCGCGACAACAACGCTGAGGCCGACTGGATTGCGCTGCCGCAGCTCCAATGTGCCTTGGTGGGCGTGAACGATATCTGCGACGATCGATAGACCGAGGCCGAAGCCGCCTCCAGCGCGAGACTGGTCCGACTTGAAGAACGGCTCAAGGACCCGCTCTCTAAGTTCCTGCGGAATACCTGGGCCGTCATCTTCAACGATGATCAGCACGGTTTCCGGCCGCTCTGCCATCGTCACCTCGACCTTGCCTGCAAATTTGACGGCGTTGTCGCAAAGATTGGTGACCGCGCGCGTGATGGAAAGCGGCCGGCACCTGGCCAGAAGCCGGTTCGGCCCGGTATATCGGACGGCGTGGCCGATATCGGCAAACTCGCTGCAGACCGTCTGTAGGATGCTGGCGACGTCTACGAGCTCGATCATCTCGGTCGCATAGTCGTTTCTAAGATAGTTCAGGCTCTCTACCAGGAGGCTCTCGATTCGATCGATGTCGGAAAGCAGAGCGTCTTTCTGACTGCCGTCGCCCATCCGCTCCACACGCAGTTTCAGCCGCGTCAGCGGCGTGCGCAGATCGTGGCCGATGCCGCGCAGCATCCGGGTGCGGGCTTCGATCATCAGACGGATGCGCCGACGCATGCCGTTCAATGCCCGGGCCAATGCAACGATCTCGACCGTTCCCCTCTCCTCGAAGACAGGAGAACCGGTGGTAATATCGGAAACCGCTGCCGCATGGGCAATGCGCTGTATGGGTTCCGTGATCGCCCTGATCGCGAATATGAAGAAAAAGCCGATCAATACGAAAAAGGCGACGAAGTAATAGGGGCCGCGTCCCAGGAACGCGCTGCTCAGCACGGAATCCGGAAAACCCGAGGTGATGACGATCGTGCCGTCGTCGACACGCGCGGCAATCACCCGCCGGTCATCGAGGAAGGTCTGCCAACCGCCGATTGGCGGCGCGTTGTCTGGCGGAAACAACCGCGCAGTGACGACGTCCAGAACGCTCTGGTGGCTCGAAGACTGTGCAAACCGGCTCGCGGTCGCCGTCGGCGTAAGTTCGATGTCCCAGCCGGCGCGACGTGCGTTGGCGAGGATGATCTGCCGATCTTCAGGCGAGGCAGGTCCGAGAAGCTCTGCGATGGCATTCAGCTTTTCGGCGATATTCTCGATATCCGGGGCGGCAAGATCTTCCCTCGCCCAGCGCTCCACCGCATCGCCCATGGTGATGATCGTCACCAGCGCAACCAGAATGATGATGGTGATCTGGCCGCGGATCGTCATCGTGACACGATGCAGGCGCCTAAACATCGGCCTCTTCCACCCGCGCGGTAAACACGTAACCGCCAAGCCGGACCGTCTTGATGAGAAGCGGATCGCGGGGGTCCTTCTCGATCTTCTGTCTGAGCCGGCTGATATGCACGTCGATGCTCCGCTCGATCGGACCGGCGAGCCCCGCATGCGTGACCGCAAGCAACTGCTCGCGCGTCAGAACCCGACCGGCATTGCGGCAAAAGGCAAGAAGCAGATCGAACTCGTGGGTGGTCATGGCAATCCTGGCCTGGGCCGGATCGTGGACCTGACGCCGGGCCGGATCGATCCGCCAGCCCTCGAAACGTAAAAGTCTGTGTGCGGGCCTTACCTCCCGCTGCGCAGACAAGCCCGACCGGCGCAGAAGGCCTTTGATCCGGGCCAGGAGCTCACGCAGAACGAAGGGTTTGGTGACATAGTCGTCCGCGCCGATCTCCAGCCCGACGATCCTGTCGATGTCGGTGCTCAAGGATGTCAGCATCAGGATCGGGATGCCCCCGCCTGTGCGCAGGCGCCGGCAGAGACTGAGACCATCTTCGCCCGGCAGCATGACATCGAGGACAACGAGATCGAAGGACATCGCACGCATCTTCGCGTCCATCGCTGCGCCATCGGCCGCGAACTCCGCATCCATACCCTGCTCGACGAAACTGTCCCGCAGCATTTCGGCAATCTGACGATCGTCCTCGACGATCAGGATCCTCGGCCGTTCGACGGCCGCTCGTGCACGCTCATCAACCAATCACACCACCTCCGTTCTTCGGCCTCATCCTTACCATGACGAGCGAGGCCGTCCTCTCCCGCGATTGTGAAGAAATGTTTCAATGGCGCAGTACGGCCCGCCCAAGCAGAAACAATTCTTAACAACATCCAACACGCAATGCCCGTCGTGCATGGCACTGCTGAGGCGTGGCGTGCTTCCAGGTCGGTTTCGGGGGATGCGCGCGAAGTCAACCTCGGAGCATTCATGTCTGCCTCTAACAAACTGACCGCCGATCGGTCCCGGCTGCTTTCCATCGCCGTGGCGTCGCTGTTCTTATCGCCCTTTGCCGCGCAAGCCGCCGACTTCACAAGCGATGGGCAGACCGCGCAGGAACCGCCACCGCCAGACCCGGAGCGTTTCGGCCCGGTCCGCCAGACGTTGCACGATTGGCACGTCGTCATCGGCGCCGGCGCTGCCTTCAAACCGAAATACGAGGGAAGCGATGAGTTTGAAGTCTCGCCGTTCCCCTTCATATCGGCCGAATTCTTCGACCGGATCACCATCGATCCAAGCGGCATCGAGATAAAGGCCTTCGAGAAGGATGCTTTCCGGTTCGACGTCAACGTCGGCTACGACTCGGGCCGCGACGAGGACGATGCCGACACACTGCGCGGCATGGGCGACATCGATTTCGGCGCGACGGTCGGCGGCAAGGCCACCTACACGTTCGGGCCTGCCAATGTCTTCGTCTCGGTCGACAAGACGATCGGCGGAAGCGAGGGGCTGCTCGCAACCGCCGGCGCGGCAATCTCGCAGCCCCTGTCCGAGCATCTCATCCTCGGCGCCGAGGCCTCTGCCACCTTTGCGGACGACAACTACATGGAAGCCTATTTCGGTGTCGACGCCGCCCAGTCAGCCCGCTCCGGTCATGCGCAGTACAAGGCTGGGGCCGGGATCAAGAGTGTCGATCTCTCCGCCTCGGCCACCTACCTGATCAACGAGAACTGGGTGGTCAGGGGCGAGCAAGGCGTGAGCTTCCTGGTCGGAGACGCGGCAGATAGCCCGATCGTCAAGGAAAAGGTTCAGTCGAAAACCATGCTGATGCTGGGTTACCGGTTCTGACCTCGGCCGGTCAAAGCATCCTGTTCAAAACCCGAGGGGTCGCCGATGCGGCGGCCCTAAACATCCGGCAATCAAACAAGAATCGCGCAGGGAATGAATAGATGACCTCCTTCACGCCGCTCTCTCGCACGCCCTGCCTGTCGCAGGGCGACCGACCGTTCCAAAACTCCAGGACGGGTCGCCTGGTATCGATCGCCCTGCTGTCTGCGACCGCGGGGCTGCCAATCCACGGCTTCGCCGCTGATATGGACGCACCGAAAGTGTCGGTTATCGCTGCGAGAGCCCAGGTTCTCGAACAGAGCGTTTCCGTCGTCGGCACGGTCGTTGCGATGGAAACGACGCTCGTCAACACCGATCTCTCCGGAGCCCGGATAGTCTCGATCGCCGCCGAAGAAGGCGATCTTGTCAGCCGCGGACAAGTGCTTGCGACACTGGATACGTCGAGGATCGATGTCGAGCTTATGCAAAACGAAGCGCAGGCGGCAAGCGCGGCAGCACAACTCGGGCAGGCCTCAAGTGCGCTCGACAATGCCTTGATTTCGCAGGAGGAGGCCGAGGCGGATCTTACGCGCGCGCAAAAGCTCGTCCCCAAGGGCTTGATGTCGCAAGAAGCGCTTGAGCAGCGACAAAAGGCGCGCGCGCGCGCAGAGGTGACGGTGCGAGCCAGCAGGCAGGCCGTCCAGTCGGCAGAAGCAGCCGCCAAGACTGTCGCTGCGGAGCGCAAGGATATTGAATTGCGACTGAGCTATGCGACGATTGTCGCGCCGGTGGCCGGCCGGATCATCAACCGGTCCGCCAAGGTCGGCGCGACCGCCTCCTCATCCAGCGAGCAGCTTTTCATCATCGCAAATGACGACCAGCTCGAACTGGAAGCGGAAATCCCGCAGGCCCAGTTCGATGTGGTGCCCGTCGGCGCCGTCGCTCATGTTTTTCTCGGCGACGGTCGTGATGGTTTGACAGGCGCCGTCCGTTTCGTCGCGCCGGCGCTTGCCGACCGGACACGGCTCGGACGCGCCCGGATCACCCTGCCCCGTGGACTGGTGGCCCCGATCGGCGCCTTTGCCTCGGCACGTATCGAGATCGGAAGCAGCAAAAGCATATTCCTGCCCGCCTCGGCGATTGCCGGTTCCGGCGAGGAACCGTCAATCAAGATCCTCAGGGACAACAGCATAGAACGAAAGCCGGTTTCGCTCGGTTTTCGCCAAGCCGGTTTCGTTCAGATCCGCTCCGGCGTCGACGAAGGCGACCTGGTGGTGACGAAGTCGGGCGGCTTCATGGAGGCCGGCGACCAGGCGGTCCCGGTCGTGGTGCAGACCGATGCAAGCCCGGTTTCCGAAGGCAACTGAGGTCATCCGATGAACATCTCCGCATGGGCGATCCGCACGCCGCTACCCGTCATTCTCCTGTTCGTCATCCTCACGGGCCTCGGGCTGAAGAGCTACGCAACGCTGCCGATCACCTATTTTCCGGCCATCAACGTCCCGGCAGTCGGTGTGACCGTCGAAGAAGCCGCTGCAGCACCCGATCAGATCGAAATCCAGATCACCAGGCTTATCGAGGACAGCGTCGCGGCCCTTCCCGATATCAAGCATATCGAGTCCACGATTTCGGAAGGTCGATCGGAGACCAAGGTTGAGTTTGAAATCGGCGTGCCGGTCGACCGGGCTGTCTCCGACGTCAGGGATGCGGTCACGAAGATCCGTGATCGGCTGCCGGCGGCCATCGATGAACCTGTCATCGACAGGATCGATTCCGAAAACCAGCCGGTCGTCACCTATTCGGCTCGTAGCGGCTCGATGTCGGCGGAAGATCTGTCCTTTTTCATCAGCGACGTCGTCGTGAGAAAACTCCAGGGACTGGCCGGAATTGGCCGCGTCGAACTCGTCGGCACCGTCAATCGGGAAATCCATGTTCTCCTGAAGGCGGATAGGCTCGCTCCTCTCGGCCTGACGGCGGCCTCGGTCAGCGATCAGATTGCCGCAAGCCAGTTCAATCTGCCGTCCGGGCGGGGCAGTGTCGACGCGCAGGACATGACGGTGGCGACCAAGGCAGCCGTTTCAACCCTCGACGAGCTCAGGGCCATTCGCCTTGCCTTGCCGCAGGGAAAGAGCGTCTCTGTCTCCGATATCGCTGTGGTTACCGACACGAGGGAGAAGCGGCAGGATTTTGCGCGCGTCGACGGCGAGCCGGCGATCGGCTTTACCGTCTACAAGGCGACGGGCGCGGGAGATGTCGACGTTGCCGAAAAAGTTGCCTCGGCTCTTGAGGAGATAGCGGGCTCTAGGCCCGGAACGGAGTTCAAAATCGTCGACGACAGCGTCACGCTGACACTCGCCAACTTTGTGTCTGCCCGCAGCACGCTGATCGAGGGGGCCATCCTTGCCGTGGTCGTCGTCTTCCTGTTCCTGCGCGACTGGCGCGCCACCGTCATTGCCGCCATCAGCCTGCCGCTTTCGGCAATCCCGACCTTCTGGGTCATGGAACTGGCCGGCTTCTCGCTCAACATGCTGAGCCTGCTTGCGATCACCCTGGTGACAGGAATTCTCGTCGACGACTCCATCGTCGAGATCGAAAACATCGTCCGTCACAAAAGCCTCGGCAAAAGCGCCTACAAGGCTGCGATCGACGCGTCCGACGAGATCGGCCTCGCCGTCATTGCGATCTCGGCCGCCATCATTGCCGTCTTCGCCCCTGTCGGGATGATGCCCGGCGAAATAGGCCAATATTTCCGGCAGTTCGGCCTGACGGTCGCGATCGCCGTCTTCTTCTCGCTCCTCGTCGCGCGCCTGGTAACCCCGCTGATTGCCGCCTACTTCCTGACGTCGCCGGGCAAAGCGCATGCAGAAGGGCATCTGGTCGCACGTTATCGTGGGCTTGTCGGCTTGGCCATCAGATGGCGATGGATCACAGCCGGGCTGGCGGCTGGCCTCTTTGCCCTGACGATCCTGCTTGCCGGTTTCCTGCCGAGCGCGTTTCTGCCGGCGCAGGATACCGGCCGGATAACGGTTTCGATCGAGCTGCCGCCAGGCTCGACCCTTGCCGACAATGAAGAGGTGAGCGATCTGGTTGCCCGTCGTCTCAAAGCGATCGACGACATCAAGACCGTGTTCGTGCGTGCCGGATCAGGGTCCGACGGCGTGCGCGACATCCGCAAGTCGGTCATCGTGATGTCCATTGCAGATCGTAGCCAGCGCAAGCTTGGGCTTGAGCAAATCCAGGAAAGCGTCGAAGCTCTATTGAAGGCCATTCCCGACCTTCGCTTCGAATTCGTCAACGACCGCGGCGGCCGGGATGTGTCGTTCGCAATCCTGAGCGCCAATGGTGAGCAGGCGTCGAGCACCGCCCGCGCAATCCTGACCGAAATGCGCTCCAACACGATGCTCGTCAATCCGGCTTCGTCGGAAGCGACGCGCCAGCCGGAACTCGGGGTGGTCGTGTCGCCGGCGCGGGCTGCCGATCTTGGCGTCAGTGCGAGAGAGGTCGCGACAGCAATCAGGGTCGCGACGTTGGGCGATGCCGATTCCAGACTGCCTTCGTTCAAGGACAGCGGCAGGTTGATCCCGATCCGCACACTCGTCGAGGATGCCGGGATAGACCGGTCGGAGAAGCTGCGACAGTTGCGGGTCGTGACGTCATCGGGAACCCTCGTGCCGATCGAGGCAGTCGCACGCCTGGAGGAAAGTGAAAGCGTGTCCGTCATCCATCGCATGGAACGCCAGCGTCGGGTTGAAATCGGCGCGGACCTTGCAGCAGGGATCACGCAAGGCGAAGGCATCACAGCGCTCAAGAACTTGGCGTCCGTCCGAGCACTGCCAGCGGAAGTCGAAATGCGGGCTACCGGCGATTCCGATTCCAAGGACAGCGTTTTTACGAGTTTTGCCTTCGCCATGATCGCGGGCTTGAGCCTTGTAGTGGTCGTGCTCATCTTGCTGTTCGGCAGCCCGCTTACACCGCTGACGATCGTCACCCCTCTTCCGCTTGCGCTTTCAGGTGTCGTTGCCTCCCTCATCGTCACCGGCCATCCCGTGTCGCTGCCGGTCGTCATCGGAATCCTCATGCTGATGGGCATCGTCGTGAAGAATTCGATCATGCTTGTCGATTTCGCAATCGAACTCGAGCGGTCGGGCCTGTCACGTATCGAAGCGACAATCGAAGCCTGTGCCGAGCGGCTGCGCCCGATCGTCATGACGACGCTGGCAATGGTGGCCGGCATGGTGCCGGCGGCATTCGGCCACGAGATCGGCGGCGAGTTCAGGGCGCCTATGGCGGTCGCGGTCATTGGCGGATTGATGGTTTCAACGGTCCTTTCGCTCGTCGTCGTTCCTGCAAGCCACGTCCTGATCGCCGACCTCGGCGATGCGATCAAACGCCTGGCGCGGAAGATGTCGGGTGGCAGAGCTGCCGCTGATGGCTCAGGCGACGCCTTCATCGAAAGGCCCGACCGTTTGCGCGGTTAGTGCTGCGAGACGATCCGACCGCCAGGATTCACAGGTGTCTCGCGATCGATGGGCAGTAACAAATGGCCGCAAGGGGATGGCTACGGCGGCACTGTCTGCGCCTCAAATCCCGAACACTTCAGCCGAGCGATATCGGGTCGGCGCTGAGCGGCCCAATATGGTTGCAGGTTGACGACGAGGCTTATGCTGCATCGAGCGCCAGGGTGAGATCGGCAATGAGGTCGTCTGGATGTTCGATACCGATCGACAGCCTGATCGTTGCATCGAGGACGCCGATGCGCTGGCGCACCTCGGCCGGCACGCCCGAATGCGTCATAGTTGACGGATGCGATGCCAGGGATTCCGTTCCGCCGAGGCTGACGGCAAGCTTGAAGATCTTCAGCGCGTTCAGAAACCGGAACGAGGCCGGCTGGCCACCCTTGATATCGAAGGAGAATGTCGAACCGGCGCCGCTGCACTGGGCCGCAAATGTCCTGCCGACCGCGGAATCGGGATCGCTATATGGCAGGTAGTGGATCGTTTCGACCTTGGGATGCTGCTTCAGGAAGTCCGCCACCGCTTTGGCATTGCTGTCGGCGCGCTCCATGCGGATCTGCAGCGTTTCGAGCGAACGCCCGAGCATCCAGCATGAATGCGGATCAAGCTGTGTGCCGATTGCGCCGCGAAGCGCCTTCACCTGCTTGATCAGCGCCCGGCTGCCGAGCGCTGCCCCGGCAATCAGATCCGAATGGCCGCCGACATATTTGGTCAGGGAATAAAGGGAAATGTCCGCGCCATACTCGATCGGGCGCTGGAAGACCGGGCCAAGGAGCGTGTTATCGCAGGCGACAACAGGCGTATGGCCCTGTTTCTGACCAATCGCATCGGCAATCCGCCGGATTATCGCGATGTCGACAAGGCTATTGGTCGGGTTTGCAGGCGTCTCGATCAGGATGACCGAGACACGGCCCTTGGCCATCGCCTCCTCAGCCGCGGCCTTTACGGAGACTTCACTGACGCCATCCGCAAAACCGACTGCGGAAACGCCAAAATTGAGGAAGGTCTTCGCAAGCAAGGTTTCCGTCCCGCCATAAAGCGGCTGTGAGTGGAGGATGGCATCTCCCGGACGGACGAAGGCAAGCAGGACCGTGGCGATGGCGGACATGCCCGATGAAAACACCGCACCGCTCTCGGCTCGCTCGTAGACCGCCAGACGATCTTCGATAATCTCGCTGTTTGGATGATTGAAGCGCGAATAGACGAGGCCGGCCCCCTTTCCTTCCGGCGGCTCTTTCCGACCCGAGACATAATCGAAGAAATCGCGACCGTCTTCGGCGGAGTTGAAAACGAATGTGGACGTCAGGAAGACGGGCGGCTTGACCGCGCCTTCGGAGAGTTCCGGATCATAGCCATAGTTCAGCATCTGGGTTTCCGGATGCAGAGCATGATTACCGATATGGGTTCTTGGAGGATGCGGTGCGGTCATGGAACGTCTCCCTCGATTAGCGGCTTCCTGGCATCAATATGCCTGCGCCTCGCTAATATCTGGAGCGCTGCAGCGACAGAGAAACACCTCTACGCAGATGGCTCGGTAAATTTGCAGAATTAAAACGACCGGGCTCGTGGAGTTGCGTACCGCAATCTTGGCAGGGGCATTGAGATGTAAGCCGACGATACGCCGAGAACCGCACCAAATCGCTCAAACCACCAGGACGGACACGCCCTGACCGCAACCCTCTCATCAAGCGACCGTTGACAGCAGGTTGCCGTCAACGCCCTGCCCTTCGCCGGAAAGGAGGTGACGGACAAGATCATCACGGCGCTTGCGATGTTCGAAACACTGGCAAGCGTTCGCGAGTTCACGAACATCCTGACGTTTGACTGGAAATCCCAGAAGGTGAGTGCAGCGGCCTGAGCTCAGGCATTTAAGCGAGCTGCCGGCAGCCTGTGTCCTTGGCTGCCGGCTTTCCGGTTTCCGAGGTTGATTGATGACTGAGACTGCTGTTTTGACGAAGCTCTGTGACACCGCCGATGTAAGCGAGGATCTACCGGTCCGGGCCGAAATCGAGGGATTCGGATATGCGATTTTTCAGGCCGGCGATCAGTACTATATGGCCGCTGATCCGTGCTCACACGGGTTATCTGTCGGATGGCTTCCTGGCCGATCGGCGAGCAGCGGTGGTCTCCCCGTCGAAAGATCTGCACACCGCACATGCGTCGGAGATCATACCATGCAGGTGCATCTAAAGTTCGTACCATATCCGCGGATTATCGCCTGACTGGATCATCAGCCACCGAAGATCCGTATCCGTCCAGCTCTTGATCTCATTCATGCGGTTGTCGAGCACCAGATCGCCGCGATCGGTCTTGACCACGAGAACCGCGTGGCCCTTGCCGGCGGGTGTCTTGGTCACGGCGATCCGCAGTGCCTTCGCCGACCAGCCCATAGCGATGAGATGGTCGCGCTTCGTCAGCGCAAAATCCTCGCAATCGCCTGCCTTGACGTTCACCTGCCAGACATCGCCCTGATCGGGCCGTTCGTCCACCGGGCGGATCGAGCGGTTGACCGAGGCGTTGACGGCGCGAAGCTGCTTGTCCGCAAGGGGGCTCAAGGAGACTTCGGAAGCGTCGCCGCGAGCAGTGCACTCATCCGGATTTCGGGCGCAAAACATCACATGCGCAAAAGGTGCTGCAATCCGGCGCTTTTCGGAAATATAACTGAATACCGGCGCCGTCTCCAGGCCACGGGCCACACCGCCCGGACCGTCCGCATGGGCAGCCTGAACCACAAACAGAGATGCAAGCGTCACCACGACAACCAGTTCATGCTTAGACATTTGCTACCTCCGTGTGGCGGTTCATCGAACGATGATGAGGTCAGCCCAGCGCCGATGAAGCATTTTTAGGCGTGCGTCATTCGAACGGTTGGGCACATGATCGCGATCCCTTTTTTCTTAGAGGTTTCCGGAGACGGTCATCGTTCAGGTGTGTCCGGGTCTTCAGTCACAGCGGAGCTGGCGGTATGCGCATCGCGACCAGACGCATCAACGCCAACGGCTTGACAATTTAAACTAGCGCGGCCGGCAGCCATTTCAATTGTCGCGATAGCTGCTGATTTGAAAAGGCATTGGCGAAGGTGCCGCACCCGCGTGGATGGACTTGCTTCAGGAGCTTGATCGAATAGGCGACGTTCTCAGCAGTGAACGGTTTGCCATCCCGGTCGCTGTCCTTCGACGTCCAGCAGCTTGTCGCCGACGACCTTCCGGCGATCAACACGGTCGCTCCGGCCGAGGTCTACAACAAGCGCGTCAGGAATTTCGCTCTCGGCGCTGAAGGCCTGAGGCGCAATTTCGCCGATACCTATGTTCAGTAACCCGTTTGACAGTCTTCGCCGCCGCCAGTGGAAAGAGCGTAGGTCAAGGCAATCAGATAGAGATGTAACCGAGTGCAACGGGATCGCTTTGCCAGCGCGAGACCTTATTCGCCCTGGTTCGAACGCAGGTCTTTTGCTCGCTGGCGGGCCAGAATGAAAAAACCAACTCGGGACAGGCGTGCCTTGGGGCACGGATATTCTAGTAAATACCTAGAGATACTTTAATTTAGCCTCGTCTTAGTCCGGAGGGTATGATGAAGATCACAAGACGAGCGTTTACAGCGGTGGTCGCAGGCGCCATCGCGACACCCCTAACACATATTCGAGTAGCCGGCGCGGCCGACAAGGTCATTCGTATCGGCTACCAGAAATACGGAACCCTGGTGCTCCTCAAGGGCAAAGGAACACTGGAAAAGAAACTGGAAGCCATCGACTACAAGGTTGAATGGACAGAATTTCCAGGCGGTCCTCAGCTCCTCGAGGCACTGAACGCCGGTGCTGTCGATTTCGGATCGACCGGGGAAACGCCGCCGATTTTCGCTCAGGCCGCGAATGCCCCGCTTGTCTATATCGCTCACGAACCGCCCGCCCCGCGGGGGGAAGCCATCCTCGTCCCGAAAGATAGTCCCATCAAGTCCGTTGCCGAGCTCAAGGGCAAGAAGGTGGCCTTCAACAAGGGATCGAACGTACACTATCTGTTGGTCAAGGCGCTCGAAGAGGCTGGGTTGACCTATGAGGACGTGGAGCCTTCATTCCTCGCACCGGCCGACGGGCGCGCTGCCTTCGAGAAGGGCGCGGTCGATGCATGGGTTATCTGGGATCCTTTCCAGGCTGCGGCGGAAGTGGCGATCGAGGCACGCGAGCTCCGAAATGGTGAAGGCATCGTTCCCAATCATCAATTCTATCTCGGCACGAAGACACTGGTCGATGGACATGCGCCGGTCATCGATCTCCTGATCGATGCGATCTCCGAGATCGACGAATGGACCAAGTCCGACACCGCAGCTGCGGCCTCGGAACTGTCGCCTTCGGTCGGCATTCCTGAACCGGTTCTCGTCAAAGCGCTCGAGCGCCAGTCATACGGCGTCAAGACTCTCGATGATTCCGTCGTCGCTCAGCAGCAGGCGATCGCCGACATCTTCTTCCAACTTAAGCTTATCCCAAAGAAGGTGACGATTGCGGAGGCCGTCCACAAGAGCAAAGCATAAGCACCGTCGTCGCAATCTCAGACATCCGGCACAGCGAGAAGGAGTGGCAACCTTCTCGCTTGTCGCACAAGCTAGGATTTAATCGTCAAGGAAGGCGCTATTCATTCAAACAGGTAGAGGGCAACGCAAGAGACGGCAGCCGGTTCGCCAAGCCGGAACCGGTCAATACGTGCCATGCTGATCCGTACACGCTCTTGGGCTTCGCATAGGTTTGGCGCCTAGATAGCTCACGCGTCCGCCGCAGCGTCTATCATAAAGACTATTGCATTACTTTCGGTTGCATTTTTGCACAAACCTCGCAATGATCATCCGGTGACCGGAGGTACCAGCCATGAAGGCCAAATCGCCCACATCGATTGATGTCTATGTCGGCAGCAGAGTACGAGCGCGCCGCAAGCTGCTCAGGCTATCACAGGCCGGTCTTGCCGAACGGATCGGCGTCACCTTCCAGCAGATCCAGAAGTATGAAAAAGGCATAAATCGCATTGGCGCGAGCCGGCTGCAAACGATCGCCGAAACATTGGGCGTACCCGTTCAATTCTTCTTCGAAAATCACACGGAGCCTGCCGCTTACAGCCTTGTCAGCAACGGCCGTGATGACGTGAATGCCTTTTTGATGTCGAAGGATGCCCAGGCTCTCAATCGCGCCTTCATGGCGATAGAGAGCCCAGAGATTCGGCAGAAGCTCATCGCCCTGGCCAAGAGCCTTGCCAGGAAAACGACTTCTGACATTGATGACGTCATCCATCCAGAGGCCGGCGCCTGAGGACTTTTCGTGATTCATCTCCAGACCTTTGGCGAGTTGCGACTGACAGATGGCCTGGGCGCGCCGATCCGCTATCCGGTCAAGGCTCTGGTGATGCTGGCCTATCTGTGTTGCTCGCCGGATCATCAGCGCAGCCGACAAGAGCTTGCGCGGTTCTTGTGGAACGAGACCGGAGATCATCTTGCCGATCTCAATTTGCGGAAGCTGATTTCACGCATTCGCGATACAACGACCGTATCCGACGAACAGATACTGAATTTCGGGCCGCCTTTCGTCACCCTGAACAAGGCCGCCATATCGGTTGATCTCGATATATTGCGAACGAAAAAGCAGCCAGTGGCGCAACTGGCCGTCGTCAGCGACCTTGTGCAACGTGGCTTCATTCCCGGTCTCAGCGCATCAACCAAGGCGATCGATGGATGGATCGAGCGCGAACGGCAGCTGCATGTGCTCACCCTGAGGGATATCTTCGTCAGGGCTGCGGATCATATTCGCGATGATGAAGAACGTCGCCTTCTGCGCCGCTCGGGACTTCAACTTCTTGAAACCTTTCCCAACGACGAACAGATCCGCTCCATCCTTCGCGGCACGGCGGATGATCATTCGCAACGCCACCTGCGGGCGACGAGATCCGTGGCAATCGCAAGCAGCCGCATCGCGGAGCAACAAGACACCACCCTGCCGCAGATCATAACTGCGACACCGGCGCCACGGCTTGTTCTCTTGCCTCCAGGCGCAGCGGCCTTGACGCGGCAGGCGGCAATTGCCGACGCCGTTATCGAGGATGTCACGATCGAGCTCTGCGCGCTGCGCAACATATCCGTCGTCGCACCCCATACAGCCGAGCAGATCCGCCGCGACTGCGACAAGGCCACTATCGTTCAACGGCATTCGATTTCCTACCTCCTGGACACACGGCTTTCTGGAGAAGGGCTTTATGCGCAACTCATTTATTTCCCGACCGACGAGATTTTGTGGGCAGCCCGATTTGAAATGGCTGTCGAGACGCTGCCGACGCAAAGGCGCTTGATCGCCCAGAAACTCGCCGACGCCGTTTCGGGACAATTGAAGCGAAACGAAAGCATTCGCCTTCGCAACGAGGCTGACCCGCAAGCCTATCATTCCTATCTCGTCGGCGCCGGCCTGCTCACCAAGCTTAGCCTGCCGGATATCCGGCGTGCACGGAAATCCTTCAAGCGCGCACTGCATTTTTCTCCGGACTATGCCCCTGCTTTCACAGGCCTGTCGCGGACATTCACCAGCGAGTGGCTGCTGACCACGCAAGGCGATCCTGCCCTGCTCAAGCTTGCGGAAGATCAGGCGCTCCGGGCGATAGAAAGAGATTCAGAATCGGCAGCCGGACATCGAGAACTCGGTGTGACGAAGCTCTACCAGGGTGCTGTCGATGACAGTGTTGCGGCACTTGAGCTCGCCGAAAGCCTCAGCCCGCATTATGCCGACGTCATCTACAGCCATGCGGACACGCTGGTCCATGCGTCGCGGCCGCAAGATGCGCTGGAGAAGATCAAGAAAGCGATCTCGCTCAATCCGATCGCACCCGACGCCTACCTCTGGTGCGCGGCCGGGGCGAGCTACTTCCTTGAACGCTACGAGGAGGCGCTCGCCTATGTCGATCAAATGAAAGACAAGGCACCGGCCTACCGCATCGCGGCAGCCAGCTGCGCGATGATCGGCGATCGAAAACGGGCACAGTTTTATCGGCAACGCGCCGAAATGCTCAACCCTGCTTTCGAGGTCGAAAAATGGCTCGCCTTGGTGCCCTTCAAGGAGCAGTGGCAAAAAGAGCTTTACCGGGACGGTCTTTTCAAGGCCGGATTTTCAAAAACCTGAAGGAGAATATTATGGCAAAAGTTATTGTAACGGGTGTATCGGGCGACAAGGGACTTTGGCTGGTGGGTATTGACGCGGGGACTGTGACACCACTGCAGGTGCCCGCAGGCACCGACCTGGCGGCAGCCGTCAAGCAGCGCGATGCCGGCGGCACATTGATCAAGAATGTCGATTTCGCCGTCGCCGTCTCGTCGGCGCAGACGGTCTTCTCTGGCCACGTGGATGGCTGAAGGCGAGCGACGCTGACCGGTCATTCCGATCCTTATTCTGACCGAACAATTGCGCCGCGGGACACGTTGTCCCGTGTCGCTCCTTATTTAGAGGCGATGGGCATCACGCGCCTGTCACGACAGACTGATCTCGATTATGTCGGTCTTCCGGTCTGGTGCGCCTATACGCCGAACTCCCGCTCCATTGTCATCGCCCAAGGCAAGGGACTTGAGGATATCGACGCCAAAGTCTCGGCGGTGATGGAGGCCCTGGAACGTGCGGTGGCGGGCGACCCCATCACCGTCACCACGGTGTCGTCGGCACGAAACCTCAGACGCCGGGGCGATTGCGCCGAACCGCTCGATTGCCTGATCGCAAGCGGCGAGCAGGTTGTAAGCGAAGATGAGCAACTGGCCTGGAGCCTGGCAACCGAATTGCTTCACGACCAGCCGATCCATGTCCCGCGGGATGCCGCCCTCCTCGACCGAACAAGACATAATCGGTTCTGGATGTCGTCTGATGGACTTGCCTCTGGTAACACCCTTGAGGAAGCAGTATTTCATGGCATCCTGGAGCGCATCGAGCGCGATGCTCACGTCCTGTGGCAGATCGTCAGCGATGACAAGCGTGATGCATGCTGTGTCGATCCGAGAAGTTTTGCCGACACCGCACTTGCGAGTTTGGTCGACAGGATCGAGGCGGCCGGGCTTGTCGTGAAACTTTTCGACATCACGAGTGATATCGGTATTCCCTGCTATACCGCGCTCGTCGCCCCACCTACGGTCAACAGCAAGGCGCCGCTCCGGTTTGTTGAGGTCACCGGAGGAAGCGGCGCTCATCCCTGGGCCGTGCGGGCAGCAATCCGGGCTGTGACGGAAGCGCTTCAGTCGAGACTGACCTATATCAGCGGCGCCCGCGACGATGTCTGGCCTGAATTGTTCACGACGCCTCTTCCGGCACAGACCCGCAGCGCCTTTCTTGCCGTCCCCGCGCCGGTATCTGCGGCCGCCATCGCGAAACCGGTCGGAACTGTATCGAACCTGTTGCATGAACTGCTGGCCAGACTTCGCGCTTGCGGCATCGGTTCGGTCATCGCCCTGCCTCTCACGTCTGAGGACCGGCCATTTTCGGTGGTGAAGATATTCATTCCCGATCTCGAGAATCCCGAAGGCAACAGGCTCCATCGTTTCGGCAAACGTGCCCTTGCAAAGGCGATTGTCGCGTGAAGGTCGTCTTCATCGGTCCAAGCTTGCCGGATGCGGCAAGCCACGTCTCAGGCGACATCGTTCTCCGGCCACCTACTGTTCAGGGCGATGTGTTAAGAGCGGTAGAGGATGGCGCCAACATCATAGGCTTGGTTGACGGCGGCTTTGAAAATACCGCGCCGGTTTGGCATAAGGAAATCCTCTTTGCGCTCTCGCTCGATGTCACGGTGCTGGGCGCCGCCAGCATGGGCGCCTTGCGTGCCGCCGAATGTTGCGCGTTTGGCATGATCGGCGTTGGCCGGATTTTCAACGACTATGTCAGTGGAACCATCGTCGACGACGCCGATGTCGCGCTTCTGCACGAGCCGATGGAGCTGGGTGGCAGAGCGTTGACCGTACCCATGGTCAATGTGAGAAGTACTTTGGACGAAATGCAAAGGCTGCAGCTCTTCGATAAAGCCTTTCGCCTGGCTCTCGAACAAACCGCTGCAAACCTCTTCTTCAAGAAGAGAAGCTGGGCTCTCATCGTTCGCGCATGTGCGACAATACCGGCGTCCCAAAAGCAGTATTGGCTGGACATGCTGAAGACCCACACGGTCGATCAGAAACGGATCGATACCCTGGCGCTTCTCGAAGCTGTTGGCGACGCAGCTGACCAGCGCGTGCCCAGAAATCGCCATTGGGAATTCAGGAAAACGACGCTTTGGTCAGAACAACTAGCCCGCTCAAAGGTTTAGATCCCATTGCACCCATAAAGTGTTTCACGCGTTTTTCACGCACTTTAGTACCGAACTGTCCTTATGGTCATCTGCGTAATCTGGAGAATTGACATGTCGGTCATGGGGTCGGGAAAGCGTCAGTACACATCGGCGGCAGCCACGGATAATCTTGACGAGCTGGTGGCTTTGGCTCGAATGATCACCTATGCAAGGGCGCTAGCAGAAGATTTGAAGATCGAACTGGGCGCTCAGTCTCTCGACCTGGCATTGACGGCGGTTACGCGGGAGCTGCGCAGGGCGACGGATGCAGATCTTCCCGGTCTGGAACCGCTGCTCGCGGACGTGAGTATCGAACTGCACTGATCGGTGCCGCGGCTGATGTCTCAGTCGCTGTTCATGGCTAGCGCTGCCAACGCTGCAGCGACCAGCTTGTCGGCATCCGGGATGGCGCCCTCGCGTGCCAAACGCAGGAAAAGGCTTGACGAAAATCTCTGCCTGGTCGCGCGACCTGTACCTCAGCCGAAGCCCGGTCGCGCTTGGTGGTCAGGATGCGTCTTCCTACCAAAATAAGCTCATGTCGCAAACTTTGAGTTCACTCCGATACTGTCACGGCGAATGAACCGGCTCGGAATCACAACACGCAACTCTCGCATCTCATCCGACTTTTCCATCCTGGCAATCAGGAATTCTGTCGCGGTCTCTCCGAGAGCCTCCATGGGTTGCTTGATCGTCGAGAGCGGAGGCGCGCAATATTCGCAGACCGGAGATCCGTCGAACGAAACGATCGACAGGTCTTCAGGCACACGCCATCCCATCTTCTGAACCCTGCTCATGAAGGAGATTGCCATATCGTCGCTCGTCGCCACGACGGCAGTCGGCTTTTCATCGAGCCTTGCAAAGTCCTCGGCAGCCTGCAGACCCGTCTTAAAACCGAACTGGAAGGTGAACTGCCCACCGGAGCGTGTTACATGCCGTTCGGAAAGCCCTGCCTCCTGCAAGGCTTCGACGAGACCGGCATAGCGTTCGATATCGTGATAGTTTCCCGTCGGACCGGCGATGTAGAAGAAGCGGCGGTGCCCGAGCGCCAGAAGCTCCCGGCCAGCCTCTTTCACAGCCTGCCTGTCATTGGTGATGATGCTGGGAACAGACGTGTCGCTCATGTCGAGCAAAAGCGAGACGATCGGCAGTCCTGCCTCGGCAAGCGATCTGTTGGAGACGACGGGCAGCTGCGACGACAGGATCAGCGCTCCTCTCACCGTCCCTCCGAAGGCAAGATCGAGGATATGCCGCTCGGAACTTTCGTCGCGGTCGAGGTTAGCGATCATCAGATTATAGCCATTGCGGATGACCGTGCGATTTACAGCCTCCAGAACCTGGGGAATGATCTGGGACGCGCCGTAATGCAGCGAGCCCGGCAAGATGATCATGATCACGTTGGATTTGCCGACACGCAGGTTGCGGGCCGCGGCGTTGGGCGTGTAGCCAAGCTGTTCGGCTGCCGCTGCAATCCTTGCCCTGGTCTTTTCGTTGACTCGCCCCGGATTGGCCAGAGCACGGCTGACGGTAGACGTCGCCACGCCGGCAAGGCGCGCGACGTCGGCCATCAAGGCAGACGATCCCTCTGTGGATAGGCTCTCTACAGTTTTCTTCATCATTCCATCCACTTAGCTCAACGCTGGCGCGATCAGCGACACCTACGATTCCTGTTATAGCAAACGATTGCCAAAAATCCGAAGAAATGGATTGCATATTTTATCGGCTTGTCTAATATCGAGGCATGGCAATCGATTGCCAATTGCCAATACATTGAATTAGCTCAATAAAATCAGACGCGAAAACTCTCTTCGCGACGGATAGTCTATGCCTGATTGGAGTGACAGTAATGGCCGCGAGCGATAATCTGCGTTTTGGTGTGGACTTGGTTACCTTCTTCCATCCGGGCTTCTGGGGCGTCGACAGCTATGACGCAATCGTCGAACATGCGAAGGATCAGCCACGGCAGTTCTGGGACAAAATCCTCGACAGCGTACAAGCCTCGGGCGTGACCGGCGTCGAGCTCACCTTCTCCCCCTTCAACTGGCAGGACGCGATCAAGATCTATGGGTCTGTGAAGGCATTCAGCGCTGAGCTTTCCGCTCGCGGACTTCAACTGGCTTCCGGCTTCTTCGCGGAATTGGAGGCTTCCGGCGATTTTACCGAGACTGCCGCACAGGCAGCCGTCATCGCCAAGGCCGAACAATATGCCGATTTCATCAAGGCCTGCGGCGGCGACGTCATGGTCATTGGTGCGCCAATGCGCCAGACACCAGGCGAAGAGCCCGTGCATTTTCGCGATTTCGACCAAGCCAAGGTCATCGCCGATTTCCTGAACCGGCTAGGTGCCATCCTTTACAAGAAGGGCGTCAAGCTCGCCGTGCATACGGAAGCGCATTCCATCTTTGCCGCTGCCCGCGACGTCGATCTTCTGATGCTGCTGACGGATCCGGCTTACGTGCATATGTGCCCGGACACGGCGCATATCATTCTTGAAGGTTCCGACCCGATCCAACTCGTCGATCGCCATCACGAGCGCCTAATCATCGCCCACTGGAAGGATGCGATCGGCAAAATGCCGGCCGACACGCCGATCGGCGCCGACATCCACGAGCGCCACCGTCCCTTCTTCTGCGGTTTCGGCCTTGGCCGCGTCGACTGGCCGGCCTGGATCCGCCTCTTGCGGGATCGCCAGTTCAGCGGCTGGGCAATCCTGGAACTCGACGCCGCAGCGGATCCCGTCGGCGATATCGCCAATGGCCTGACACTCGTACGGCAGGCGCTGCTGCCGATCTATCGCTGACCGATCCTTGCAACCAAACGGCTCCGCAAAGAGGGCCTATTCAAGAGGTGGAACAATGAAGAGAATGACGATGCTGCTTGCCGGCACAATCCTGCTTGGCGCTGCCGGCCTTGCCAATGCTGACGACAAACTGAAGGCCGAGGTCTTCACCTCCTGGACATCGGGTGGCGAAGGCCGCGCCGTCGATGCCATCAAGAAGGAATTCGAAAAGCGCGGCGGCGTGTGGGAGAGCTCCACGATTGCAGGCTTCGAAAATGCCAACGCCGCCTTCCAGAACCGTCTCGTCGCCGGCGATCCCCCGACGGCAAAACAGGTCGTCGTCGGCAAGGACCCGGCCGAGTTCATCGAGCAGGGCCTGATGAACCCGATGAATGACGTGGCGGCGGCCGGCAAGTGGAAGGATGCGCTTCCGAAGGCGCTCTATGATTACATCACCTATGACGGCAAGGTTTATCTGACGCCGACGGGTATCCATGGTGAAAGCTGGATGTTCTATTCGAAGGAGGCCTTCAGCAAGGCCGGGATCACCGAAGAGCCCAAGGATTGGGATGCCTTCTTCGCCGATATGGACAAGCTGAAGGCAGCCGGCCTGACGCCGATTGCCTGGGGCGGCCAGGGCTGGCAGGAGGTGAAGGTCTTCAACATGGTTCTCCTGTCCCAGGTGGGCATGGACGGCTTCATGAAGATCTATGCCGACAAGGATCAGGCAGCCCTGACCTCCGACGGTGTCAAGAAGGCGCTCGAAATCTTCGGCAAGATGCGCACATACGTCGATGAAGGCTCTGCCGGCCGCAACTGGAACGACGCGACCACCATGGTCATCACCGGCAAGGCCGGCGTGCAGTTCATGGGTGATTGGGCCAAGGGCGAGTTCACGGCTGCCGGCAAAGCCGCCGACAAGGATTTCGGCTGCGCCATTTCCCCCGCCTCCCCCGGCCTCATTTATATCGCGGACGCCTTCGGCTACCTGAAGACGAACGATGCCAACCAGGACGCAGCGCAGAAGCTGCTGGCCGAGGTCGTCATGGATCCCGCAGTTCAGGTTGAATTCTCGCTCAACAAGGGCTCGATCCCCGCGCGCATCGATGTCGACAAGTCCAAGTTCGACGCCTGCACCCAGAAAGGCATGGCCTTCATGGCCGAGGGCAAGATCGTTCCCGAACACGCCATCACCACGACGCCGGAGCAGGTAGGCGCTCTGACAGACTTCATCGGCGAATTCTGGGCCAATCCCTCTGCCGATATCGATGCATCGGCTGCGCAGTTCGCCGCGATCTTCGAGTAAGATCGGACAAGCCTGTCGCCTGCCCCGCAACACCGGTGCAGGCGACTTTTCGAAGCCCCTTGCAAAGACGCTCTGATGAAACGGAAGCATAAGCGCTCGAAGGCGGCGCTCATCGCTCTCATCCCGACCTGGGCTGCGGTGGTCATCGTCTATCTCGGCACCATGGTCTGGTCGGTGACCCTCTCCTTCACCAATTCGCGGCTGTTCCCGTCGTGGAATTTCGTCGGGTTCGAGCAATATTCCAAGCTGTTTCAGACTGCCAAATGGCTTGTCTCCTTCCAGAACCTGATCATCTTCGGCGTTCTTTACGTCTTCGGCTGCCTGTTTGTCGGCTTCCTCCTCGCCGCCGCCCTCGATCGCAAGGTGCGCTTCGAAAGCGCCTTCCGGACGATCTTCCTCTATCCCTATGCCATGTCCTTCGTCGTCACCGGCTTGATATGGCAATGGATGATGAACCCGACGCTCGGTGTCCAGGCAAGCGTGCGCACACTCGGCTGGCAAGGCTTCACTTTCGACTGGATCATCAACCGGGATCTCGCGATCTACGCGGTGGTGATCGCAGCCCTCTGGCAGGGCGCCGGCCTCGTCATGATCCTTGTGCTGGCCGGCATGCGCGGCATCGATGGCGAGCAGTGGCGCGCTGCCCGCATCGACGGCATTCCGGTCTGGCGCACCTATGTGTCGATCATCCTGCCGCAACTGACGCCGGCCTTTGCCGCCGCCGGCACGCTGCTCTCCATGGGCGTGATCAAGACCTACGATATCGTCGTGGCACTCACCAATGGCGGGCCGGGATCGGCAACCGAGGTGCCGGCGAAATTCATCATGGACAATCTGTTCCAGCGCCAGAACCTCGGCCTTGCGACGGCAGCGGCGACCGTCTTGCTTCTAACCGTGCTGATCATCGTCACTCCCTTCCGCTATGCCCAACATATCCGCGCCCGGCGCCAGGCAGGTACGCTATGATCCATCCCCGCGGCCCCAGGCCGACGCAGATCACAGTAGCGCGCATCGGCCTCTATGCCTTCCTCATCTCCGCCGCGCTGTTCTTCGCCGTGCCGCTTTACGTGATGATCGTCACGTCGCTGAAGACCATGGACGAAATCCGCCTGGGGCAGATTTTCGCCCTGCCGCTGCGCCTGGATTTCACCGCCTGGAAGACGGCTTGGGCCGGCGCCTGTGCCGGCAGCGAATGCACCGGCGTGCGCATGGGCTTCCTGAACTCGGTGAAGATCACCGTGCCGGCCGTTGTCATCTCCGTCCTGATCGGCGCGATCAACGGTTATGCGCTGTCCTTCTGGCGGCCGAAAGCAGGACGGTTGATGTTCGGCCTGCTGATGGCCGGGGCGCTGGTGCCCTACCAGATCTTTCTCTATCCGCTGGTGCGCGCCATGGCGGTCATGGGCTTCTACAACAGCCTCGGCGGCATCATTCTCGTACATGTGCTGTTCGGTCTGCCGCTGGTGACGCTGCTCTTCCGCAACTACTTCGTCACCATCCCGGAAGAGCTCTTCAAGGCAGCGCGCGTCGATGGCGCCGGCTTCTGGCGAATTTTTATCGAGATCATGCTGCCGATGGCACTTCCGATGATCGTCGTCGCCTCGATGTTCCAGTTCACGGGCATCTGGAATGACTTCCTGCTCGGCGTCGTCTTTGCCGGACGCGACAATCTGCCGATGACCGTACAGCTCAACAACATCGTCAATACGACGATGGGCGAGCGCAACTACAACGTCAACATGGCGGCCACCATCCTCACCGCCATCATTCCGCTCGCGATCTATTTCCTGTCCGGACGCTGGTTCGTCCGCGGGATCGCGGCCGGCGCCGTCAAGGGGTAAGGCTGAATGCACTCTGCTGTTTCCATCAAAGACCTGAAGATCAGCTACGGCGACCATACGGTGATCGAGCAGATGTCACTCGATATCGCGCCGAAGGAGTTCCTCGTCCTGCTCGGCCCGTCCGGCTGCGGCAAGTCGACCTTGCTGAACGCGATCGCCGGCCTTGCCGACATCACCGACGGGGAAATCTGGATCTCGGGGGAAAACGTTACCTGGGAAGAACCGAAGGACCGCGGCATCGGCATGGTGTTTCAGTCCTATGCGCTCTATCCGCGCATGACGGTGCGCAAGAACCTCTCCTTCGGCCTCAGGGTCGCGGGCCTGCCGAAGCCGGAGATCGACAGCCGGGTCGAGCGGGCGGCATCGCTGCTCCATCTTGAAAAGCTGCTCGACCGCCGCCCGGCCGAGCTTTCCGGCGGCCAGCGCCAGCGTGTCGCAATCGGCCGCGCGCTGGTGCGCGAAGTCGACGTCTTCCTGTTCGACGAGCCGCTGTCGAACCTCGACGCCAAGCTGCGCAATGAGCTGCGCGTCGAGATCAAGAAACTGCACCAGCAGCTCGGCAACACGATGATCTATGTCACCCACGACCAGGTGGAGGCGCTGACCCTTGCCGACCGCATCGCCATCATGAAGGAGGGCGTGATCCAGCAACTGGGCACACCGGCGGAGATCTATCATCGGCCGGTCAACCTCTTCGTCGCCGGCTTCATCGGCGCCCCCTCGATGAATTTCATTCAAGGCAGCGTCGAACGGGACGGCGATAAGGTGCTGTTCAAGGCGGACGATCTCACCCTCGACATGTCTGGTTATGCTTTTGCCGCAAGGCCGCAGGCCGGCCCGGTAACGCTTGGCGTGCGTCCGGAACATCTGAGTATCCGACCGGATGTCGCAGACGCCGCGCTTCCGGCAACCGTCTCAGTCCTGGAGCCGATGGGCTCCGATACGGTTGTCTGGCTCACCTGGAAAGACGCGACCCTGTCGCTACGGGTGATGGGCGATCTCGCGCTCCAGCCGGGCGATGTCATCGGCATCGGTCTCGATCTCTCCAAGGCATCGCTTTTTGCAGGGGACGGCAACCGCCTCTGAGCCGTGCTCTCCCGGCAGCAGAGAGATCGCGCTGCCCGTCCCATTCCATTGATGAAGTCAGGTTTTGAACGACATGTCTGAGAAAGTGTATGATGCGCTGGTGATCGGCTCCGGCGCGGCCGGCTCCTTTGCTGCCATGGAATTGACGGCCAATGGTCTCTCCGTCCTGCTTCTCGAAGCCGGGCCTGAGATCAGCAAGAAAGACTTCGATCCCACACGCAAGAAACCGCCGGCAAGCGCCATCAATATCTGGGAGCGGGCGCGGGCGACCGCCAAGGGCCAGCCGGTGCAGGCGCGCGCCGCCTTCTTTACCGAGCGCTTCAGCCGCTTCTTCGTCAATGACCGGAAGAACCCCTACACCACCCCGCGCGGCGAACCCTTCCTGTGGATCCGCGGCCGGCAGGCGGGCGGGCGCCTGCACAGCTTCGGCCGGGTGTTGCTGCGTTGGAGTGACGACGATTTCAGGATCCAGAGCCGCTGTAGCCGCGGCGTCGACTGGCCGGTCTCCTATGACGAACTCGCCCCCTTCTATGCCGAAGCCGAAAGCCACCTTGGCCTCTACGGCAACCAGGATCATGTCTCGACCTTGCCGGACGGCGTCTATTCCCGCCCCGCCAAGCTGACGCCGGCCGAAGAGCTCTTCAAGAAGACAGTCGAAAGCCAGGCGCCCGAACGGCATGTCGTATCCTGGCGTTATATCGCACCGGACGCCGAGCGCGTGCCGCGCCCGCTGCGCGAGGCGCTCGGCAGCGGCAAGTTGACGATCCGCCACGATGCGATCGTGCGCCGCATTACCACGGATGCGCAGACAGGCAGGGCGACGGGCGCAGAATACGTTGATCGCAATTCCGGCAGCGTCCGTACGGTCAATGCCGAAAACGTCGTCCTCTGCGCCTCTCCGATCGAAAGCGTTCGACTGCTCCTGAATTCGGCATCGGCAAAGCACCCGAACGGGCTTGGTAACAGCTCGGGCACGCTCGGCCGCTACTTCATGGATCAGTTGCCCTGCCTGGCCTTCGGCACCTTCCCACCCGCCCGGGGCTGGTCGCATGACGATTCGGCGCCGCAGGACCCATTCTACAATCCGTCAGGCGGGATCTTCGTGCCGCGCTTCGACAATGTCGAGGGAAAGACACCGCGCGGCGACTTCGCCTATCAGGGCAGCGTCGGCCGCGCGCCGGTCGGCGACAACGAGCCATCGAGCCTTGCCTTCTTCGGCTTCGGCCTGATGCTGCCGCATGCCGACAATCGCATCACTCTCGATGCCAACCGCAAGGATGCCTGGGGCATTCCGGTGCCACATATCCGCTGCGTCATGCATGAGCCCGAGCAGGAACTGATCCGCAGGCAGGAAATGACCCTGATCGACATGGTGAAGGGTGCCGGCGGCGAACTCGACTTCATCGGATCACCGCTTGGCCTGAGAGAAATGGGCCGTGGCGCTTTCCCGGATGCCGATCCCCTCAGCCGTTTCCTGTTCCGCAAGTGGTTCCGAAAGACCATGTGCATGGGCGCCGCAATCCATGAAAGCGGCGGTGCGCGTATGGGTACTTCGCCGGAAAACTCCGTCCTCAACGGATGGAATCAGAGCTGGGACGTGCCCAACCTCCTCGTGACCGACGCCAGCGCCTTTCCCGGTGGCGGCACGGCGGGTACGACCTTGACCGTCATGGCCCTGACCCTGCGCGCCTGCCGGAAGCTCGCGGCGCAGTACCGCGGATCTGCTGACGTCTCCAAACACGATGAAATGTTGGAATAACTGGAGCGACACCAAAGACTAGGCCGGGCTGGCGGCCAGCGCGATCGAGTCGGCCACGTCGTTTACCCGACCGGACAATATGGCCGTCGCCACGCGAAGATGTGCGCTTGGAAGGATGGAAAATTTAGCGCCGGGATGAACCGCAATACCTCGCGCCGCCAGCGTGACCATCGCGAAGGGTTCGGATGCGACCGGCACCCAGGCACACAGGCCGCTGCCATGCTGCACTTCGATCCCACGCTCTCCCAGCGCATCGACCAGATCGGCCCGACGTCGGAAATAAATGTCGCGAGAGCGTTGCAGCGAGGCTTCCGTCACAGGATCTCGCAGAAGCCATGCGGTGGCCGCCTGAAGGATGCGGCTTGTCCAGCCGGCGCTGAAGCTGCGGTAGGACTGAATCTGTTCGACGATCGCCCGCGAGCTTGAAAGCACAGCAAGCCTGAGATCCGGACCATGCGTCTTTGAATAGGAGAGAATGTGAATGGTTCGGCCGGCAAACCGGTCGCCGAGCGAATGACGCGGAGCCGTGGAAATGTCGGCGATGCCGTCATCCTCGACGATCAACGTGTCCGTGCCCTCGAGAATGTCTCCAAGACGCTGCAATCGTGCGCCGCTCACACTCTGACCGGTCACAGAATGAAGCCGCGGTTGAAAGATGAAGGCGACAGGCCGCAGCTTCATTGCGGCTTCGAGGGAGGAAGGCAGCGGCCCTTCCCGATCGCACTGGACCGGAATGATCCGCACGCCGCGGTCTTCCAGGATATCGAGAAGCCGCATGGCGGTCGGATCTTCGATTGCAACGGACGCACCGGGCATGACGAGCGCCTGGATGAGCGTGTAGACCGCGTTATAGCCCCCGTTCGTCGCCAGAAATGCCTCCGGTTCGTATGGCCAGGTCTTTCGGACAGCCTCTTCGAGTTCCGGAAGAATGCGGCTTCGCTCGTAGCTGTTAAGATTTTCGGCCGACGCTCCGTAGGCCATAGCTTCGGTAAGCTTCGGCAAAAGCCTGATATCCGGCACGGCCGATGTCAGGTCGAGGACGTCGGCTCCATAACGGCCGGAACTGCCGAGCCGTTCGGGTTTCGCCACGAAACGATCGCCGCTCACCCAGGTGCCGTTCCGTCCCCTGCCGGTAATGATTTTCTGGCGTCTCAGCTCGCTCCAGGCCTCGGAGATCGTCGCCGGACTGATCCCGAGCGCAAAGGCGAGATCACGGATCGGCGGCAGCTTCGTTCCGACGGGAAGCGCCCCGGCCCGGATCAAGGCACTGGTTTCAATCGCAATTCCTCGAATTGTCCGATCGGTCAATTTTTGGGCAAACCAAGCCGCATCAACAACATCGCTCATTTAATCGCCACTTTTAATGTTCAATAACGTAATAACATTTGATCAGGAAAATTTGAACATTTAATTGTTCCGAAAACAAGGTCTTTGCGAGTGAATGCCGATGCCCCTTAGCCTCCGACTTGCCCTGCGTGACTGGGACTACATGACGCCCCTGGTTCTCGGCGATGTCTTCTCCCCCAAGCTCGACATCAAGGTCAACCGCGTCGGCACATTGCTCTCGCATCTCGGCAAGAGCGACGACTATGATGTCGCGGAAATGTCCTTCAGCCGCTATACGCAACTGCGCATCGATGGCGACGAAAGCATCGTCGGCATCCCGAACTTCATCATGCGTGGCTTCCGTCACCGCTGCGTCATCACCCGCAAGGACGGCCCTATCACCGAACTCGGCGAGCTCGCCGGAAAGCGCATCGGCGTCACCGGATGGCGCGACTCCGGAAACACCTGGACCAGAGCGGCTTTGCGCCGCGAGGGCGTCGGCGTCGAGGATGCCATGTGGTATGCGGGCCGCCTGACGGAAGCGCATCCGATCGTCGATCGCCTCGACGGGTTCGGCCGGCCCGGCCGCATCGAAGCGGCTCCCGGCGAGCGCCCCATGGTCGACCTGCTCAAGGAAGGCTTCCTGGACGCTATCTTCACGCCTTTCATGCCTGACGGCTACTTCGGCGGAGGATCGCCGTTCCGGCAGGTCATTTCCGACTTCAGAGGTGCCGAACGTCGATATTTCGATGATGTGGGCTATGTTCCCGGCATGCATCTGATCGGCATCAAAGCGGACATCGTCGCGCAGAACCCGTGGGTGATCGAAGAGCTCAGCAAGCTGATCGATGAATCGCAGCGGATGTGGCTGAGCAAACGCCGCAAATACGCCGACACCTCGCCTTTCATGATGGACGAGCTTTTGAAGTCGGCGGCCGAGCTTCCGGCCGGCTGGGACGCCAGTGGCTTCGCGGTCAACCGCAAGATGATCGCCGACTTCGCCAACGAGCTTCACGTCCAGGGCATCCTGCCGCAGCTGATGACGCCGGAGGACCTCTTCTCCTTCGATGTGGACGGTAGCCGCATCGGGTGAGCTCAAGACGAAACGCATAAATTCGAACCAAACAGGGGAAATGAACAATGTCGATCAGGAAAATTGCATGCCTTGCTCTGACGAGCGTGGTGATCTCGGGAACGGCCTTCGCGGAAGATGCGGCCCTGCCCAAGCTCTCAGTCAATGATGCGCTTCATGCGCAACTGCCCGAAGCGATCCGCACGTCCGGCAAGATGATCTCCGTCAACAATGGCTCGTTTCCTCCCTATGAAATTGTCACAGGCACCGAGATGAGTGGCGCCAGCGCCGATCTGACGGATGCGCTCGGTGAGGTTCTCGGCGTCAAGATCGAGCATGAGACCGTCGGTGGCCTGCCGGCGCTGCTGGCCGGTGTCAACTCCGGCCGCTACCAGTTTGCCTTCGGTCCCGTCGGCGATTTCAAGAGCCGCGAAGAATCCAACGACTTCGTCGATTGGGTGCAGGAATTCGTGGTCTTCTCGGTGCAGAAGGGCAATCCGAAGGGCATCACCTCGCTCGATACCGCCTGCGGCAACCGCATTGCCGTCATGGCAGGCGGCTCGGCTGAGAAGGTCATCCAGGTGCAGGCCGAAAAGTGCAAGACCGATGGCAAGGGCGCGATCGAGGTGCAGTCCTTCACCGACCAGCCGAGCTCGATCCTTGCCGTACGATCCAAGCGTTCGGATGCCTTCTTTTCCTCCCAGGCGCCGCTCACCTATTTCGTGTCTCAGGCCAACGGCCAGTTGGAGCTGACCGGTGTCGGACAGAAGAACGGCTTCGAGAACCTCTATCAGGGCGCGGTTGTCGCGAAGGGCTCGCCGCTCGGCCCAGTCCTGCGCGATGCAGTCAAGGTGCTGATGGACAACGGCACCTATGCCGCGATCATGAAGAAGTGGGGCCTTGAGAACAACATGATCAAGGAGCCCGGCATCAACCTCGGTGGGACGCTTCCGAAATGAGCACTCAAACGCAAACACTCGCATCGCCCCCCGGCGATGCGAGAAGCCGGGATGTGGCCAATGCCCACAAGCCCTTCCCCAAGGGTCGCGTCGCGGCCTGGGGCATCACGCTTGCGATCGTCGCCTATTGGGCCTGGTCGGTCGCGCATAATGAGAATTTCGGCTGGCCGGTCGTCGCTCAATATTTCTTCGACCCGACCGTCATCAGTGGCCTTTACGTCTCGCTGGGCCTGACGGTCGTCGCGATGATCATCGGCATCGCGCTCGGCCTCGTCTTGGCCGTCGCGAGAATGTCCAGCGATCGGCTGGCGAGCTCGCTCGCCTCGCTGTTCATCTGGTTCTTTCGCGGAACACCGCTCCTTGTACAGCTGATCTTCTGGTACAATCTTTCAACGCTGTTTCCGACTTTGTCTCTCGGCATTCCCTTCGGCCCGACCTTCATGAGCTGGGATACGAATTCGGTGATCAGCCCGATGACGGCCGCGATCGCCGGTCTCGCGCTCAATGAGTCCGCCTATATGGCGGAGATCATCCGTGGCGGGCTGCTTTCGGTGGACAAGGGCCAATTCGAGACGGCAGAGGCCTTCGGCATGACGCGCATCCGCGCGCTTCGCCGCATCATCATCCCGCAGGCCATGCGCTCGATCGTTCCGCCGACCGGAAACCAGCTGATCAGCATGATCAAGGCAACCTCAATCGTCAGCGTCATCGCCATGGCTGATCTCCTCTATTCGGTGCAGTCGATCTACAACCGCACCTTCGAGATCGTGCCGATGCTGCTCGTCGCCGTCCTCTGGTACCTGCTCATCACGTCGGTCCTGAATGTCGGCCAGGCCTATATCGAGCGCTATTACAGCCGCGGCGATCGCCGCACGGGCGCCGCTAAGCCTACAAAGGAGGCGGCCGTCATGGCACAGGCAACGGAGGCAGGCGCATGAACGAGATCGCCACTATCGAGCCTCTCGTCAAGGCACGCAATGTCCACAAGTCCTTCGCAGATCTGGAAGTGTTGAAGGGTATCGATCTCGATGTCGCGCCTGGTGAGGTCGTCGTCGTCCTTGGACCCTCCGGCTCCGGCAAGTCGACATTCCTGCGCTGTATCAACCACCTCGAATCCATCAATCAGGGTTCGATCGAGGTGGACGGCGAACAAATCGGCTACCGCCTGCACAAGGACCGGCTGCTGCAGCTGTCAAACCACGCCATTGCGCTGCAGCGGCGCAAGATCGGCATGGTGTTCCAGCAGTTCAATCTTTACCCGCATATGACGGCGCTGCAGAACATCATCGAGGCGCCGGTCGGCATACATGGCGAGAGCCGAAAGGTTGCGACCGAAAATGCACTGAGGCTGCTCGAACGGGTCGGGCTTTCGGCCAAGGCCGACAGCTACCCACGCCAGCTTTCCGGCGGCCAGCAGCAACGCGTGGCGATTGCCCGCGCGCTGGCCATCAAGCCGAAGCTGATGCTCTTCGACGAGCCGACCTCGGCACTCGACCCCGAACTGGTCGGCGAGGTACTTGCCACCATGCGGGATCTGGCAAACCAGGGTCTGACGATGATCGTCGTCACCCATGAGATAGGCTTCGCGCGGGAAGCGGCCGATCGCGTCGTCTTCATGGACGGCGGCAAGGTTGTCGAACAGGGCAAGCCGGAAGACGTGATCGGTAACCCGCAGCACCCTCGCACCAGAAGCTTCCTGTCGCGCTTCATCTAGCGCGGCGGTTCCCCATGCTCTTGCCCTGCGGGCTCGCTCTACCGTGAGCCCGCCGGCGATACCGCGTCCATGAAACTGGAATTGCCATGTCCCTCGACAATGATTTTGCCCGCCTCTCCGATTTCGAACCGATGGAAGCGGAGCTGACGGCCATCCGCCGGCATCTCCACGCCCATCCCGAGCTCTCCTTCGAAGAGGCCGAGACCGCGCGTTTTGTTGCCGAAAAGCTCGAATCCTGGGGTTATGAAGTGACCCGCGACGTCGGCGGCCATGGCGTGGTTGCGCGCATGACGGTCGGCGCCGGGAAGAAGAGCATCGCCATCCGCGCCGACATGGATGCCCTGCCGATCACCGAAAAAACCGGTCGCCCCTATGCCAGCACGGTGGCCGGCAAGATGCATGCCTGCGGACATGACGGCCACACGACGATCCTTCTCGGTGCCGCCGAATATCTGGCGCACACGCGCCGCTTCAATGGCACCGTCAATCTGATTTTCCAGCCGGCCGAAGAGGCCGGCGCGCTGAGTGGTGCGCCCGCCATGATCGCCGACGGGCTGTTCGAACGCTTTCCCTTCGAC
>Ga0102588_1000232_pt1 | contig 72799 bp, 68 predicted proteins | sample AraplaMF_Col_mMS_FD_76854 | JGI IMG/M metagenome (GOLD analysis project Ga0102588, IMG submission 76854) | Arabidopsis root microbial communities from the University of North Carolina, USA - plate scrape MF_Col_mMS (SPADES assembly) (version 2) | ecosystem: Host-associated > Plants > Roots >...
TCCCCGTGAAGCGATAGCCGATGCGCGGAACCGTGGAGATCCACTCCCCGCCATCCCCGGCCGGCCCCAGCAGCTTGCGCAACTGCGCGATCTGGACGGTAAGATTGCCTTCCTCCACCGCCATGCCCGCCCAGGCCGCATCCATCAACTCGGCCTTGCCGAGGATTTCGCCGGGCCGCCCGACAAGCGCGGCAAGCAGCTTTATCCCCCGATGGCCGATACCAACGGGATCATCGTTCCGAAGCAGTGTTCCCGCCTCCGGATCAAGCACAAACGGACCAAAGGCAAAGCGCGCTCCCTGCATGGCGCGCATCCTAGAGGCTTTCATGCGGGGTTGGAACCGCGCTTGGCATCGAGGAGGCGATCTGTGTAAATCCTGCAGCAGATGGTGGCGGCGACAACGAAATAATGACCACCTGAAAATTGAGCGTCGAGGAGGTTCCCATGGTTTTCTGGATAGCAAGTCTGGTTGGATTGGCGATCGCTTATCTCCTCGGCTCCCTACCCACGGGCTATCTGGCTGGAAAACTGCTGGAGGGCATCGATATCCGCGAGCATGGCTCCAGATCCACTGGAGCAACCAACGTGTTGCGAACCCTGGGCAAATGGCCTGCGCTGGCGGTTCTGCTGATCGACGTGCTGAAAGGTGTCGCAGCAGTCGTCTTCGCCCGCGGGTTTTATCTCTGGTTCTCGACAGTCTCATCAGGCATCCCGTCGGCAGCGTCTGATCTGCAAAGCTCGCAGCCTTGGGCTGTTTGCCTGGCCGGCCTTGGCGTGCTGTTGGGGCATGGCCGTTCGATCTGGCTGAACTTTACGGGAGGCAAGTCGGCTGCGACGGGGCTCGGCGTGCTGCTGGCGATGTCCTGGCCCGTCGGTTTGGGCGCTGCGGTGGTTTTTGGCGTTGCGCTGGCGGCCTTTCGAATTGTTTCCCTGAGTTCAATGCTGGCGGCGTTGACGGCTATCGCCCTCGTCTGCGGCCTGGAGCAACCGCTCCCCTATCGGTTGCTGGTGATCGCAGGCGGCCTATACGTCATCCTTCGCCATCGCGCCAATATCAGGAGGCTGCTGTCAGGGACGGAGCCGCGCCTCGGGCAAAACAGCCTTTGATCGGCCCCATAGGCCGCGAGAGGAGGCCCGGTTTCAGCCCTGCCGGACGATGGCGCCGATCATATTGACGAGCAGGCGTGATGCGGTGAGCGCCGACAGGCCGTCAATGTCGGCCGGAGGATAAAGCTCCACCAGGTCGAATCCGGCGATGCGCGCCCGCCTGCCGAGGCCGGCAATCAGGTCGATCACCTGCGTGTAGGTCAGCCCGCCAGGGGTACGCGCCGCCACGCCCGGCATGATGCCGGGATCGATGCTGTCGCAATCGAGGCTGACGACGACCTGCGCTCCCTCGGGAATATGCCGGAGAGCCGCTTCGACGCCCTGGGCATGAACCTCGCGAGCGGTCACAAAGCGGCTGCCATAGCTCTGCGCCGCTTTGATGTCGGCGGTGCGCGCGCTGCCGACGCTGCGCAGGCCGACCTGCACCATACCGGCGACATGCGGCATCTCGCTCGCCCGACGCATCGGACTGGAATAGCCGTAGCGCTCGCCATGCACCTCGTCGCGCCAGTCGATATGGGCGTCGATCTGCAGGACCCAGACAGGCCCGTGATCCGCAAAGCCGGCGAGGAAAGGAAAGGTCACGGAACAATCGCCGCCGAGCAGGATCGGCACGGCCGGCAAGGCCAGCACCTCGCGCGTCTTCGCCTCGATCCGCACCCGGTTGCCTTCATTGTCGTGCATGGTGGTCTCGATCTCGCCGGCATCGACGCAGCAGACCGGCCCACCGGCAAAGAGCGGGCCGCCGAGATCGAAATCCCAATGCTCGATGAGACCGGCATCCTCCCGGCTCGCAGCGCGGATGGCGCCGGCGGCGAGCGCATAGCCGCTGCTGTCCTTGCCGGGATAGGTGCTGCCGTGAGCGGTCGAGAAGATCACCGCATGCGGCGTGCGGCCATCGGCGAGGCGAACGGGAAGGCCAAGAAAGGAAGATGAGGCGGTCATGTCCTTTTTGTCCTGATAAGTCACGTCGACACCATCGTATCGGTGGCCAGAAAATCCTCCAGCGCCTTCAGCAACGCCGTCCATCCGTGTTTGCGGCCTTCGGCACCGTCACTTGGGGGAATGACGCACATTTGTTCGGTATATGTCAGTCGGGTGCCGCCGCCGTGGTCCGCAAAGACGACAGTGGCGAGCGACACCGAGTGAATTCTCCCATTCAACGCCATCGAATAGGCGAAGACGATCCGTTCACGGTCCTTGATCTCGAAATATCGGGTTTCGTTGGTATGCGTACCCATATCCGAGACATGCGTGAGATGCTCAGCCCCGCCTGGCCAGAACTCCAGTTTGGTCATGCCCTGGCCGAGCCACGCTTTCTTCTTTTCCATCAACGCCCAGGCAGACCAGACATGGTCGCGGCAATTCGGCAGGACGCGTTCGATCACGATCGTTTCATGCACTTGCTTCGGATTTGTCATCTCATTGCTCCTGATTAAGAAACGTGGCCAAGCGATCGAGGCGGCCTTCCAGGGCACGGCGATGCTCGTGCACCCATGACTCGACCCAACCCAGCGCATCCGGTGCGAGACTGACGGTTCGAACCCGGCCCAATTTGACAGATGTTACAAGCTCGGCCTCCTCGAGAACCCGCAGGTGCTTGAGAAAGGAGGGACGCGCCAGGTCAAAGGGTTCGGACAACTCGGAGACTGACGCAGGCCCCTTCACAAGCCTTTCGACGACTGCGAGCCGCGTCGGATCGGAAAGAGCGCCAAAGATACGTGGCAGGTTTGGTTCATACGTAGACATACGGCTACCTAACCACAGGAAGGCTCCACTGTCAACATAGGTAGCCAGATGGATACCTTTCGACGGCTTTGGAAATTTTTGAGAACTTTTTGGAAGCGCTTAATTACGGCACTCGTCGCATCCTCCAGACTCCGGGCTCGTTCGAAGTCGAAGGTTCTAAACCTTCAAACCCAATGGAGGTGATCATGAGCGATTGCTGCACTCTTGCAGGCGCCTCGCATCGCAGACCGTCGCACAGGCATCATGGCCTGATCGTCCTGCGAAGCGTGATCGCGCGTTGGTTCTGGCGCATCCACATCCGCCGGGAGCGGAAACAAAGGTCGAAGATCAGCCCCGCCCTGCTCGATGACATCGGCCTGACGCACCAACAGGCAGGGTCAGAGGCCACTGGGTTCTTCTGGCACGTATGAGGCAATGCCGCGATGACAGACGATCGCCAGTTTCCCCGAGCAGCAACAATCGACCGGCCCGCCACGACGCCGCCGCAAGACGCGTGCCTCCCATGGGCCGCGATGGCAGGCATTATCGCGACCGTCTCGGTCTTTGCCATGGCGCAGGGCCTGACCTATCCGCTGCTGAGCTTTATCCTCGAGCGGCAGGGCATCCCATCCGGCCTGATCGGCCTGTCGGCGGCGATGACACCAACCGGCTTCATCGTCTCGGCCCCCTTCATTCCCGCCCTGTCGCGCCGCTTCGGCGCCATCAGGCTTGCCATCTTCTGCTCGATCCTCGCAGCGCTGAGCCTGATCGCCATTGCCGCGATACAAAATATCTGGGCCTGGATGCCGCTGCGCTTCCTGCTCGGCTTCTTCGCCAACCCGCTTTACGTCATCAGCGAGACGTGGCTGCTCGCCATCACGCCCGCATCGCGCCGGGGCCGCATCATGGGCCTCTATTCCTCGATCGTTTCGGGAGGCTTTGCCATCGGTCCGCTTTCGCTCGGCCTCGCCGGCACCGAAGGCTGGCCGCCCTTCCTGATCGGCATCGCAGCCTTCCTTGCCTGCGGCCTGATCGTGCTTGCGGTCACCCCTCGCCTGCCGGACATGCCGCGAGAAGGCGAAGCCACCTCGGTCGGTGGTTTCTTCAAGCTGGCGCCACTCCTGCTCTTTGCCGTTTTCGTCGCCGCTGGTTTCGAGCAGATCCTGCTCGCCCTCTTCGCCGTCTACGGCGCCGCCCTCGACAGCGCCGAACAGCGCATCGCCTCGCTGATCACCTGTTTCATCGCAGGCAATGCCATGCTGCAGATCGTGCTCGGCCGCATCGCCGAAAACCTCGGCTCGCGCCGAACTCTGCTCCGCTGCGTCCTCGCCTGCCTCGCCGGCTGCCTGCTTTTACCAGTCGTCTTCGACACCTGGCTCATCTGGCCATTGGTCTTCATCTGGGGCGGCGTCTCCTTCGGCATCTACACCCTGTCGCTGATCCAGCTCGGCGAGCGCTTCACCGGCCAGTCCCTCATCGCCGGCAACGCCGCCTTCGCCCTGGTCTGGGGCCTCGGCGGCATCGTCGGCTCGCCCGCGACGGGCATGGCGATGCAGATGATAGGCCCCCAGGGCCTGCCGCTGTCGCTCGGCCTGCTGAGCGGATTACTGGTGGTGGTGTTGATGGTGAAGAGATGACGTGCGGATAAGCACTATGCCAGCAACCGATTTTCCCACGCTGAGGCAAACAGATCTTTCCAGCGTGACAGAACATCGTAGAAGATATCGGCGTCCAGCCATATCTCCTTGACGGTGGCAGATACGTCCTCGGGAGAGTCCGTATTGATGAAGCCGATAAGCCGAACTCTGTTGCCTACATCAAACTGCAGAACATGGCTCCCATCATCAAATGCCTCGTCGCCATCCGGCGCCCATCTTGCGGCGCTGGAATGAAACGCATCGACAAATCCCTGCTGCGAAAGCCCAAAGTAATCGGTTCGCGACGTATCGCGATAAATGGCATCTAGATAGGCTTGAGCAATCTGGGCGGCACCAGCATAGTCCGCAACGGCAAAAGAATGCGTGCCACGGCGCTGCAAACGGTTACTGACCTCTCCGAACGAGCATCCCAACATCGTTGCGTCGGGTTCTTTGACGCCGAAAGCCCGGCTAGCGATGTGAATTAGGAAGAAACCTAGCGCGCGTTGCCCTGTATTCGGCACCGCTTCCGTGATCTCGCTTTCAAGGGCGAAAACGCTGCTGCTTCCGACGATCACAGTTTCTCATCTCCCCACATGATGATCCTCTGGGCTAGTCCTTGGAATATTCGCCTGATATCGGCGGGCTCGCCCAGGGACCCACATCATTTCCGGTATCCAGAACGTCGAGTTGCCGCTGAACAGCTTCATCCAGTTCATCCTGCAGGGATTGGAAGTGATCGATCACACCATATTGCGTCCATGCCGATCGATTGAAGCCATGTTCGAATTGATTGTAATAGATCACCGTCGAGCCGATCAGTGCCACGACCCAGCATCGATCATAGCCGCGCAATTCCCATTCCTCGGGCGGCCGCCGGATCACATCCCAGAAACGCCGCTGCCGGAAAGACATGCGCATCCAGCCGTGATTGATCTTGTCCCACAGTTTTTCTTCCGGATAGGACATCGTCACAACAGACAGACGAAGGCCACGAAGGCGAGCAGCGTCAGCGCCATGCAGCTCGCCTGGAAGACCGAGATCCCGTCCTCGACATCATCAGCCGTCGCCACATCCCGGCCCGTGCCGTTGATCATCGGCTCGCGCACGACCATACCCGAATAAACGCGCGGGCCGGCAAGCTGGAGATCGAGCGCGCCTGCCATCGCCGCTTCCGGACGGCCGGAATTCGGCGAGCGGTGCAGCTTGCCGTCGCGCAGGCCGACACGGAAGGATTCGCGAAAGGCCGATGTGCCGCGGCGGATGCCGGCGCCGACGGCGATCAGCAGAATGGAAAGACGAGCGGCCGGCCAGTTGGCGATATCGTCGAGACGGGCCGAAGCCCAGCCGAAATCGACATATTTTTCCGATCGGTGGCCGATCATCGAATCCGCCGTATTCAGCATCTTGTAGAAGAACAGGCCCGGCAGCCCGAAGATCGCATACCAGAGCGCAGGTGCGACGACGCCATCGGAGAAATTCTCGGCGAGGCTCTCGATCGCCGCGCGACAGACGCCCGGCTCATCCAGCGTTTCCGGATCGCGCCCGACGATGCGCGACACCGCCTTGCGCCCGCCGACGAGGCCGTCGTTCTTCAGTGCCGTGGCAACCGCCGCGACATGGTCCGAAAGGCTCTTCTGCGCCAGGAAGATCGCCACGCAGAAGACTTCGAGCAGGATGCCGACCGGGCCGAAGAGCATGAGGAACCAATGCAGCACCAGCCCGGTGATGATGGCGAGCGCCGAGACCGCGAGGATCACCACCACGCCATTCTGCCGGCGCTGAGGCTTGTTCAGGCTCTCACGATTGAAATGCTGGTCGAAATAGCCGATCGCCCGGCCGAAGATCGCAACCGGATGCGGCACGCGCATCCACAGCCATTGCGGATCACCGATGATGCGATCGAGCAGCAACGCCAGAACCAGCACGAGAAAATGTTCATCCAAACTCATCGCTCAAAGCTCCGAAGGGCCGCAGCCAGTCTCGCGTCATCAGCAGCATCCGGCGTTAGGCCGAAGCGCAGCCAGTCCGGCGCGTAATCGAACCGGCGGACGAGAATATGATGGCGGCAGAGAGTCGTGTAAATGTCACCGGCTCTGGCGTCGGCAACGAGCGTGAAAAGCGGCGTGCCGCCCGCAATGGCAAGGCCGGCGCCGGTAAGCACGGCATGAAGGGCAGCCTGGCGCTCTGCAATCGAGCGGGCAATCGCAGACACGCCCGAATTCAACAGCAAACCGGCAAGCGACAGCGCCGGCCCCGATACCGCCCAGGGACCGAGCCAGTCCTCGAAGCGAGCGAGAATATCGTCCCGCGCAATGGCAAAGCCGAGCCTCAGTCCCGCAAGCCCGAAGAACTTGCCGAAGGAGCGGAAGATGATGAGGTTCGAAAGCCCTGATGCCCGCGGCGCAAGGCTGGCCTCCGGGCTGGTATCGCCGAAAGCCTCGTCGACAACGAGAAAACCGCCACCCGCCTTCAGCCGCTCGTGCAGCGCTTCCAGCCTGTCGGCCGCGTATATCCGGCCATCCGGATTGTTCGGATTGACGACGACGGCCAGCCCATGCTCCGGACCAATGTCGTCGATATCGCCGACCGCATCGACAGCAAAACCCGCAGCACCAAGGATCCGTGCATATTCCCCATAGGTCGGCGACAGAATCGCAACTTTTCCGCCCCGCCCGACGAGCCGCGGCAGAAGCTGGATGACCGATTGCGTGCCGGGGACCGGAAGCGGCAGGATCGCGCCGCTGCGATAATGATCCCGCGCCGCATGTCGCGCCGTCTCGATCAGATGCCGGTCAGGCAGCCGATGCCACACCCTCGCTGATATCTCCGGCAACGCTACCGGGTTGGGATTGATGCCGGTGGAAAGATCCAGCCAGTCCTCCAGCCGACCGCCGAAGGCCGCTGCCGCTGCGGTAATGCCGCCGCCATGCACGATCGGCGCATTCATCCGGCAGCTCCGGCAAGATCGATCAGATGCATATAGGAGCCGGCCACCTGCCCACGCATCAAGCCTGCGGCGCCGAGATCGTTGCCGAGCGCATCCTGCGTGGCAAACAGCCGGTCGGCCTCGCCTTCGGAAACGATGGTCGAATAGTGGAATTCATGCGCCGTCATCGGCTTGTCGAAGAAGCCGCCTTCGATCGGCGTCACGCGCCGGTAACCGAGATGCCGCTTGCGCGTCTCGTAGCTGGTGACGACCGGCAGCAGGCCGAGCATTTCATGGCGCGCGCCTCCCCCGTCGATCAGCCCGTCACCGAGCACCATGTAGCCGCCGCATTCGCCATAGATGCGCACGCCGCGCGCTGCCGCAGCCTTCATCGCCGCAGCAAAATTCTGCGAGGCCGCGAGCCTGCCGGCATGCAGCTCGGGATAACCGCCCGGAAGATAGATCGCATCGGCACTCTCTGTCGGCGCTTCATCCGCAAGCGGCGAGAAGAAGGAAATCTCCGCCCCACGCCGCCGCCAGCCGAGCAGCATATGCTCGTAGCAGAAGGCAAAGGCGATATCGCGGGCAACGGCAATGTGCCGGCCGAAGGGCATCAGCCGGGCGATATTGGCAGCCGACGGGCGGTTCATGCCCTGCCGCGCAATGCGCAGCAGGAACTCGAAATTGCACTCTTCGGAGACCGCATTGGCAGCATAATCGATGAACGCGTCGAGCGCCCCATGCTCGCCCGCCTGCACCAGCCCGAGATGCCGCTCCGGCAGGGCGAGCATCGCATCCTTGCGGATGACGGCGACAACTGGCATGCGGATCGCCTCCAGCGCCTGGCGCAGCATCGCCTCGTGCCGGTCGCTGCCGACCTTGTTCAGGATGACGCCGGCAATACGTACATCGGCGCGGAACCCGGCAAAACCGCTGACGAGCGGCGCCACCGATTGCGACAGCCGCGAGGCATCGACGACGAGCACCACCGAAAGCCCGAGCTGCGCGGCCAGTTCTGCCGCCGTGCCATGCCCGTCCGCCGCGCCGTCGAACAGGCCCATCATGCCCTCGACGAGCAGCACGCGGTCGCCAGAACGATGCAGCGTCGCATTGGCCGAAATCAGTTCCGGCCGCATGCCCCAGGGATCGAAATTCAGGCAGAGCGTGCCGCTTGCCGCTGCGTGAAAGGCCGGGTCGATATAATCAGGCCCGGCCTTGCCGGGCGCCACCGCCACGCCGCGATTGCGCAGCGCCCGAAGCAGCCCGAGTGTCACCGTCGTTTTGCCGGAGCCCGAGGATGGTGCGGCGATCAGCAACCCGCTCATGCTGTCTCCCTCCCTTGCCCGCCGGCCTGTCGAAAGGGATCGGGCTGCAGCCGCCGTCCGCCAAGCGCACCAAGCCAGTCGAGCGAGGCCCGCAGCCGCACCACTTCGCCGACGACGACGATCGCCGGCGGCTCCAGCCCGGAGGCGGCAACGGCAACGACCGCTTCGCCAAGCGTCGTTTCCAGCACCTGCTGGTCGCCGGTCGCCGCATTACAGACGAAGGCGACAGGCTCGGATGCCGAGCGGCCGGATGCAATGAGATTGGTGCTGATCTGAGCGATATGTTTCATCGCCATATACATGACGATGACGGGCGAGCCCTTGCCGACCGCCTCCCAATTGATCGCATCAGGCACGATGCCGGAGGAATCATGACCGGTGAGAAATGTCACCGCATGATTGATCTCGCGATGCGTCACCGGAATACCGGCATAGGCAAGCCCCCCGATGCCGGCGGTGATGCCCGGCACGATGCGGAACGGGATATTGTGCTCGACCAGCGTCAGCGCCTCTTCCCCGCCGCGTCCGAAGACGAAGGGATCGCCGCCCTTCAGCCGCAGCACGCGCTTTCCGGCCCGCGCCAACTCCACCAGTCTCAGAGAAATATCCCTCTGCTTGGCCGAGGGCTTGCCGCCGCGTTTTCCGGCATATTCGAGCTCGGCGCCGGAGCGCGCGAGCTTCAGGCATTCCTCATTGACCAGCGCGTCATGGACGATCACATCGGCCTCGGCGAGCCCCTTGGCAGCAAGGAGCGTCAGCAGGCCCGGATCGCCCGGACCGGCGCCGACAAGCCAGACGCTGCCCGGCTCCAGCGCCGGCAGATATGAGAATGCGCTATCAATCATCCCGCTGATCTAGGCCCGGCTGATGACGAGGTCAACGGCATCAGAGGTCGCGCACTGGAAGTTGACGAAACGGAGTTGAATCAACTCCGGAAGAAGCGGAATCAATTCCAAAAGAAACTCCGACAAGCGATTGATTGGACTCCAAATAGAAACGGGCCAACCGCAGAACACACAGCCGGCCCGTTGAAGCCATCAGACCCGCAGAAGCGTCTCGCGGATCAAGCCGATCACCTTTTCCGACTCGATGCCGGTGGCAACCATCTGGCTCGGCAGGTCATCCCAGTGCCCCGGTGGGAAGTGGCGGCCATCCGGCTTGATGACCGTTTGGCCATCGGCGATACCGCCGCAGACGACGCGCACAGCGCCCGTGATCGTCTTGAACAATTCCGGTGCCGCGACATAGACGCTGGCGCAGCTGTCATGCACCATCATGCCGTCTTCGACCGCATGTTTGTAGAAGTCGATATAGGACTGCGAAAGCGCGTTGAGCTGCTTGACCGCCTTGTCGCCCTTGGCCGCCATGTCGCTGAGATAGCTGCGGCTCATCGTGGTGATCGCCGTGACATCGAGACCGATGACGACGACCTTCCACGGCGCGGTCAGCACGATATCGGCCGCTTCCGGATCGCCGTGAATATTGGCTTCGGCAACCGGCGAGACATTGCCCGGCATATAGAAATTGCCGCCCATGATGACGACGTCCTTCACGAGGCTGGCAATCTCGGGGTCTTCCTTCAGCGCCAGCGCCAGGTTCGTCATGCGGCCGACGGCGACCAGCCTCACTTCGCCCGGATTGGCGCGCACGGTCTCGATGATGAAGCGATGCGCAGGCCGCGGATCGACGGGCAGATCGATGACATCAGGCACCGGCATGTCGCCGAGGCCATTATCGCCATGCACCATGGTCGGCCACGGACGCTCCTGTCGCGACGGATCGATGGTCACGCTCGCACCCCTGGCAACGGGTGCCGCAATATCCCATTCCCGCTTCAGGAACAGCGCATTGCGCGTCGTCGTCTCGATCGAGGCATTGCCGAAAACGGTGGTGATGCCGATCAGATCGATCTCGGGATGGCGGTGTAGGAAAAGCAGCGCCATTGCGTCATCGACGCCCGGATCCGTGTCATAAATGACCTTGTGCATTGTCGTCCTCTAAAGCAATTCCAGCAAAAGCGTGCAGCGGTTTTGCGCCTGGAATTGCGTTAAAACAAAGAGATAGACTGTTGCTGTGTTTCCAGGAAAAACGGCAACAGTCCAGGTGTGAATCGCTGGCCTGCCGGACGGCGCCGCGAGATGCGCCCACCATAACGCGCGTCAGGCTTTCTGCAACCCGATGCGGGCGATGGCGGCTGTCGCATGTACTGATTTGATCTTGCCGAGCACAAGTTCCGCATCCGCGCCAATGGCCGCAAGGGCAGCGGATTCCGCCACGCCGTGACAACCAACGCGGGCGAAGACGATCTCTGAGGGATTTTTGAGCCGCGGGGCCTCCGCTTCCAGGCGCGGCGCATCGAAGAAGATTGTAGGAATTTCAAAATGCGCTGCGACAGCGAGGATTGCCGGCTCTTCCTCGCGGCTGTCGATCGAGGCAACGGCCGCCAGTTCCGCGCCACTTATGCTGGCCACCTGCAGCGCGTCGATCGCCAACGTCAGCACCTCTGCAGATAGCGTCCCGCGCTCGCAGCCGAGCCCGAGCACATAGCGTCTTGCCTCATTGAAGATATTGTCGCTCATTCCCGTCAGCCGAATACGCGCCGCTGTGTCCCTGGAGCCATTGCAGCTTGGGACCGGAAATGCAACAAGGCCGCCCGAACGCCCGCGCCCCGTGCACTCACCCTTGAATGCCCCTCCCGGAATACCCTCGTGCCTGACATTGCCCTCCATCTGCTTCTGCTGCTCTGCGCGGCTGCCTTCTTTGCCGGTTTCGTCGATTCCATTGCCGGTGGCGGCGGCCTGATCACCGTTCCCGCCATGCTGATCGCAGGCATCCCGCCGCTGCAGACGCTCGGTACCAACAAGGTGCAGTCGCTCTTCGGCGCCGCCTCGGCAACCATCGCCTATGCCCGCAAGGGCCATGTGAAGCTTTCGGAACAATTGCCGATGGCGCTGATGGCCGTCATGGGCGGGTCGCTCGGCGCGGCGCTCGCCACGCTCGTTCCCGGCCAGGTGCTGCGGGCCGTCATGCCGGTGCTGCTGGTTGCGATCGCCATCTTCTTCGCCGTCAAGCCGAACCTCAACGATTCAGACACGCACCGCCGGATGACGCCCTTCCTCTTCGGCCTGACGCTGGTGCCCGTCATCGGCTTCTATGACGGCGTCTTCGGCCCCGGCACCGGCTCCTTCTTCATGCTCGCCTTCGTCACACTCGCCGGCTTCGGCATGCTGAAGGCGACGGCCCATACCAAGCTTCTCAATTTCGGCTCGAATTTCGGCGCGCTCGTCGTCTTCGCAAGCTTCGGCGCCACGCTCTGGAAGATCGGCCTCTTGATGGGCGTCTGCCAGTTTCTCGGCGCGCAGCTCGGCTCCCGGCTTGCCATGCGCATCGGCGCAAAACTCATCAAGCCGCTGCTCGTCATCGTCTGCATCGCTTTCGCGATCAAACTTCTGGCCGATCCGACAAATCCGCTACGTGTCTGGCTCGGAGTTTAGAACTCGATCTCATCAATCGTGGTCAGCGTCGTCTTGGCCGAAACACCCGGCGCATTGGCAAAATGCCAGGCGACATACTGCTCGGCATAGGGATCGGTCGACGACATGCCGTCGACGGGCAGGATGACGTTCATACCCTTCAGCGCCGCATAGGCCGCCGTATTCAGCACCGCGCCTTCAGATGCCGTGCCGGTCACGATCACGGTCTTGATGTGCTTCGCACTCAGGATCTTTTCGAGATCCGTGTTGATGAACTTGTTGGCGCCGGATTGCACCACCGCATCACCCTTCTTCGGTGCCAGAACGGTGGCGATATCGCCCTTCGTGGCGCCACCGGTGATACTGTAGATGACGGGCAGACCGCTCTTGCGCGCCTCATTCAGAAGCTTTTCCACCTTCGGCAGCGAGGCGATGCAGCGGGGCTTGTTCTTCGTGTTGCACGGCCCTTTCGATGGGTCCTGCGCGCCGTTGAAATCGAGCAGCAGCAGCGCCGTATCCGATATATCCACGCTGACCGGCTTCAGCACCGGTGCAGCGGGTACCTTGATCGTATTCCAGTCGTCAATCACACTCGCTTGCGTGGCCGAAGCGCCGAGGAGTGCGATGACGAATGCGGCTAAAGCCTTGCAGGAACGGGTTTTCATGGGATTTATCCTCCGGGGCAAAAGAGTTGCCGCAAATCTTCGGGCTCGCTCCTCACCTGTCAAATCACCAAGCCGCGACCTGAACTTGATCCGGCTTCCATTACCTCAGGCGTAATTGATAGGGTGCACCGCTTCGCTGATGATCGCGCTGCCTGGAATTGACGGGCGATCAAAAGGAGATGACCCGATGCCCAATGCCCCGACAAACGACGCAAAGACCAACGCCGAGCGCTACCTCGCCATCTGGAACGAGACCGACGCCGCCCGCCGCCGCGCTCTCATCGCCGAGCGCTGGGCGGATTCCGCAATCTATATCGATCCGCTGATGCGCGGTGAAGGCCACGAGCAGATCAACTCGCTGGTCGAGGCCGTACAGAGCCGCTTCCCCGGCTTCCGCTTCGAGCTGATCGGCACAGCCGACGGCTACGACGATGTTCTTCGCTTCTCCTGGGGCCTCGGCCCTGAAAATGGCGAAGCGCTGATCAAGGGCACGGATTTTGCCGAACTCGAAGATGGCAAGCTGAAATCCGTCCGCGGCTTCATCGACCAGCTGCCGGAAGCCGCCTGATGACACCGACCGCCCGCTCTCTCGGAGATCACCTGCGCGAATGGCGCCAGCGCCGCCGCATGAGCCAACTGGACCTGGCGCTGGAAGCCGATATCTCCCAACGGCACCTGAGCTTCATCGAGAGCGGGCGCTCGACCCCGAGCCGCGAGATGCTGCTGCATCTGGCCGAACGGCTCGGCGTGCCGCTCCGCGACCGGAATCCGCTGCTGCTGGCGGCGGGTTTCGCCCCTGTCTTTGCCGAACGCGCGCTCGACGACCCAGCCCTCGAGCCGGCGCGGCGTGCAATCGACATGGTGCTGAAAGGCCACGAGCCCTTCCCCGCCATCGCCATCGATCGCCACTGGACGCTGGTTGCGGCCAATGCCGCCATCGCACCGCTGCTCCAGGCCGTTGCCGATCCATCCTTGCTGGAACCACCGGTCAACGTACTGCGCCTCAGCCTGCATCCGCAGGGCCTTGCGCCTGTCATCGCCAATCTTGCCGAATGGCGCGCCCACCTTCTCGACCGACTGCGCCAGCAGATATCGGTCTCCGGCGATCCCGTCTTGGAAAAGCTTCTGAAGGAACTGCTCTCCTATCCCGCACCCGAAGCTGCCGGCGAGAGCCATGCCGACCTTGCCGGAATCGCCGTACCGCTGAAGCTCGCCACGAAAGCCGGCCTGCTCTCCTTCATCTCGACAACGACCGTCTTCGGTACACCTGTCGATATAACCCTGTCGGAACTGGCGATCGAAACGCTCTTCCCGGCCGATGAGGAAACGGCCGCGACCCTGCGCGGCCATCTCGCAAACTGAGGATCAGAATTCCACGCCCGGCTGCCCCTTGATGCCGGAGCGGAAAGGATGCTTGATCAGCTCCATCTCGGTCACGAGATCGGCGATCTCGATCAGTTCGTCCTTGGCATTGCGCCCCGTCAGCACGACATGCGTCATATAGGGCTTCTCGTTCCTAAGGAATTCCACCACCTCGTTGATATCGAGATAGTCGTAGCGCAGCGCGATATTGATCTCGTCAAGCAGCACCATGGAATTGCGCTCGTCGCGGATCAGCTCCTTGGCCTTTTCCCAGGCCGCACGGGCAGCCGCCACATCGCGCGCTCTATCCTGCGTTTCCCAGGTAAAACCCTCGCCCATCGTATGGAACTGGCAGAGATCGGAGAAATGCTTCTCGATCAGGTCGCGCTCGCCCGTCCACATCGCGCCCTTGATGAACTGCACGACGGCAGACGGCTTGCCATGGGCGATATGGCGGAAGATCATGCCGAAGGCGGCGGACGACTTGCCCTTGCCCTTGCCGGTGTGGACGATGATCAAGCCCTTCTCATCCGTCTTGGTCGCCATGATCTTGTCGCGGGCGGCCTTCTTCTTCGCCATCTTCTCGGTGTGACGGGCATCGTCCTTTTCGGCTGGTACGACTGGCTCTTCGGTCATGGCTGGCTGCCTGCTCTTTTCCTGGTTTCGTTGACTTCACTGAGGTCGAATTGGGCGGAGTTACTGCGCGGCGTCCAGAGCCTGCGCTCGATCGCCTCCATCAGCCGCTCTTTCATCTCGGAAAGGGCGGCCGGGTTCTTCTCGGCCATGAAATCGCGCACCTTGGGGTCGGCGACAAAGGCCTGATAGACGGCCTCGAAATGATGGTTGCCGACCGCTCCCGTCGTCGCCGCAAAGGCAAAGAGATAATCGACCGTCGCGGCAATCTCGAAAGCGCCCTTATAGCCGTGGCGCATGACGCCCTCGATCCATTTTGGATTGACGACACGCCCGCGTACCACCCGCCCGATCTCTTCTTCCAGCGAGCGGATCACAGGCTTTTCCGGCCGCGAATGGTCGTTGTGATAGATCGTCGGTCGCGCGCCGCCTAGCGCTTCGGCCGCCGCCGCCATGCCGCCTTCGAACTGGTAATAATCGTCGCTGTCGAGCAAGTCGTGCTCGCGATTGTCCTGGTTCTGCACCACAGCCTGAATGGACCGCAGCCGTTCTTCGAAGACCCCGCGCTCGGCTCGCCCCTCCTCGCCCGCGCCATAGGCATAGCCGCCCCAGACGAGATAGGCTTCCGCAAGATCCGCCCGCCGCTCCCAGCCCTTCTCGTCGATCAGTGCCTGCAGGCCCGCGCCATAGGCGCCGGGCTTGGAACCGAAGATGCGATAGCCGGCCCGCTTTGCCGCCGCCTTCTCATCGAGCCCGGCCGCTGCCAGCCGCGCCGCCTCGCCGCGCATGCGCCCGGCTATCGGATTGTCGGCCGCATCCTCATCCAATGCGCCGACAGCGCGGATCGCCTTGTCGAAAAGCGTGATCTGCTCCGGGAACGCATCTCGGAAAAAGCCGGAAATCCGCAGCGTCACATCCACCCGCGGCCGCCGCAGCATGGCCGACGGAATGATCTCGTAGCCGGTGACGCGCCGTGAGGCCATGTCCCACACTGGCTTGACGCCGATCAGCGCCAGCGCCTGGGCGACATCGTCGCCCCCGGTGCGCATATTCGACGTGCCCCAGGCCGTCAGTCCGAAGGAGACGGGCCATTCGCCGTGATCCTGCACGTAGCGGCGGATCAGCAGCTCGGCGGATTTCTTGCCGAGTTCATAGGCTGCGGGTGTGGGCACCGCGCGGCTGTCGACGGAGTAGAAATTCCGCCCGGTCGGCAGCACATCCGGCCGTCCGCGCGTCGGCGCTCCGGATGGCCCTGGCGGCACGAAACGACCGTCGAGGCCGCGCAGCAGGCTGGCGATCTCGGCCGGGCCACAGGCGAGGATCGAGGGTTTGAGACGGGCTTCGATTTCGTCGAGGACACGTCTGGTTTGGGACCAGAGGGGTGGGCACTCCATATCGCCGGAAACGAATTTGGCCGCGAGCAGTTCGATGCGCTCAACCGTGTCGCCATTGCTGCGCCAGGGGACGTCAAGGATATCTGCTAGGATTGGCGGCCTGGGGCCAGTCCAGATGGCGGCCATATCGCAGTCGAGAGGGTCGAAACTGTGACTACCCCCCTCTGTCCCGCCGGTGTCCGGCAGGACAGAGGGGGGTGCCACAAGCACAACGCCCAACCCAGCATCCCTCGCAATCGCCCGCTGCAGGCTCGCATCTCCACCCTCACCCAACCCGCGCGGAACCCGCGCCAGCGCCACGGTGAGATCCGTTAGCAACCGGCCCTCAGGCGACACGCCAAACACATGCAGTCCGTCACGGATCTGCATTTCCTTGAGATCGCAGAGATAAGCATCGAGCTTCTTCAACGCCTCGCCTTCGCTTTCGCCCTTGGCAATCCCCGCATCGCGATCCAACCCGATATCGGCAACAAGCTCGAGGATCTGCTTACTGAGCAACCGGATCCGCCTGGGATCACCACCCGAAGCCTCGTAATATTCGTCGACCAGCGCCTCCAGATCCTTGAGCGGCCCGTAGCTTTCGGCCCGCGTCAGCGGCGGCGTCAGGTGGTCGATGATGACGGCGCCCGTGCGGCGCTTGGCCTGCGTACCCTCGCCGGGATCGTTGACGATGAAAGGGTAGAGATGCGGCAGCGGCCCGAGGATCGCCTCGGGATAACAGGCTTCCGACAGCGCCAGCGCCTTGCCCGGCAGCCATTCCAGATTGCCATGCTTGCCCATGTGGATCACGGCGTCAGCACCGAATTCTTCGCGCAGGAAAGCGTAGAAGGCGAAATAACCGTGCGGCGGCACGAGATCGGGCGAGTGATAGCTTTCCTTCGGATCGATATTATAGCCCCGCGCCGGCTGGATCCCGATCAGCAACCCGCCGAACCGGGCAAATGGCAGCGCGAAGCCGCCATCGCGCATATAGGGATCGGCCTCCGGATCGCCCCATCGGGCCGTCACCTCATCCTGAATCTGAACGGGAAGAGACGAGAAGAAGCTCTTGTATCGACTCAAGGAAAGCGCCTCGCGCACCACCTTGCCGTCAAAGCCGGATTTGGTCGGCCCCGCCATCAAACGCCGCATCAGCGCATCACCATCAGCGGGAATATCGGCGACAGGATAGCCGGCCGCCTCCATCGCCCGCATCACCTCGATGGTGCCGGCCGGCGTATCAAGACCGACGCCATTGCCAAGTCGCCCGTCACGGTTCGGATAGTTCGCCATGACGAGCGCGACCCGCCGCTCCGCCACCGGCCGCTGCCGCAACCGCGCCCAGTTGGCGGCAAGATCAGCGACATAGGCCATGCGCCCGGCATCAGGCTCGCTGGAAACGATATTGGCCTCGACCGCGGCATCATAGCGGGCGGCCGCCTTGAAGGAGACGGCGCGCGACAGCACGCGGCCATCCACCTCCGGCAGTGCGACATTCATGCCGAGATCACGGGCCGAAAGCCCTTGCGACGAGGCAGCCCAGGCTTCCCGCGACGAGGCGGAAAAGATTGCCTGCAGCACGATGGCGTCGTTCGCCTCCAGTACCGTCGGTTCACGATCGGCGCCGGGGGCGGAAACGGCAAAGCCCGTCGTGTTGATCACGACATCGGGCTTAAGGTCGGCGAAGATGGTTTCGAGGATGCCTTTCGAGACGGGGTCCTTGAGGCTGTAGGCGAAGACCGGCAGCGGACGCAGGCCTTTCGCCTGCAGCGCCTCGATCAAGGCTTCGACGGGGCGGGTTTCGCCGCTTTGGACGAGTGCGCGGTAGAATGTGATGGCGACGGTCGGCGCCGGCTGCCCCTTCTCCCCAGCGGGGGTCCGAAGGACGGGTCGAGACCCGTGGCTCGACCCCGGCTGGTGGCCCGAAGGGCCGGATGAGGGGGCCGCGCCGCAAACCTCGCTATCGCCCCCCCGTTGCTCGCTCCCTCCGTCGCTCGCCCCCCTCATCTGCCCTATCGGGCATCCTCTCTCCGCTGGGGAGAAGACAGAACCGGCCAACCCCTTCCACTCCTCAACGCCAACAAGCCCCCGCCCCGGCCACCAGATCCCCGCCTTCATCAACGGCGCAGCCGGCGCCGGCTTCTCCTCTCCCGAGAGCATCGCCGCCGCATAGGCAAGAAAGCCTCGCGCGTTAGCGTCTCCACCCTCGATCAGATAGCCCCACAGCGCATTGAGATCTTCAAGCGCCACATTCGAAAACGGCGTCAGCCCGGCATCCGGCTTGGAATCCCCCGGCAGCACCGCAATCAGCGCACCGTAGCGCGCAGCCACCGCATGCAGCGCCTCCAGCGCATAGTGGAAATAGCTCGCCCCACCCAGCGCCCGCACGATGATCAGCTTCGCATGCCGCGCCGTGCGCTCCACATAAGTATCGACCGACATCGGATGCTTCAGGCTCATCAGGCTCGCAAGCCTCAGCGAATACCCGGCCGCCCCGCCGGCATGAGCCGCGGCAATTGCCGCAAGCTCGGTGTCGGCAGCCGACAGGAACAGGATGTCGCCCGGCGACTGACCGAGGTCGATTGCCTCGTCCCCGTCGCTGATCGTTCCCTGCTGGGCCAGAAGCAGATGCATTTTATATCCTCAGACGAGCGCTTCGATCGCCTTGCGCACCGCGTCCTGATCCATCTCGTGCAGGCCGATGACGACGAGGCGCGTGCTGCGCGTTTCACCCGGTACCCAGGCGCGGTCGAAATACTGGTCGATACGGGCACCCACGGCCTGCAGCTGCAGGCGCATGGGTTTGCCGGAGACGTCGATGAAGCCCTTGAGGCGCAGCACGTCATGCTCTGCAATGATGCCCTTCAGCTTCTCGACGAAACCGGCCATATCGGCGATGGCGCCAAGCTCGACGACGAAACTGTCGAATTCGTCGTGGTCATGCGGCGTGCCGTCCTCATGCTCCAGCTCGTGATGAGACTTGCGGTTGACGACATCGTCTTCCGTGCCGATGCCGAGGCCGAGCAGCACGCTTGCCGGCACGTCGCCATTCCTGGCCTCGATCATCACAGGCTTGCGGGCAATGCGCGAGGCGACTTCGCTCTTCACGCGGCCGAGCCCGTCGCTATCGATCAGGTCGGTCTTGTTCAGCACGATCAGGTCGGCGCAGGTCAGTTGATCCTCGAACAGTTCCTCGATCGGGCTTTCATGGTCGAGCGATTCATCCTCGACGCGGCGCGCATCGACGGCATCATGGTCATCGGCAAAGCGACCGGCGGCAACGGCTGCGCTGTCGACCACGGTGATCACGCCATCGACGGTGACTTCGCTGCGAATATCCGGCCAGTTGAAGGCGGCCACCAGCGGCTGCGGCAGGGCGAGACCCGAAGTCTCGATAACGATATGGTCCGGGCGCTGCTCACGCTCCAGAAGCTTGGTCATGGTCGGAATGAAATCGTCGGCCACCGTGCAGCAGATGCATCCATTGGTGAGCTCGATGATGTCGTCCTCGGTGCAGTTTTCCGCCCCGCAGCCCTTCAGCACATCGCCATCGACGCCGAGATCGCCGAACTCGTTGATGATGAGCGCGATCTTCTTGCCGCCGGCATTGGTGAGCAGGTTGCGGATCATGGTCGTCTTGCCGGCGCCGAGGAAGCCGGTGATGACGGTTGCGGGAATTTTCTGCTGCATGGAACTAACCCTTCATTTTCAGCGGCAATCCTGCCGCGATAAAATAAACATCCTCGGCTTCTGCCGCGATCATCTGGTGCAGCCGGCCGGCATGGTCGCGAAACTCCCGCGCCATGCGGTTTTCGGGCACGATGCCGAGGCCGACTTCATTGGAAACGATGACGAGCCGCGCCTTTGCGTCAGGGAGAAAGGCGGCGAGCGCTGCGGACTGGGCAGCGATATCGCGCCCCTCCATCATCAGATTGGTGAGCCAGAGCGTCAGGCAGTCGACCAGGATCGCCCTGCCCTCGCCATCGATTGCCGCAAGGCGCTCCGTGAGATCGAGCGGCTCCTCGTGCGTGGTCCAGGAGGGACCGCGATCGGCCTTGTGCTGGTCGATACGCACCTGCATTTCGTCGTCCCAGGCCCGGCCGGTGGCGATGTAGTGGCGGTCGAGGCCGCTCGTGGTGACGAAGTTTTCGGCGAAGCGGGATTTGCCGGAGCGGGCGCCGCCGAGGATGAAGGTGGCGGTCATGCGCAAACGCTCCTGTGAGAGAGGATGCGGCGGCTTGCTCCAAGTGTGCTTTCCTTGGCGGCAGAGGGGGGTATCGCACACTCGGCATAAGAGGCCGAAAGCACCGCACCGCCGCCACTATATCGCACCGCCAGAGGCAGTGCTGAACCATATCCTTCAGCCAAAACAACCTCCGTGCTGGCAGCGGGCAAAACACCCAGTTGGGCACTATGCCCGGCACGGATGGCAGGTCTCCTGGCTCGCAGTTGTCGGCCACGATAGGGGCAACCGTTTCCGGTCGCCCCTGATCGTGCCAGCGGATCTGCCTCGCCTTCCCGGCTGCATCTCGTGAAAAGGCGGACGATTCGTAGAAAGAGAGGCGTCCTGCCCCGGCTGATCACGATGCATTTCCAGTGGCTTTTCCGGCACCTGTTCCACCTTGCCCGCCCGCAGGATGCGGCCGTCGGCGCGGCAGTCGAAATACCGGACGGAAGACCCTGACTGCTCTACAGTCGCGGGGTCGGCTGTGATGAAGGCCCCCGGCTTGGGTCCGCCTCGTCACATTCCCTTTTCATCCGGAAGGCGTCAGGCCGATCCGGAACCATCCATTATGTGGTTTCATGGTTAGGCGCGCGCAACCCCCATGTCAATTGCCGCGCACTGTGCCAGAGAGGTTCATCTCTACTTACACTACCAAGATTATCGTGTTTATTCAAAAACTTACGCCATAGAAACTTTACTGCCCGGCCGGTATTTTGCCGCAATTGGCAGGCATGCGGGTGCCGCCTGCCACCCTTGACCGCCGCTCCTGTCGCCTAGTTCTCCTATGATGCTCTCCCGAATGGATATCCGCCGCTTCCGGCCCTTCACAGTCATTTTCGATTTGGGACGCCTGCGCGCCCTCGCCAGACAAAGTGAAATGGGCCTGGTCTTTGCCGGCGCGCTGGTCGGCATCGCTGCGGGTCTGGCGGTTAGCGCCATGAGTTTCGTGTCCGAGGCAATGCACCGGTTGATCTTCGGCATCGAAACCGAAACCCGGCTCAGCGCTTCGCAGATCGACAACCAGTTCCTGCTGATGACGGCGCCTTTCGCAGGCGGCATCCTGCTTGGCATCCTGATCTTCATCCTCGCCAAGTGGCGCAAGAAGCCGATGGTCGACCCGATCGAAGCCAATGCGCTGCATGGCGGCCGCCTGTCGCTGACCGACAGCATCCTTGTCGCCATCCAGAACGTCGTCTCCAACGGCTTCGGCGCCTCCGTCGGCCTCGAAGCCGGCTATACGCAGCTTGCCGCCGGCATCGCCTCGAAATTCGGCCTGAAACTGCAGCTGCGCCGCGCCGATCTGCGCATCCTCGTCGGTTGCGGTGCAGCCGGTGCCATCGCGGCCGCCTTCAATGCGCCGCTGACCGGCGCCTTCTACGCCTTCGAGCTCATCATCGGCACCTACACCATCGTCTCGCTGACACCGGTCGTCGTCGCAGCCCTCGTCGCGACGCTGGTCGCCCGCCTGCTTGCCGGCAGCGATTTCATCATCGATGTCGGCAGTTTCGGCGCCGTCCAGCCTGCCGATTACGTGCCGGCGATCGCACTCGGCGCCTTCTGCGCCGGCATCGGCATCCTGCTCATGCAGGGCGTCGCCTTCGTCGAGGAACTGGCGCGCAAGAGCTCCGTTCCGCTGCCCTTCCGCCCGGCGCTCGGCGGCATCGTCGTCGGCCTGCTGGCGCTGATCTCGCCGCAGATTCTGGCCGCCGGCCACGGCGCACTGCATCTGAACCTCGCCAATGAGGTGACGATTCCTGCCCTTATCAGCCTGTTTTTGCTGAAATCGGTCGCTTCGGCGGTCTCGATCGGCTCCGGCTTCAGGGGCGGCCTGTTCTTCGCTTCACTCTTCATGGGCGCCCTGCTCGGCAAGCTCTTTGCCTATTCGGCGCCCTATTTCGCCGATGCGACGCTGACGCCCGTCATCTATGCCGTGGTCGGCATGAGCTCGCTTGCCGTCGCCGTCATCGGCGGACCGCTGACCATGACCTTCCTGGCGCTGGAGATCACCGGCGACTTTCCGATCACCGCCCTGGTACTCGCCGCCGTCATCACCTCCTCGCTCGTGGTGCGCACGACCTTCGGCTACTCCTTCGCCACATGGCGCTTTCACCTGCGTGGTGAAAGCATCCGCAGCGCCCATGATGTCGGCTGGATCCGCAATCTCACTGTCGACAAGCTGATGCGTTCAGACGTGAAGACAGCAAAACTCGGAATAACGCTGGACGCGTTCAAAGAGGCCTTCCCGATCGGCTCGACGCAGCGCGTCATTCTCGTCGATGAAGGCGACAAATATGCCGGTCTCGTGCTCGTGCCGGAAATCTACGCAAACCCCACCAGCGCGCAGGACGAAGCCCAGAATCTCGCTGATTTCATCCGCTATAAAAACGATTTCCTGCAGCCGCAGATGAACGCCAAGCAGGCAGCCGCGATTTTCGACAAGACCGAAAGCGAAGCGCTCGCCGTCGTCAACAACCTGATCGAGCGCAAGGTGATCGGCCAGCTCAGCGAAAGCCACACACTGCGCCGCTACAGCGAAGAACTCGACCGCCGCCGCCGCGAAGTTTCAGGCGAGATTTGAGGCATCTGCCGCACGCTGCAGGAGTGAAGGGATCTCCGCTCACATCCTGACCGTCATGCCGCCGTCGACGGTCAGCACGTGGCCGTTGACGAAGGAGGCGGCGCCGCTTGCAAGAAACAGCGCCGCGCCGGCGATCTCATCCGGGCGGCCCCAGCGCTGGACCGGGATGCGCTGGCGCACAAAGGGCATCAATTCCTCGTTCGCAGCCATTGCCGCGTTCGTCTCGGTGGCGAACCAGCCGGGCGCAATCGCGTTGCTGGTGATACCGTGCGGGCCGAATTCGACCGCCATGCCGCGCATCAGGCCGGTAAGGCCCTGCTTAGCCGCCGGATAGACGCAGTCACCGGGCATGACGACATGGCCGCTGATCGAGGTCACCGCGATCAGGCGGCCATGATTATGCCGCTTCATCAGCACGGCAGCATCCCGCGAAAGCGTCATCGCCGCGGCCAGATCGGTGCGCAACAGCTCGATGATGGCATCGTCGTCGAATTCGGCCAGCGGCCGCCTGTCGCGGGCGCCGACATTGTTGATCAGGATATCGAGACGGCCATGGATCTTTTCGATGTCGGCCATAAGCGCACGCTGAGCCTCTCGGTCGACGATATCGAACGCGGCCGCCTCCGCCGTGCCACCGGCGCCGCGAATGGCCCTTACGGCACCGTCCAGCGTCGCCGCCGTGCGCCCGGTGACGATGACATGGGCGCCGGCCTCAGCCAGTGCGCGCGCCATCTCGAAACCCAGGCCGCGGCCGCCGCCGGTCACGAGCGCCACCTGGCCCGCCAGTGAAAATCTATCCAGTATGCTCATGGTTTCATCGCTCTCGACCGGGTGCGTCGCAGCAATAATTAATGGACTGAGTCAACTAATTTGGCAATAGCAGAACGCCGCGGATGAACGCAGCCCCAATCTCCTTCCGGCTGGATATCCCGCGGGAAGGCCCGAGAGTTACGTCCCGTGGGAATCCGGCCTAGCCGAGCAGTCCTGCAAGCCAGCGCGGATCGAGGTGATCCTCCAGGCTGCTTGCGACCGCGTCGAGCGCCCGGTCGACGCTCTGGCGGTAGTTGCCGCCTTCGCCTGAAAGGCCAAAGCTCTGAAGCAGCCGGGCGCGGTAGGCGTCGCTGCCGAAGAGGCCGTGCAGATAGGTGCCCATGATCCGGCCGTCGGCCGAAAGCGCCCCATCCGGTGCGCTGTCGACGATCGCCGAAGGCCTGTTGCAATCCGGCCCGCGGGTAATGCCGAGATGAATCTGGTAGCCGGCAAGCGGCACGTCGTATTCGGTCGAGCGGGCCGCGCTGTTGCGCACGGTCTTTTCCGGCGCCATCTCGGTCTCGACGTCGAGAAGCGAAAGCCCCGGCATCTCGGCCCTCCCGCCTTCGATGCCGAGCGGATCGTGTACCATGCGGCCGAGCATCTGGTAGCCGCCGCAGATGCCGATCACCCGGCCGCCCCGCCTGACATGAGCGGCAAGGTCACGGTCCCATCCCTGCGCCCTGAGATCGCTGAGGTCCGATATGGTCGATTTCGAGCCAGGCAGGATGATGAGCCCTGCATCATCAGGCAGCCGCTCGCCAGCGCGCACGAAGACGAGCTCGACATCAGGCTCGGCCCGCAGCGGATCGAGATCATCGAAATTGGCAATGCGCGACAGTACCGGCACGGCGATCTTCAGCGCCCCTCGCTCGCCCTTCGCCAGCCGCTCCAGCACGACGGAATCTTCCGCCGGCAGCCGCCCCGCCGCCTTCAGCCAGGGCACGACGCCGAAACACGGCCAGCCGGTGAACTGGCCGATCGACGTGATCCCGTCGTCGAACAGGCTCGCATCCCCACGGAACTTGTTGATGATATAGCCCGAAATCATCCTGCGATCCTCTTCGGCAAGGATCGCATGGGTGCCGACGAGCGAGGCGATGACCCCGCCGCGGTCGATATCGCCGACGAGGACGACAGGCACATTTGCCCGTGTCGCAAAGCCCATATTGGCGATATCACCGGCCCTGAGATTGATTTCTGCCGGCGAACCCGCCCCCTCGACGACGACGAGATCGGCATCTTCCGACACCTTGGCGAAACTCTCCAGCACGGAAGAGATGAGCTGCGGCTTCAGCCGCTGATAGTCGCCCCCCTTCGCCTGCCCGAACACTCTGCCCTGCACGATGATCTGGCTGCCGTTTTCGGATTGCGGCTTCAAGAGCACCGGGTTCATATGCACGGACGATGGCGTGCGAGCGGCAAGCGACTGCAGCCATTGCGCCCGGCCGATCTCGCCGCCGTCGTCGGAAACCGCTGCATTGTTCGACATGTTCTGCGGCTTGAACGGCCGCACCGTCAGCCCGCGATTGGCCGCCAGCCGGCAAAGCCCGGCCACCAGCACCGTCTTGCCGACATCCGAGCCGGTTCCCTGCAGCATGATGGCTCTGGTCATTGGCGTCTATCCGTGAAACGTTTGCGGCAAGGCCTACAATGAGCGCCGTGGACGGGTCAACAGAGGCCCGGAAATGCGAAAACCGCGATCAGGCCATAAGCCCAACGCGGTTTGCCGTAAAAAACGCAGGCGTCTTCACCATTACGCGATGAAGCTCGCTTTCTCCGGGACGCAGTACCTGATCCGGAAAAGCAGCGGTTGTCCCCCGCCGCGTCACAACAAATAACGGCACATTCTTACCGGATGGTTATTGAAAGCGCGCCTTGAAGCGAATTTCGACCTTTTTTGCACTTTTTCTAATTTTTCTTGTCTGAAACCGCTTTCAGCTCTTTCCGCAAGGGCACATTTGCCTCCATCGCGCGCAAGGTCGCACCATCTGAGCGCCGGCATAAATTCTTCGAATTCAATTATTTAGCGACTAATGGAAGACAGAAAAGAGAGTTGATTTCTTGCCGCAAATCCGTAGGCTTGCTCATCATCAGCCATCGATAGAAATGGCCAGCGACGAGTCGCCGGAGAACCAGACGAACGGCGCCGCAGACAGGAAAGCCCGGCGAGCATATTCCGGGCGATTGGCACCTGAAGCGGCGGAGAGATTTGTCGGCTAATTGCCCCGGTGCATGCACGTTCGATCACATAAAAATTTCGGGGAACGTATAATGAAGGCATTTTTCACGTCGTTCATCCTTGCCGTCTGTCTTTATGCAGGAACTGGTGGGGCACAAGCTGCCGGGTGCGGCAAAGTCGCGATTGCCGAGATGAGATGGGGTTCCGCCGGCATCGCCGCGAGCTTCGACAAGTTCATCCTCGAGAAAGGCTACGGCTGCTCCGTCTCGATTGTCCATGGCGATACGCTGCCGACCTTCGCCTCCATGAATGGCAGGGGCACGCCTGATATCGCCTCGGAATTCTGGACAAAGGCCGTCCAGCCGCAGCTCGATACCGCCATCAAGGAGGGTCGATTGGTAAAAGGCGCCGAAATCCTCGCCGACGGAGCGATCGAAGGCTGGTACATCCCCAAATTCATCGCCGATGCAAACCCGGATATCGGCTCCGTACAGGATGCGCTGAAGCACCCGGAACTCTTTCCCAATATCGACGATCCCTCGCACGGCGCCGTCTATAATTGCCCGGTATCCTGGGCCTGCGAGATATCGACCGGCAATCTCTTCAAGGCGCTCAATGCCGACAAGCTCGGCTTTGCGCTGGTCGACAGCCGGACCCCCGAGGATTTCGACGATTCGATTGCCCGCGCCTTCGGCAACAAGGTCGGCTGGCTCGGCTATTACTGGTCGCCGACATCGGTCATCGGCAAGTATGACATGAAGCTCCTCGATTTCGGCGTGCCGCACGATCAGGCCGAATGGGACGCCTGCACCTCGGTTCGCGGCTGCGCCAATCCCAAGGTGAACGCCTATCCAGTGTCGCAGGCCTTCACGCTGATGACCCGGTCCTTTGCCGACCGCGCCGGCCCCGTCATGACCTATCTGAAGGCCCGCAGCTGGGATAACGAGACCATCAGCCAGGTCCTCGCCTGGCAGGATGAAAACGGCGAGGACAACGAAAATGCAGCCCTTTATTTCCTTGAGAATTACGAAGAGCTCTGGAGCCGCTGGGTTCCGGTCGATGTAGCCGAGAAGGTCAAGGCCAGTCTATAAACCTTCCCGATAACAAGGACTGGACGATTCGTTATGACTGGCACGGTGCCCTTCCCCGATCGCGATACCGTCGCGGAAAAACTCGCGGCGCTCTCGGACACCGACAAATCCTATCTGTCGCTGCTGATGGAAAATCCGGTGCAGGACGATAACCTGCTCGCGGGCCTCTATCGGCACCTCGACCTCGCCTCCGCCTCGCGCCTTCTCAATTCGCTGAAGCTCGAAACGCTCGGTAAGTGGATCGGCGAAGCTGCGCCCGACCGGCTGCAGATCAGGCTCATGGAAGCGGCGCGCTCCAGCCAGCACCCGGCCTATGCCGCATTCCGGACCGGGCTGACCCGATCCGGCGGCCTCGAGAAAGCCTATCCAGCTTCGAAAATCTGAAAGTAATTATCTCTTCGCTGCGCGATCGACACTACGGCCGGCATCCTGTGTGGCGTTGACGGCATTTGCCGTATCCCTGCCCACGCCACGGATCGTGTTGGCGCAGGAAGAAAGCGCAAGAAGGATCATCAAGGCGGATGCGATTTTACCCGTGGTCGTCATGTGCGAAATCCTTTTATGAAATCAACCCCGAACGGCTGAAGCCGTCCGGGCGGGATAACGCGTTCGTGAGCGAAAAGTTCACCGGCTAACCGAATTCAGGCAGCAGCCGATTTCGACCTCTCGGCGAAGGATGCACGGATGCTGTCCGCGACCGTCTCGATCGGCCCCGTCATCTGCGATGCCGTCAAAAGCTGGATGTCGAAAGACCCCAGTTCCGGCAGTCCTTCCTGGATTCCGAGGATCGCCATATCCTCGCTGACATAGGAGAGTGGCAGCGGCGCAATGGCAAGATCGGAGACCACGGCGGCGCGCTGCGCCATCGTGTGGGCGCTGAGATAGGCGACGCGATAGGGCCGCTTGTTGCGCTCGAGCTGGGTGATCGCCTCCTGCCGCCAGATGCAGCCGTCTTCCCAGATCGAGATCGGCAGCGGATCGCGCCGATGCGCCGAGCCGCACTTGGCGCCGGCCCAGACGAGCCGTTCACGATAGACGACCTCGCCATTGGTCGGGAAAGGCCGCGTGGCGCAGTTGATGAGCGCGAGATCGAGGCGTTGCTCCTCCATTCGCTTCTTCAGGCCGATGCTCATGTCGATCGTCACATCGACCATGATGCCCGGATAGGTCTGCGCAAAGCTTTTGAGGACCTGCGGCAGCAGACGCTCGCCGATATCCTCGGGCGCGCCAAGCCGCACCACGCCGCTGAGCTCAGGCATGATGAAGCGCGACACCGCCTCGTTGGAAAGCGCCAGGATGTTGCGTGCATAAGACAGCAGCATTTCACCATGCTGCGTCAGCGTCACCGAGCGCGCATCGCGGCGAAACAACGTCACGCCAAGCTGCTCTTCGAGCTTCTTGATCTGCATGGAAACGGCCGACGGAGTGCGGAAGACGGTTTCGGCCGCAGTCGAAAAATTACCGGTCTCTGCAATGGCGACGAATGTGCGCAGCACGTCATTGTCGAGCAGAGGAATGGGACGGCGAAACGGGATGGTCATCGTCACATCTTTCAATTTTTCTGAATGACCAAGGTTATCATTCTGTTTGATTGAAAGTCAATCTGACCCCTAGTTTTGTGGGGCGATCCCTATCGAGCCTATTTGAGTTCAGCCCTTGGTGCCGAAACGGCTGGTCTTGAAGCCGGTTCCAGCCGCACCTGAAGCAACCGTCCGGCCCTCGCCGACACCCTTCGGATAGGTGTTGCCGATCACAGCAGGCGCCGTGAGTTCAACTGACGTTTCCGGCGACCGCACCGCCCAGGCAATCAGCGCTCGTGCGGACATCTCGCCGACGCCACCCGAGACATGCTCCGACGCGGAGACCGGCAACACCGCGATCTGCTCGGCCGTCGGTGCGGGATGGGTCAGCCGGTCGGCGATGCCAGAAGTATTGGCTGGCTTGCGGCCGACGACGAAGCGCGTGAAATCGGCTGGGGCCGGCTGAACGGATGCCAACACCGGCGCAACCGCGGGCACAGGTGCGGGCGTGTCGCTTTCCACGGCCTCGATTTCAACAGGCCGCAGCACCGGCAGCGGAACGGTCAGTGCGGCAAGATCGGCAAAGGCCCGGTCGGCAACCGCCTTGTCCTCGGGCCTGGCAAGCTGCGGCGCCAGTCCGATCTCGGTCCGCTTCTGCGGTGTCGGCAGCATGGCGGTGACAAGGCTTCCGGTCACGACGGGATCAGGTGCCTTCACAGGTGCTGCTGCGCGTGCCGTCAGCAGGGTCGGTGCCGCTGCCCTTGGCGTTACAGGCGCATCGTCATCCTCATCCTCGCTTGCGGCAATCTCGATCGACGCGGAGCGGACGCCCTTCTTGCGCTCGGCAAGCGCCACCTGATAGCCCGGCAGCGGGCGACCGTCCGCCGGCAGGTGGATCGTGCGTCCATCAGGGAAAAGCCGTGCCAGTTCCTGCCGCGACATGCGCGGCCAGGCGCGCACATTGCCGACATCGAGATGCACGAAGGGCGAACCCGATGTCGGGTAATAGCCGACGCCGCCCACCTGCATCTGCATGGCAAGCGCGCGCAGCGTCGCAAGCTTGACGCCGGGAATATAGAAATCCATCGCCTTGCCGAGCATGTGCTGGCTGCGCTTGGCGACACCTGTATTGCGCGAGCGGTTGCGCAGCATGTTGTTCGTCGCAGGCGAGCGATAGGCCGAAACGACGTGGATCGTCTCCTTCGCCCCGCTCTTGCGATAGACTTCCCAGACGAGATCGAGCAGGCGCGGATCCATCCTGGCCGGCTCGTTGCGCCGCCAGTCGCGCAGGAAGCGGTTGATCTGGTTCAGTCCGCGCTGGTCGTACTTGCCGTCGCGCTTGAAGACGATCGTCGCCCGCTCCCCCGTATGCGTGAAGAAGAGCTTCAGCGCCCGGTCCTCCGCCGCTGCTTCGCCCGATCCGGCTATGACAGCAAAAACGAAGGTCGCGGCGATCACCACGCGATGGGCGACGACAGACAAAAACCACGCAGACGCAGTCGTCGGAATGGCGGCGATGGCTTGATGAAGGGACACAGACTTCGTCCTTGGTGCGAGACACGAAAACATCACAGGCACCGCACACGTGGGCGGCGTTAAGCCTTCATTATGGTCAACAGATCCTTAAGAGGGGGTTTATGAGCTACGGACTATATGAGGCGCCGTTTCAAGGAGATGCCGTCATGCGGTTCTCCAGTTGCACTGACGGCGAGAAGTCCCGCCATAATTATCTTGCCAAGCGCCATGATCTTCGACGGGAACCCTCGCAAAGCGAGACGAGATCGCATAGTTTCGACGGATCATTATCATCGAAACAGGCCAGAGTTTGTATACCGAAATAGCCATCGTCATCCTCCTCACCATTCTCAACGGCGTCCTGGCGATGTCGGAGCTCGCAATCGTCTCCGCCCGCCCGGCACGCCTCAGGGTTATGGCAGATCAGGGAAGCAGGGGAGCGCGACTGGCCCTGCGGCTCGCGGAGGATCCCGGCCGTTTCCTGTCGACGGTTCAGATCGGCATCACCCTCGTCGGCGTGCTGTCAGGCGCCTTCTCGGGTGCGACGCTCGGCGCGCGATTCTCCGGCTGGCTTCTGGCTCAGGGGCTTCCTAATGCCTGGGCAGACGGGCTCGGCGTCGGTACGGTCGTCGTGGCGATCACCTATCTCTCCCTCATCATCGGCGAACTGGTGCCCAAGCAGATGGCCCTTCGCGCGCCGGAAGCCGTTGCCGCCAGGGTCGCGCCGACGATGACCTACCTGTCCAAGGCGGCCCTCCCCCTCGTCTGGCTGCTCGACGGCTCGGGCAAACTCGTTCTCGCGCTGCTCGGCCAGTCCGGAAAGAACGCCGATGGCGTCACCGACGAGGAGATCAAGACGGTTCTCGCCGAAGCCCAGAGTGCCGGCGTGATCGAAAGCGGCGAATCCGCCATGATCACCGGCGTCATGCGCCTTGCCGACAGAACGGCGCGCGCGCTCATGACGCCGCGGCGCGACGTCGAGCTGGTCGATATCGAAGATTCCGCCGAGGAGATCCGCAAGACCATCCAGTCGACTTCGCGAACGCGACTGCCGGCCCGCAAGGGCAGCTCCGACGAGGTTCTCGGCGTTCTCGCCGTCAAGGATTACTACGATGCCGTTGAAGCCAACCGGACGGTCGACATCATGACGCTGGTACACGATGTTCCGATCATCTCGGACCTCGCTCCTGCCTCCTCGGTGATCGAATCCATCCGCAGGTCGTCGCAGCATATGGTCCTGGTTTTTGACGAATACGGCCACTTCGAGGGTGTGATCACCTCAGGCGACATCCTCGAATCGATCATGGGCGTTTTCGGCAACGCGGCCTCCGGCGAGGAACCGGCGATCAAGCGACGCGAGGATGGATCCTATCTGGTTTCCGGATGGACGCCGATCGACGAGTTTTCGGAATTCATGAACTTCCCCGTTGATGAAGACGTCGAATATCAGACCGTCGCCGGTCTCGTTCTGGAAGAACTGAAGCACCTGCCCGAGCTCGGGGAGACCTTCATCAAGAATGATTGGAAATTCGAGGTGATCGACCTCGACGGGCGGCGCGTCGACAAGCTTCTCGTCAGCGCACTGACGAAGGACGAGGCACGGGCGGCGAACTGATCGGCACGATCAGTCTGACGGCCCCCACCGCGACCCGACGTGCCATTCTCAGCCTTGCGCCCCATATCTTTCATTCCGAACAGCCATCAGGGCCGAACAACCATCAGGGAATCTCCATGTCCGTCACCACTCACGACGCAAGCCGGTCCCATCCGGGCCAGCAAAAGTTTGCGGCCCTGCTGCTGGGGGCGATCGGCGTGGTCTATGGAGATATCGGGACGAGCCCGCTCTATGCCTTCCGCGAAGCGCTTCGGCCCTTCGTCCATGACGGCGTCACCCCAAACGAGGTCATCGGGCTGATCTCGCTGATGATCTGGACGCTGACGGTCATCGTCACGTTCAAATACGTGCTGTTTCTTCTGAGGGCGGATAACGAGGGCGAAGGCGGAACCCTTTCCCTGCTGGCCCTTCTCATGAAAAAGACCAGCCGGCACGCGACCATTTTTTTCTTCGCAGGCATCATTGGTGCAGCGCTTTTCATCGGCGACGCCATGATCACCCCTGCCTTATCGGTGCTGTCGGCGGTCGAAGGGCTGACGCTCGTAACCCCGGTCTTCACGCCTTACGTCCTGCCGATCGCCATCGCGATCATGCTGGTCCTGTTTTTCGTCCAGTCAGTCGGCACCGCATCCGTGTCAAAGCTTTTCGGTCCGATAACGCTGCTGTGGTTTCTCGTGATGGGCTTTGGCGGACTCGCCCACATCGCCGACGATCCCACGATCTTCGCAGCGCTCAATCCGCTCTACGCCTTCGACTTCATCACCCATGCAGGCCTCATTGGCCTCGTGGTTCTCGGCGCCGTCTTCCTGACCGTGACGGGCGCGGAGGCGCTTTATGCCGACCTCGGCCATTTCGGCAGGAAGCCGATCCAGGTCGCCTGGTTCGCGGTGGTCTTCCCGTCGCTCCTTCTGAACTATCTCGGCCAGGGCGCACTGGTGCTTGCCGACCCGCAGGCCGCGTCCGATCCGTTCTTCCTGATGTTTCCGGAGTGGGCGATCCTTCCGGTGGTCATCCTTGCCACGGCAGCCACCATCATCGCCAGCCAGGCGGTCATCACCGGAGCGTTCTCGCTTGCCCGTCAGGCGATCCATCTCGGCTTCCTTCCGCGGCTGGAGATCTGCTTCACCTCCGCCTCCAACACCGGCCAGATCTATGTCCCGGCCGTCAACATGGCGCTTCTCATTGGTGTGCTTGCCCTGATCTTCGCATTCGGTTCCTCCGAGGCCCTTGCCACCGCCTATGGAATTTCGGTCACCGGTGCGATGGTCGTCACGACGATCCTGTCCTTCCAGTTTCTCCGCGTCATGTGGGGATGGAACGTGGCCACGGCACTGGCGGCACTCCTGCCGCTCCTCGTGCTTGAGAGCATCTTCCTGGGCGCAAACCTCCTGAAGATCCACGACGGCGGCTATGTCCCGGTTCTGATCGCCGGCGCGTTGATGGTGATGATGTGGACCTGGAAGAAGGGAACCCTGCTGGTTCGCCAGAAATCCGCCAGCAACGACGTACCCCTGATGCAGTTTCTGGCGTCGATCGAACGGAAGTCGGATCACGCTCCCGCCCAGGTTCCGGGCACCGCGATCTTCCTGACCAGCCTTCCCGACATGACGCCCGGCGTGCTCTTGCACAATCTGAAGCACAATCGCGTTCTTCACCAGCGTAACGTCATCCTCAATGTGAAGACCGCCCCACGCCCCTATGTGCCGGAAACGGAGCGGGTGGCGATCGAAAGGCTGTCGGAGCGCTTTATCAGGATCCAGCTCCTTTTCGGCTTCATGGAGGATCAGGACGTCTCCAAGGCCCTGCCGCTCTGCCGCAAGGCGGGCTTCGATTTCGAGATCATGTCGACCTCGTTCTACGTCGGCAGGCGCAAGCTCGTCGGCGATCCGAACACCGGTCTTCCGGCCTGGCAGGACCGGCTCTTCATCGCCATGGCCGGCTTCGCCATCGATCCCTCGGACTATTTCCAGCTTCCCAGCAACCGCGTGGTGGAGCTTGGCGAGCAGATGGTCATCTGACCGCGTCTGCGTGGTCGTCCACCCTATTGATATGTCGTGAGCCAGGCTCGAAGCGCTGCCGAAGGCAGCCCGTCACAGCCATTGAACGCGCGCCCTCATCTTTCAATTTTTCTGAACCTAAGACCCAGTTCATTTCATTTGTTTGATCCAGCCTCGGTACCTATATTTTAGTTGTGACGATGAGGCTGAAGACAAAGGAGGCCGATCATGTCGCAGATAGCAGACTTCAACATCCTCCAGGCTTTCTTCGCGTTTCGCGCACGCATGTTTCGGGTGGCGGCACGCGAACGGATCAGGCAGGAAATGAAGCATTATCCGCCGCATCTCGCGGCCGATATCTGCGCCCTGCCCGCTCTCGACGAGCAGCAGCGATAGTTCAAAATCGCTTATGGTACCCATGAAATCTATTCTTTTGAATGATGAGTGCCGCAAGCGCATATTTTATCTCGAGGATACGGCAATCCCGTGTCCCGCAAGGAAAGGAAACGGCAATGACCTCGATGACCTACAGAGATGGCGGCAAGGACCTGTCATCCTACGGCAGACATTCTTCGCTTGGTTCCTATGCCGACAGGCTCGTGCGTGCATGGCGCCGCTGGCAGACGGAACGTCAGATCGAATCCATGCCCCTCGACATCCGCAAGGATATCGGCTGGCCGAGCGCCGATGAGACTGGCAAGAACCGAGCTCACTAACGACAGGGCTCGTGAATGCAACCATATGCAATGAATGCGACATACCTCCCAAGCTGAAGGCGGTGCCTGCCCCATGCAGCACCGCCTTTTTCATATCCGCCGCCTGCCTTTTCCCCAGTGAATTTCACAGGTCGACCGCGCCGCAGCGACGCCTTTTGCTCTGCTCGCGCCGCAAATCACGGCCAATGTCGCAGATTTGCTCTTCCTAGCCGCATTTATCCATGCCAGTGTCGCTTTTGGAACATCGGAACGACGCATTCCACGCGACCAATATGCAGTCGCCCTCGAGCATGGATTTTCCAATGAACAAGATGCAGCTCAAGAAACGTTCCGTAGTCTTCTTCATGGTTCCGCAATTCACCATGCTGCCCTTTGCGGCGGCGGTGGATACTCTGCGGATCGCAAACCGGATGCTCGGCTATCCCGCCTATACGTGGCGCCTGAGCTCGGTCGACGGCGAAAAGGTCTATTCCTCCTGCGGTATCGGCGTGGAGGCCAATTCATCGCTCGCCGAAGAGCGTCGCCATCTCGGTGGCGAGAACCGGCCGGGCATGGTGCTCGTCTGTTCCGGCATCGATGTCGAGACCTTCAACAATAAATCCGTCAATGCCTGGCTGCGGGAATCCTATAATCGCGGCGTCGCCGTCGGTTCGCTCTGTACGGGCGCGCATGTGCTTGCCCAGGCTGGTCTCCTGAACGGCAAGCGCTGCGCGATCCACTGGGAAAACCTGCCGGGCTTCTCCGAGGCCTTCCCGCAGGTCGAGGTTTATGCCGATCTCTACGAGGTCGACAACAATCTCTATACCTGCGCCGGCGGCACGGCATCGCTCGACATGATGCTGAATCTCGTCGGCGAGGATTTCGGCGAAAGCCTCGTCAACCGCATCTGCGAGCAGCACCTGACCGACCGCGTGCGCAACCCGCACGACCGCCAGCGGCTGCCGCTGCGTGCCCGCCTCGGCGTGCAGAATGCCAAGGTCCTGTCGATCATCGAGCTGATGGAAGGCAATCTCGCCGAGCCGCTGTCACTCCTGGAGATCGCCGAAGGCGCCGGCCTGTCGCGCCGCCAGATCGAGCGCCTGTTCCGCCAGGAAATGGGCCGGTCGCCAGCCCGCTACTACCTGGAAATCCGCCTCGACCGCGCCCGTCACCTGCTGGTTCAGTCCTCCATGCCGGTCGTCGAAGTGGCCGTCGCCTGCGGCTTCGTCTCCGCCTCGCACTTCTCCAAGTGTTATCGCGAACTCTACCAGCGTTCGCCGCAGCAGGAGCGCGCCGATCGCAAGATGACCATGGCAACGGCCCGCCAGCAGGCGGTTGCTGCTTGAGGCAGTGACGGCTGAAGAAAGTGAGAGAGACGGCTCACTCCTCATCCGTCATGCTCGGGCTTGTCCCGAGCATCTGCTGCCGTTTCGTCTTTTGATACGTAGCAGATGTCAGGGACAAGCCCGAGGATGACGCTAGGCAATGGACGGCGTGGCAATTGCAAACAAGGCGAAAGCCCCTTACTGCGCCGCCTCCTCCGTCATCTTGGCGTCGGAATAGACGAGATTGCGGCCCTTGTGCTTGGCCATGTAGAGGAACTGGTCTGCCGCGTTCAGATAGTTCTCGAAGGTCTCGTAACCGGTGATCTCGGCCACGCCGATTGACACCGTCACCGACACTTCCTCGTCATCGGCCGTCACTCTCAAGCGGGAAATCTCCGAGCGGATCTCATCGCAGAGCTTGGTGGCGGCCAACGAATCCATCTGCGGGAAGAGAATGGCGAATTCCTCGCCGCCAAGGCGCGAGAGAAGATTGTCGCTGCCTTCGAAGATCGTCTGCAGCCTGTCTGCGACAGCCCTCAGCACCTTGTCGCCGATCTCGTGGCCATAAGTGTCGTTCAGCCGTTTGAAATGGTCGATGTCGAGAATGGCGACCGCGCTCGACATTTTCAGCCGCAGGCATTCGTTCACCAGCTTCGGGCCGTTGTCGTAGAAATAGCGGCGGTTATAGAGGCCGGTCAGGTAGTCGCAGGCCGCCGCCGCCCGCAGCTGCTTCATCTGCGTCAGCGTCTCCACATTGTTGGCGATGCGGCACTGCAGCTCTTCGGCGACGAACGGTCGGTAGACGAAGTCGCTGGCGCCAGCCTTCAGGAAACTTGCCGACAGCATGCGGTCGTTCGAGGAGGAAACGCCGATGACGCGCATCTTGTCCGAACCGAACCGGTGGCGGATGCGCCGCGTCAGCTCATAGCCGCTCATGTCGGGCATATGATGATCGGTGACGACGAGCTCGATATCGCTATAGGCTTCCAGCGCAGCGAGCGCCTCAAGGCCGGAATTCGCCACCACGACCATATATTGCTGGGCTTTCAGGAGATCGACCAGCACCTGCCGGGCAGAGGGCACGTCATCGACGACGAGCACCCGCGTCTTTCGGTTCATGATCGCCCGGCGCACGGTCGCGACCAGATTGTCGAGCGCGAATTCATTGTCCTTCAGCACATAGTCGATGACATTGCGCTCGAGGATGCGGGCGCGCGTATTGAGATCGAAGGTCGCGGTGAAGACGATGGTTGGAATATTGTGCTCGATCGTGCAGTCGAGCGCCTCGCCATAAGGCGAATCCGGCAGGTTCAGATCGACGACGGCAATGCTGTAGCCATGACCTTCCTGCGAGAGCTCCTCACGCAGCGCCTTCAGCGAGGAGCAGCACTTGACGCTGAGGTTGAGTTCGGTCTCGAACCGATGGCAGAGCACGGCTGAAAACATTCGGGAATCTTCAACCAGAAGTACACGAATTCCTCCGAAACGAGGGCTCGAACCATCTCGCTGAAACTCCCCCTGGAATGCCACGGCCGCCTATCCCCCAACACGCCCGAAGGGCTCGACTCGCCCTCTCTCGTAACGCGGCGGACGATAACCGAGAGCCCATCTCCCGTGAAGGGGACAAATGGCGGCAGCAACACCTGCGATTGCAGAAATATGCGCCGCCTTTGCGCCACCCCGGTGCAAGCCGATCATCGGGTTGTGTCCCTGCACCCGATCTTTGCGGCCGGATCAGGCAACCGCCCGTTCCCTGCGCATCGACTGGATCTGCAGGAGCGTGTCCAGGTTCTGGTTGACGCGGCAGTAAAACTCCTCGTCGATGAAGGGACGCAGCATGAAGTCGTTGCCGCCGGCTTTCAGGAACCGCGCCGAAAGCAGGCGGTTGGAAGAGGAGGAAACGCCGATGATGCGCAGCTCGTGCGATCCGATCGAAGCGCGGATGCGGCGCGTCAGCTCGAAGCCGTCTATATCGGGCATGTTGTAGTCGGTGACGACAAGGCCGATATCGCGGTTGGCCTTGAGGATTTCCAGCGCCTTTGCGCCGCTCTCGGCGGTGCTGACGCGGAAATTATAGCGCTTCAGGCGGCTCGACAGCAGCGCGCGGGCCGTGGCGCTGTCATCAACGATCAGCACGTGATGGCGATGGTTGGTCAGGAACCGGCAGATCGATTCCGCCAGCAGGTCGACGGCAAAGACATTGTCCTTGAGGATGTAGTCGACGATGTCCTTGGCAAGCAGCTTGTCGCGCATGCCTTCATGGAACGTGCCGGTGAAAACGATCGTCGGGATCGACAGATCGACCAGGTATTCCAGCGCCTCGCCGTTTTCGGCGCCCGGCAGGTTGATATTGGAAATCGCCAGCGTAATCGGATCGGAAGACTTATCGTAGGAAAGCTGCAGCTCTTCGAAGCTGCGGCAAATCTCGACCTCGATATCGAAGAGTTCCTTCAGCCGCTTTCCGATCATCGACGTGAAGACGTTGGAATCTTCAGCGAGGATAATACGTGCGCCGGCAAACATTTCTCCGGAATATTGCATCCCCGAAATACCTAGAAACGCCATGACAAACCTTTAAATGGAAATTGTGTCCCTGAACGAAACGGTTACATGAATTCATTTGAGCAATTGTTAATCGAGAGGCTGCAGCCAGCTACGAAAAAGGCGGCCGATTGTGCGGCCGCCTTTTTCTTCTTCATATGCTTAAGAAATTAGAGCATGGAGCACGGGCTTCAGCCACGAAGTGCTGCATTCTCCGTGTCGAACGGGCTCTCGCCGACCACGGTCGCATTGTAGGTCGTGCCGAGGATCTTGATTTTCAGCTTGGTGCCTTCCTTGGCATAATCGGGCCGCAGCATGGCAAGCGCCAGCGAGCGGTTGATGCGGAAGCCGAAAGTGCCGTTGGTGGCACGGCCAACCAGTTCGCCCGCCTCGTTGTAGATCGCCTCGGAGCCGCGCGCGTCGACATCGTTGCCGGTCTCGACAACGAGCGTGGCAAAGTTCCACTTCAGGCCCTTTTCCTTGTAGGAAAGCAGGCCTTCACGGCCGAGGAATTCCTTCTCAGGCTTGATGAAGCGGTCGAGGCCGGATTCATAGGCATTGTACTCGATCGACATTTCGCGCGGGATCAGGCGGTAGGACTTTTCGACCGACATGGAGAGCATGGCGCGGATGCCGAAGGGCTTGATGCCGAATTCGGCGCCGGCTTCCATCAGCTTGTCGAAGATGTAGTTCTGCATCTCGATCGGATGATGCAGCTCCCAGCCGAGCTCGCCGACGAAATTGACGCGCAGCGCATGGGCACTCGCCGCACCGACCGAGATTTCCTTGCCCGAAAGCCAGGGGAAATCCTTGTTGTCGAGGCTGGTGCGCGTCAGCTTCTTCAGGACGTCGCGCGACTTCGGACCGGCGAGAACCAGGACGCCCCAGGCCTGGGTGATCGGCGTGAACTTCACGCTGCCGTCTGATGGCAGAAGCTTGCGCATATAGTCGTGGTCATGCGCCTCATAGGCGCCGGCCGAGACGAGATAGAAAGTGTCGGGCGCGCTTTCATAGACGGTGAATTCCGCGCGCACGCCGCCTTCCTTGGTCAGCATGTGGCAGAGCGCGATGCGGCCGCGCTTCTTCGGGATCGCGTTGGCGAAGATCGACTCCAGCCATGCGCGCGCACCGGGGCCGGTCACCAACGCCTTGGCGAAAGCCGACATGTCGAGCACGCCGACATTCTTATGGACATTCATGACCTCGTTGCCGACATGCTCGAAATAGTTCGAGCGGCGGAACGACCAGCGTTCCAGGATACGGCCGTCTTCGGTCGGGTCCGAATGATTGTGGTTGGTCAAAACGTCAGCGCCGACGCCGATCTGGTCTTTCGGCAGATCGTAGCCTTCGGGCGCAAACCAGTTGGCGCGCTCCCATCCGTAGACGGAGCCGAACACGGCGCCGAGCTTCTTCAGCCGGTCATAGACCGGCGTCGTCTTCAGCGGGCGGGCAGCGGCACGTTCCTCATCCGGATAGTGCATGGTGAAGACGTTGGCATAGGCTTCCTCGTTCTTGGCGATGAGGTAGCCTTCCTTGGCATAAGGGCCGAAGCGGCGCGGATCGACGCCCATCATGTCGACGGTCGGCTCGCCATCGACGATCCATTCGGCCAGCTGCCAGCCAGCACCACCAGCAGCGGTGATGCCGAAGGAATGGCCTTCGTTCAGCCAGAAGTTCTTGAGACCCGGTGCGGGGCCGACGATCGGATTGCCGTCGGGCGTATAGGCGATGGCGCCGTTATAGACCTTCTTGATGCCGACTTCGCCGAAGGCCGGCACACGGGCGATCGCCGTTTCGATATGCGGCATCAGGCGGTCGAGCTCTTCCTGAAACAGCTCGTATTCGCTGTCGTCGGAGGGACCGTTGACATAACAGACCGGCGCGCCCTGCTCGTAGGGGCCAAGCAGCAGCCCGCCATTTTCCTCGCGCATATACCAGGCGCTGTCGGCTTCACGCAGTACGCCCATTTCCGGCAGACCCTTTGCCTTGCGGGCGAGAATGTCGGGATGCGGCTCGGTGACGATATACTGGTGCTCGACCGGAATGACCGGAATGTTGATGCCGACCATCTCGCCGGTCTTACGGGCGAAATTGCCGGTGCAGGAGATGACGTGTTCCGCGGTGATCTCGCCCTTGTCCGTCGTCACCTTCCAGAGCCCGTCAGCCTGCTGCTCGATCGCCGTGACGGTCGTGTTGCGGTAGATCGTGGCGCCGAAATCGCGGGCGCCCTTGGCGAGCGCCTGAGTAAGATCCGCCGGCTGGATATAGCCGTCATCGGGATGCTGGATTGCGCCAAGCAGGCCGTCGGTCTCACAGAGAGGCCAGATCTCCTTCACCTGCTCGGGCGTCAGGATATTGACCTTCACGCCGATCGTCTCGGCAATACCGGCATAGTACATGAATTCGTCCCAGCGGTCTTTGGTGCGGGCGAGACGGATGTTGGAAACCTGGCTGAAACCGACATTCATGCCGGTTTCCTGCTGCAGTTCCTGATAGAAGCGGACGGAGTATTTGTGGATCTGGCCGACCGAATAGCTCATGTTGAAGAGCGGCAAGAGGCCCGCCGCATGCCATGTCGAGCCCGACGTCAGTTCCTTGCGCTCGATGAGCACGCTGTCGCCCCATCCCTTCTTCGCAAGGTGATAGAGCGTCGAAACACCAACCACGCCGCCGCCGATGACCACTGCCCGCGCATGTGACTTCATGGAGAAATACCCTCTTTTATCGAATGTCCGGCAGCCCATACCGAACGAACCATTGTCGCGAACTATGCAGCGAGGCATGCGTCATGAGAGGCCTGTTTACGACATGGGAAAAGCTTGCCGCGACGACGCGCAAATAGACAAGCGTCAAAAGTCGCAAGCCTCAAAAATTCATGAAATCGGCTGGGAATGGGCTGAAGCCGCCGTCACTTGACGACGGCGGAACCCTTGACGATCTCGATCGTCTCGTCGCCGGAAAGCCCGATACGGTCGCCATCGGGCGTCGTCATGAAACAGCCGGAGGGGCAGACCCGTTCGGATGCGCCGGCATCGACGACGACTTCCACGCGGTTGCCGCCTTCGGTGACGGTGAGCACCACGGGTGCCTCATCCTTGTTGGTGACGGAGGCGGCCAGCGCGAGAGGTGCGGCGGAAAGGAGAAGAAGAAATGCGACTACGGAACGTGTCACGGTATGCGACATGGGCTTTACGCCCTCCCCTGGAGCGCTCATCGCTGCACCAGCAGCGATCGATTGCATGGGGTTATAGCACCACAGCCGTGAATGAGCGCTGAATGGGCTGTTCAGCCTTTTAACTTGCCGTCTGCCGTCTTGCCCCGCAATTGGCGCACCGGCTGCTCCTCTTCCACCATCTCGTTCTTGCCGATCTCGTCTTCGGCAATCTCGTCCTCGGGCTCCTCAAGCTTCTGGACAAGCGCCTTCTCGGCGTCTGCATTCGCCTGCCGGTGGATGGTCAGATCGCTCTGCGGCAGCGGGATCTCGATGCCCTCCGCTCTGAAGCGCGTGAGGATCTCGATCCTCAGATTGTTGCGCACCGTCAGGCCGTCACCCATGTCGGCCAGGAAGAAGCGCAGCTCGAAATCCAGCGAATAAGGTCCGAAGCGCAGGAACTCCACATGCGGCTCGGGATTGCGCAGGATCAACGGCACGGCGGCCGTCAGCTCCAGCAGAATATCCATCACCTTGCGCGGGTCGGCCTCGTAGCTCACGGAAACCGGGATTTCCGAACGGCCGAGCTTGTTGCGATGCGTCCAGTTGCCGACGAGCCCGTTGATCAGATCCGAGTTCGGCACGATGATCGACTGCTTGCGGAAGGTCTCGATTTCGGTGGCGCGCACCGAGATGCGCTTGACGATGCCTTCGGCGGTGCCCGAAACGACATGGTCGCCCACCTTGAAGGGCCGCTCGACCAGCAGGATCAAGCCTGAAACGAAGTTCGACACGATATTCTGCAGGCCGAAACCGATACCGACCGAGAGCGCCGAGGCAACGAGTGCAAGGTTCGAAAGGTCGATGCCGGCAGCCGAAACGCCGAAGATCGCCGCCAGGCCTATGCCGAGATAGCCGATGCCGGTCTTGACGGAATTGCGCACGCCGAGATCGACATGGCTGCGCGCCATGACATTGCTGTCGAGCCATTTCTGCACCCAGCGGGTCGCGAGATAACCGCCGGCAAAGAGCAGGATGCCGGTGAAGATGCCAAGCAGCGAAATGCTGATGCCGCCGAGCCGCACCTCTGTGAATAGCCGGTAGGCAAGCAGCTGCAGATCCTGCACATGGAAGCCCCAGAGCAGCAGGATGAGCGGAATACCGGTCAAGAGCGCCACGGCATAGATCAGGAGGCCGACAACCAGCCCCACCTGGTCGATCGTAACGTCGCCAAGCTTGAAACGGTTCTGCAGGAAGCGCCCAAGGAACGTATCGGCGAAATTGTCCTGCCGCGAGATCGCCTTGCCGAGCAGCAGGCCAATATAGGTGGTGACAACGATGGCGCTGGTGATGATGAGCTGCGTGGCGACGAACCGCGCCAGGCCCACATAGCCCGAGAGCGCTGCAAGGATGAGGCCCGCACCGAAAACGCGCAGCAGGATCGCCATGCCACGCGGCCAGTGGCGGCCCGGCGCATCGGGATCGCCATTCTTCGCCAGCATCGGCTTGCCGAAGGAAACGGCGATCAGGATGAGGCCGATGATCAGCGCCGCAAGCAGGCTGCGCACGACCGTCAGAACCAGCGGCGACCCCATCGCCTCGCCGACGGCGCCGAAGAGATAGTCGAGCGCGTTGACGACGGCCATGGCGATCAGGCAGTAGCCGACCGAGCGAGCGCCGAGATTGGAAAGGCGCACCAGACGCCAGGACGGATCATTCGGCGCAAAGACGGCGTTGACGAAACGGCCGACGAAATAGACGAGGCCGATCGAGCCGAAAAGCGCGCCGATCACGGGCGTGATATCGCTTCTCAGCACATTGAAACCGTCGAGGAAGATCAGCGACGTCACCAGGAGCACATCGAGCGCGGCCGTGCGGATCAGCGTCGACCAGAAGGCAAAGGCAAGGCGGCTGATATAGGACGGCTCCTCGACATTGACGTCGCGCCGCAGATACTGGCCGAAAAGCCGGTAGCCGCCGGAGAGCAGGATCAAGGCCGTCGCGAGCGACAGGAAGATCGCTGCAAAGAGCGACAGGGCCTTGAACTTCCAGACGAAGGTAATCCAGCTCGAAAGCGTCTGGGAAAACTCGCTGGCCTCCTCAACGAAGGCGCTGGTCGCATCGTCGAAGACGGAGGCGGAAATTTCGGTGCGCCGGAACAGCGTATCGGCAAAGAGCTGGCGCCGCGTCGCCGTGATCACGTTGGAAAGCTTGGTGATCGCGATCGACAGATTCTCCGCGTCACCCGTGACGGCATTGATCTGCGAGCGTTCCGCCGTCAGCGCATTGCGCTCGTCGGTGACGATCTGCGCTTCCGGTGGCTGGCCATCCTTCGGCGGCTCGCCAAGTTCGCTCAGGCGGCTCTTGATCTGGTCGAAACGCGGGCGCAGGCTGACGGATGTCGCGATAACGCCGCGGCCGAGTTCATCCACCTGGCCGGCAAGCTCCACGAGAGCGTCGTCATTGTCGGCATTCTGCTTGACGCGGTCCTGCAGCGAGACAAGCTGGTTCTTCGCCTTGTCGATATCCTTCAGCGCCTGATCGAGGGCGGTATTGGCAAGCGGCGCCTCGGCCGGAGTTACTTGAGCCGGAGCTGCTTGGGCCGGAACTGCCTGCGTCTGCGCTGGCTGTGTCTGGGCTGGCTGTGTCTGGGCCTCAGCCGCCGGCTGCGGCGCCTGCGCGAAGGCTGCCTCCCCATCGAGATGCAGGCCGGCAACCACCAGCGACAGCAGAAGAACGGTGCGAAGCAGCCAGTGTGTCAAGCGCAAGAAGCCCCCGCGTGGATTCGTCTCATTATCAAGATGACCGCTTTTATAGGAAAGAAAGGCAACAGAAAGGCGGAATTTCCGGATGATCGCTCAGAAACCGGCGCCGGGGCGCGCGAGATAAGCGAGTTCGGCTTCGCTCGACTGCCGCCCGACAATACCATTACGATGCGGAAAACGCCCGTAAGTGGCAATTACCGCCCGGTGGCGAAGCGCATAATCGTGGAATTCCTCATCGCCGAGCGCAGCAAAGAGCGCCACCGAACGGTCCTGCTCCACGAGATCTTCCGCATGCTCGAACGGCATGTACAGGAAGGTCCGTTTGATGCCCTCCAGCGACTGATCGGCGCCGACGGCAAGCGCAAGCTTTGCCTCACGCAACGCGAGCCCATCGGTCGCAAAGGCAAGCGGCGTCGCCCGATAGATATTGCGTGGAAACTGGTCGAGCACGATGACGGCGGCAAGCCGGCTCTCGGGGCTGGAGCGCCATTCCTCGGTCACGCTGCGGGCAAGCGACAGATGGGTTGCGCGAAACCGCGCCCGGATTTCCTCGTCCAGTTCGGCAGTCGAGCTGAACCATTCCTTCCGGCTGCAGCGGACGAACCAGAAATCATAGACTTCGTCCGGCGTGCAGACGATATCGGTATTCATGACGGCTCTCCCAGCGTCAGCTTACAGAAAAGATCGGTCAGCTTACGGAAAAGACCAGTATCGCTCTCGTGCCGCGATGCTCCGGATCATAGGAAAGTTCGGATTTCAGACTGCCGGCCATGGCGTTCAATATCTTCATGCCGAGACCGGTTCCCTTCACCGGGTCGGACGGGTCGAAGCCCTGACCGTCATCCTCCACGATGACCTTCAGCGCATCGTCCTCCTGCTCGACGATGACATTGATCTCGCCCGGGTCGCCATCCGGATAGGCATATTTGAAGGCGTTGGTGACGAGTTCGCTGACGATCAGGCCGAGCGTGATGACCTTGTCGGTAGCAAGATTGATCGGCTGGGCGCTCAGCACCACGCGATGCGGTCGTTTCTCGTCTCGCATCGAAGCTTCGAGCTCGGTCAGGAGGCTGCTCAGATATTCATCCACCTGCACCGTGCCGACCTGCCGGTTGGTATAGAGACGGCGGTGGACGCTGGCGATCGCATTGATGCGCATCTGCGTTTCCTGCAGTGCGTCGATCGCCACCTGGTCGCTGGTCATGGAGGACTGCATGCGGATCAGCGCGCCGACGAGGCCGAGGCTGTTGGCGATGCGGTGATTGACTTCGGCAAGCAGCATTTCCGCATGGTCGCGCTGCTGGCGGATCACCTCCTGCGCCTGTGCCGTGTCCCGGAGGAAGCGCGCCCGCTCCAGCCCCTGTTCGAGGGCCGCGGCCAGAAGATCGAAATAGTCGGGCGAAATGCCCTTGAGAACATAGTCGTCAGCGCCGGCCTTCAGCGCTGCGACCGCAATGCTCGTATCGTCGGAGCCGGTGGCATAGATGACAGGCGGATGATCGGGCATCGCCACGATGCGCGGCAGGATCTCGAGCCCCGTCTCGGCCCCCAGGACATGATCGAGAACGACGGCGTCGATACCGCCTTCGGCAAGCAGCGTAAGGCCGGTCGCCCCGTCGCTCGCCCATTCGAGCGTAAAGCCGCGGCGGCCGAGATTCTTCTGCATCAGCTGCGCGAGCGCCTCGTCGTCATCGATATAGAGGATACGGATTGGAGCGCCCGTATCACCGCTGGACTCGCTCATTCTGCCTCCGGGCATTTTCCCGCAGCAATACCGGCTGTGAGGCCGCCGAGTCTTTCTGCATGCGGCTGTCGTATTGCATCGACAGGCGCGCGTAAACAGCACTTGGCCTTAGGTACGAGAAGACGCCTGATATCAGGCAGATCGAAGGAGAATGCCATCGAGAATGTCGACCCCTGCCCGGCCACGGCCGGAAGCCCCTCTAAAAAATTGCGAACACGGATACTGAAAATCAGTGCCCTTAACGCAGGGGAAGGCAAATAGTTCCGCGAGGGTCAGCTTTTTTGAAAGCGGCGGTGGTGAGAAACTTCGGCACCCGCATCGGCAGCAAGCTGCAGGAAGCGCAGGCAGGACAGGAAGCCGATCATGCCGACCACGAAGAAGGCCCAGCGGAAATCGCCGAGCGTAGCGTCCGCCGCCCCCCGAAGCCCCGAGGAAATGTTGAGCACGGCGGCCGCCACCGCAACGCCGAGCAGCATGGAAATCTGCTGCAGCATGCTCGACAGCGTCGAGGCCGAGCTTCTCTGCGCCGGGCCGATATCGGCAAAGGAGAGCGTGTTGAGCGCCGTGAACTCCATCGACCGCGAAAGCCCGGCAATCAGGAGCAGCGCCGAGATGACGATCTCGGGCGTTTCCGGCGTCAGGAAACCACAGGCGACGATCGAGGCAGCGGCGATGACACCGTTGAAGAAAAGCACGTTGCGGAAGCCGAAGAACCGCAGGAGCGGCGTCGTCACCACCTTCATGCCGAGATTGCCGAGGAAATAGACCAGCAGATAAGTGCCGGCGGCAATCGAGCTCAGGCCGAAGCCGAGCTGGAAGAGCAGCGGCAGCAGGAAGGGCGTCGCATTGATCGCGACACGGCAGGCCGTACCCGCCGAAAGCGTCGTCATCGAGAATGTCTGAACCTTGAAGGCGGCGAGATCGAGCAGCGGATTGGCGACCCGCAGGAAGTGTCGCGTCGCCATGACCGAAAGCACGATGCCGGCCGCAAGCAGCGCGACGAGCGGCAGGAAGCCGCCCTGCCCTTTGACCGACAGTTCGAGCCCGGCAAGCAGCAGGGTCAGCCCCGCGGCACTCAGGAAAAAGCCCTTGATGTCGAGAGGCCCGACGCTTTCCTCCCGCTGCTCCGGCACGAAGCGTAGCACCAGCGCAATGCCGATAATGCCGATCGGAATGTTGATCAGAAAGTTCCAGTGCCAGCTTGCATAGGTGGTGATGAAGCCACCGAGCACGGGGCCTACGACGGGCGCCGTCAGCGCCGGCCAGGTGATCAGCGCGATCGCCTGCACCAGCTCGGATTTGCGAGCGTTCTTCAGCACGATGATGCGCCCGACCGGTGTCATCAGCGCACTGCCCACACCCTGCACGGCGCGCGCAATAACGAATTCGGTGAGGCTTCCCGACAGGCCGCAGAACAATGATGCCACGGTGAAGACCGCAATGGACACGAGAAAGACGCGCCGCGCCCCAAACCGGTCGCCGAGCCAGCCGGAAAGCGGAATGAAGGCCGACATGGTGAGCATATAGACGGTGATGCCGATGCTCATGGCGACCGGCTGCACACCGAAACTCATCGCCATCTGCGGCAGCGAGGTGGTGACGATCGTCCCGTCGAGGATCTGCATGAAGAAGGAAACGGCAACGACGAGCGCTACGATCTTCGCCTGGCGGACGCTCGCCGCCTCATCTGCGTTCTCACTCGTCTGAACTGCAGTCATCGATCTGCCAAATGCGAATTCCGGATTGCGCGGGAAAAGGCGGGAAAACCAACAGGCAAGCCGCGCGGGGGATATGCAGCCTGCATACGCCGCTTATGCCGGATCGGAAAGGTCCAATGCCGCAGAGGCCGGATTTTTTGTCAACATGTTCGGCAACAATCGATGTCAGCGGCCAACAGCCGTTTCGATCGGCTTGGCGGTCACGCCTGCTGCCGAAAGCCTGCCGAGTTCCAACCTGCGGCGGGCCGTATCGAGCTCGGAGAAATCGTCGGGCAATTCGGACATGACCTCACCCTGCACCACGCAGTCGATCATGAACATCGGCCGGCGCTTGTGCTCCTGCACGAGGCGCCCGACATATTCGCCGAGCGTGCCGAGCGCGATGAGCTGGATCGCGCTCAAAGCGGAAATAGCCGCCATGATGCTCGACCAGCCGGTGATGACATTGCCCTCGAACCATTGCACGAGCGTATAGATCAGCAGCCCCACCGCGAAGACCGCCGAGATCAGCCCCATCCAGGCGCTGATGCGCAGCGGAATGATCGAGAAGCTGGTGATCGCATCGATCGCGAAGCGGATCATCTTCTTCAGCGGATATTTCGTCGAGCCGGCATAGCGGGCATCGCGTGTATAACGCAGCGCCACCTGCCTGCCGCCGATCCAGCTCACCATGCCGCGGATGAAACGATGCCGCTCCGGCATGTTGAGGAGGATATGGACGATGCGCGCCTTCATCAGCCGGAAATCGCCAGTATCCTGCGGGATCGAGATGGAGGCGAGCCGCGTCAGCAGCCGGTAGAAGACGGAGGCCGTGACGAGCTTGAACCTGGTCTCGCCCTTGCGCTCGCTCCGCTGCCCGTAAACGACATCGGCCCCCTGATCCATGATCGCCATCATCTCGGAAAGCAGCTCCGGCGGATCCTGAAGATCGGCGTCAATGAGCAGCACGCGCTCGCCGCGGGCAACCGCAAGACCGGATGTCGCTGCGAGCTGGTGGCCGTGATTGCGCAGAAGCTTGACGCCGAGTACCTGCGGTATGTCTGCCGCAAGCCCCGATATGACGCCCCACGTACCATCGCTGGAGCCGTCATCGACGAGGACGATCTCGAAGGATTGGCCGGCAACCGCCTCCGCCGCTGCCCGCGCCCGCCGGCAGAACTCGTTCAGCCCCTCGGCCTCATTGTAGCAGGGTGCGACGATGGAAAGCCTGATCTTCACACCACCGTCATCAACGGATTTGCCCATTTCCACCGAATCCCCCAATCCCCGCAGGAAAGCATGACCAATCGCCCGAGGGCACACAAGGCAGAGCACGTCGGCCCTGTCGGCTGGAACCTGCGCCTCCGGCAATGGTTTGATATCATGCACCTGCTTTGCATATTCTAAAGACAAAGCCGCAAATGGATTGCGAAGCATGAGCGCAGGGAGGCGTCATGCAGAATGCAGCACCCGATCTCGGCCGCAGGGCCACCGAAGCCAACGCCAAGTTTCTCGTGGCCCTCGCCGTCATGGTCTTCCTGGCGGCGGGTACGCTCGCCTACTGGCAGGGCTGGCTCTTCCTCGCCACCTTCGCCGCCTGGTCGGCCGGCTCATCGGTCTATTTCTACTATCGCGACCCGGCACTCCTGGAAAAGCGCATGCGCGCCGGACCGGCCGCCGAAACAGAACCGGTGCAGAAGCGCATCCAGTTTTTCACCAGCGTCGTGATGATCGCTCTTATCCTGGTTTCGGTACTCGATTACCGCTTCGGCTGGTCGACCGTTCCGGTATGGGCGGTGATTTCAGGCAATCTGCTGATCTCGGCAGGCTTCACTTCCTTCGTGGTCGTCCTCAGGGAAAACTCCTTCGCCTCGGCAACGATCCAGGTCTCAGAGGACCAGAAGGTCGTCTCCACAGGGCCTTACGCGTTAGTGCGCCACCCCATGTACGCCGCCGTCCTGCCGCTCGCATCCGGCATCCCGCTGGCGTTGGCCTCGCTGTGGGGCTTCGTCATCGTGCCGCTGATCTTCACCGGCCTGATCCTGCGCCTCATCGACGAGGAAGGCCACCTGCGCCGTGACCTGCCCGGTTATGAGGATTACTGCCGCAAGGTGAGATACCGGCTGTTTCCCGGCCTCTGGTGAAAATCCGCCTGAGACTCACGCCGGTTCGTAACGGCTGACCTCCAGCCCCGATCCGACCGGCAGCAGCACGCTGGTGACGCCGGGCCTGGCTCTGATAGCCCGGGCATAGATCTTCACGTCTTCAGTGGCAGGATAAATCATGTTGTCGGCAACGATGATCGCGCCAGCATTGAGCTTCGGATAGAAGGCCTCAAGGCACGGCAGATAGAGATCCTTCCAGAGATCGACGAGCACGAAATCCACCTTGCCCCGCAGTTCGCGGATCATGGCGACCGCGTCGCCCACCCGGAAATCGATATGCTCGGCTAGCCCGGCCTTCTCCGCCATCGCCTGTGCATAGGCGGATTTATAGCCATGCACTTCCATGGTGATCACCCGCCCGCCGGTCGCCCGCGCGGCCTCTGCAAGCCAGATGCCGGAATAACCGAAGGAGGTGCCGAGTTCGAGAATCGTCGGCGCCGTCAGGCTGCGGACGAGAATATTGAGAAACCTCCCAGTCTCCGGCCCGACTGCCCGCATCCGCTGATCCTGCCCGCCATCGCGTCCTCCCGGCGCATCCTGGCGCGGACTGCGGCGCTCCTCATCGATTCGCCGGTGATAGGAATGCAGAACATCGAGAACTTTCTCATCCAGCCGGTGTTCGCCGACCAAGGTGGCATGGTCCTGCTTATCATTGCGCATCGACATTCCTCCAGGGTTCGGCCAGCGGCGGCAGATGCCGCGGCAGTGACCTCGGCCCACGAGTTAAATACCGAGCGAGATTTCCGGCAAGCGCAGAATGATGAGGACAAGGCCGCCGATGATTCCCGCTGGCAGGATCATCGGAATCAGAAAACCAGAAAAAGCCGACAAGCCCTTGGTATCAAAGGCTTTATCTGCGACGTCCATTCTCTTTGAAGGAGAAATTGGTGGGTGATGTAGGGCTCGAACCTACGACCCGCTGATTAAGAGTCAGCTGCTCTACCAACTGAGCTAATCACCCGTACCGTGCTTGGCTGCGCGGTGTGACGGGGCATATAAATAGGATCGTCCGGCTTGTCTAGCGCCCTGTCGAAAATTCTTTGGTTAATTGCAAAGTTTTTTTGTCAGAGGCCGGAAATGCAATGAAATCAAAGGTCGAGCGCGCCGGTCGCAATCCGAACCGCCTGGCCGCCGATCCGGGCATTCGAAATGGCCCCGCCTTCGATATCCATATGCAGATGAATGAAGGACGGGCGGCCCATCTCCACGCCCTGCTCGATGAGAACAGGGTGATGCCCGTCCGTCAGCCGGTCGAAATGGTTGATCGCGCCTGAGAGAGCGGCGGCGGCCGAGCCGGTGGCCGGGTCCTCGGAAATGCCCATGCCGCTCGCAAACATGCGGGCATGGAACTTGGCGACATGGTTCACGCCGCCGCGACAGTAGATATAGGCCGAAGCGAGCGCGCCATCGACGAAGGGCACGGTCTTTTCCCAGAGCTGCGGATCGAATTCCATCCGCTTGGCCGCGCCGATGTCGTGAACCGGCACCATGAGAAAGGGAACGCCGGCACTCCAGATCGAGGGCACGTGATTCTCGAAGCCGATCTCGGTCGTCTTCAGCGACAGCGCGTCGGCGATGCCGGCCTTGTCGAGCGAAAGCTGGATCTGCTGGGATTTGCGCGGCAGGTCGAATTCGGCAAAACTCACCTCGCCTGCCCGAAGCCTGACGGCGCAGCGCACCGGGCCGACATTTTCCTCCAGCACCGAAACGAGGTCGAGTGTTCCTGCCCCATGCGCCTTCTCTGCCAGCGCAATCGCCGTACCAACCGTGGGATGGCCGGCAAAAGGCAATTCGCGGCCGGGCGTGAAGATGCGGATACGCGCCGTATAGGCGGGATTGTCGACCGGCTGCACGAAAACCGTTTCGGACAGGTTCATTTCGCTGGCGATCGCCTGCATGGTGGCATCGCCAAGTCCCCCGCAGTCAAAGATCACGGCCAGCGGATTGCCGGCAAGTTTGGTGTCGGTGAACACATCATAGACGCTGTAGCTCAACGCCACATCGGCCTCCTTGAATCGGTCATCGAACCGCCAACCTGCCCGACAGCACACGCAAGTGCAAGCTTCAGGCCTACTTGCCCGCGAAATACCAGTCGATGATCGGCAGCATCGCGGCATTGTAAGGCTGAGCCTTCGGATCGGCCGAGCGGATCGCGACCGCGCCCGATATTTCCTTGTCCTCGGCAACCAGCATGTGCCGGCCAATGAAATCGACCATCTCATCGGCCGTCATATCGAAGCGGAAGAGCTTGAAAATCGAGACCGAGCGGCGGATGTGGCTGGCATGCAGCCCTTCGCCCGCAACGGCATCGGAGAGATCGAGGCCCGTCTCCTCCATCACTTCGCGGGCCATGTTGCTGTCGATATCGCAACGCCCGTCAACGACATCCTCGGGCTCCAGCGAACCGGCGGCGAAATAGACCTGGCCGGGATTGGCCGTATGCTCCCCCATGCGGATCGCGACCAGCGCACCGTCGGATGATTCGAGCACCGGATAGGCGAAGAGATGGATGGCGCCCTTCCGCTCCGGCTGCCTGCGCCACCACATGAAGGTCGAAAAGGGAACGGTGTGGGCCTCGCTCGCAATCCCGTCTTCGGAAAGCTTCAGCCGGTGCTGCAGCACCATGCGGCCGTCGAAGAGCGCCGGATTGACGGCGATTTCCCGCTCCCAGTTCTCGCGGATCGACGCCCTGTTGGCAGTCAGCAGCGGATGATCCCCGTCAAGTACACGCAGATTGGTGCCGGCGATCGGAAAAACCGTCTGTTCCGGCGGAAAGGCTGAAAGGTCTTCTGAAAAATTTGGTGTCATAGGAGATCCAATGTCACGACGACGGGGCAATGGTCGGATGCCTTCGGCCTGTCCCACCCGGTGCGCGGGTAGCGTTCCACCTCCTGCCCCGGCGGGTGAAATCGAAGCGGGTCGGCAGGTTCCCGACATTGAAAGTGGCAAGGCGAAGCGACATCAGGCATTCCCGGTTGGCATCAGGGATACAACTAAAGACGAAAGAACGCTTCGCAAAGCCCTGTTTGTCCCTCATAGCCGCCAGCCGTTCCGGATGACGACATGTACCGCCTCGCCCGGCACGACGACCACGCGGCTGTAGGCACGCAGTGCCTGGCCGTTGCCGAGCATCAGCTTCACGGCATAACGCTCTCCCTCGAAGAGCGCGGATTCGACGGTCGCAGGAGCCCCCTCGCCGCCGATCATGACATCTTCCGGCCGCACCAGAATATCGGCACCATCGATATTGGCGGCATGCAGCGCGCCCTCCAGCTCGTCCCATTCGAGCTGCCGTTCGCCGCCCATGACCGGCAGCGTGACGATCGCGCCGCGGCCGATCAGCCCGCCGACCATGCGCCCTTCCGGCCGCGCATAGATCTCCGCTGGCGGAGCCACCTGCAGAAGCTGGCCCTCGGACATGACGGCGACATCAGTTGCCAGCGCCATCGCCTCGCTCTGGTCATGCGTCACATAGATCATCGTCGCGCCGGAGCGCTGGTGAAACTCGCGGAAGGTCTCCTCCATCTCCTGCTTCAGATGCCGGTCGAGATTGGCGAGCGGCTCGTCGAGCAGCACGACATCGGGCGAGGTCACCAGGCAGCGGGCAAGCGCCACGCGCTGCCGCTGGCCGCCGGAGAGATCGGCCGGCCGCCGCTCTGCATAATCGACGAGGCGCACGGTCGACAGTGCGTCACGCACCTTGGTCTTATAAGCTTCGCCGGAGATGCCGCGCACCTTCAGCGGATAACCGACATTGTCGGCGACACTCATATGCGGCCAGAGTGCGTAAGACTGGAAGACCATTGCCATGTTGCGCCTTTCCGGCGGCAGCGATTGCGAGGCGTCCGCCAGCAGCCGCTCACCGAGATGGATGGAACCATCGCTCGGCGTCTCGAAACCGGCAATCATGCGCAGCACCGTGGTCTTGCCGCAGCCCGACGGGCCGAGCAGCGCCAGGAAGCCGCCCTCGCGCACATCGAGCGAAAAGCCGCTGACGGCTGCCCTGCCCGTGCCGAAATCCTTGGCCACCTGATTGAGGATCAGCTTCGCCACGGCACCACTCCCTTGGGCAGATGTTTCGCCAGAAGCTCCAGAAGCAGCATCATGGCGACGACCATGAAGACGACGAGCACCGAGAGTGCCGAGGCAAGATCGGAACTGCCGCTGTCGTCGAGATTGTAGATGGCGACCCCCAGCGTCTGCGTACCCGCCGACCAGAGCAGCGCCGAGATCGTCAGCTCGTTGCAGGCGATCAGGAAAACGAGGATGACCGAGGCGCCTGCCGCCGGCGCAATCAGCGGCACGATAATATCCTTGAGCCGCCGGAAGAAGCCGGCACCGGAAAGCCGTGCCGCCTCCTCCAGCGCCGGATCGAGCTGGTGGAAGGCGCTGACCACAGGCTTCAGGCTGACGGCGAAGAAGGAGGAGAAATAGGCAATGAGGATGATCCAGACTGTGCCGTAAAGCGTCACGTTCAGCACCGGGATCGGCGCCGCGAACACAAGGATGAAGCACACCGCCATGACGATACCCGGCAGCGAATAGGGTATTTCGACAAGGCTGGAAACGACGCGCGACAGCATATCCTTGCGCCGCGTCAGCGCATAGGCAGCCAGCACTGTGATGAAGAGCAAACCGACTGCAGCCCCGCTTGCGAGCGACAACGAATTGACGAAAGCCGTGCGCGTCACTGCCTGCCGGAAGAGGATTTCCTCGAAAGCATGGAAGGTCATGGTCTTGAAAGTCAGCGGCACGCCGTAAGCCGGCACCAGTGCGCCCGCCACCAACGCGAAGAAGGGTGCCGCCAGCATGAAGAACAGCACGATCCACAGCAGCGGCGTGAAAATGAGCTTCCACCCTCCGAGTTCGAAGGCTGCCGTCGCGCCAGAAAGGCCGATGACGCGGTAGTCACGCCCACGCAACGCCCGATCCTGAATGGCAAGGCCGGCGACCGAGATCAGCGCGATGATGGCAGAGAGCAGCGCCACATCGCCGAAGGTGCGGCCGGTGAAGGCGGTGAACTTCGAAAAGATCAGCGTCGGCAGCGTGAAGATCGAGGCGGGAATGCCGAGAATGGCCGGAATGCCGAAATTGCCGGTGCAGGAAACGAAGGAAATTGCCGCTCCCGCTATGACACCCGGCAACGACAGCGGCAGGATGATATCGCGAAAGACACGCAGACTCGATGCGCCTGAAAGCCTTGCCGCCTCCACCCCGTCGCGCGGCAGGGTCATCAGCCCTGCCCTCAGCGCCAGATAGACGAGCGGCGCATGCTGCACGCCGTAGAGCAGCGCAATACCAGCAACCGAATAGAGCGGCTGCGGCGATCCCATCGGCGGGGCGATATGCAGCGCCTTCAGCAGCGGGCTCGACGGCCCCGACATCTGCACCCAGGCAAGCGCCGTCACCTGCGGCGGGATCATCATCGGCAGCACGAAGAAGAAACTGAGCGGTCCCTTGGCCGGAATATCCGTCAGTGTCAGCAGATAGGCGAAGGCGCAGCCGATGACGAGCGAGATGATCGTGCCGATGATAGCCGTGACGATGGTGTAATAGACCGCCGACCAGACCATGGGATCGGACAGAACAACCATGACGCCGCCATTGGCGAAAGCGGAAATGCCGACGATCGCGAGCCGCGCCAAGGGCAGCACGCTGAGGAAAAGAACCACGGAGACAATAAAAGGAAACAGCCAGACGGGCTGACTGCTTCCTGCACGTACATAGCCCTGCATGGGTCTATTATTTCGAACCGAAGAGATCCGTAAAGGTCTTCAGATCCTTGTCCGTATTGGCAAGTGCTTCGGCGGCATTGACCGGCAGAACCTTGATCGTATCGCGGGCTGGGAAGGCGGCAGGCAGCTTCATGCCGTTGCGGGCCGGGATATAGCCGAGCTTCAGGAAGCCTTCCTGGCCCTTTTCCGAGAGAACGTAATCGACGAACTTCTTCGCGGCATCGACATTCTTGGCGCTGGCGAGAATGCCGACCGGCTCGGTCACGGCCGAAACGCCTTCGCTCGGGAACACGAACTCGACCGGAGCCCCCTTGGCCTTTTCGCGGATCGGCAGGTAATCGACGACCACGCCGTAAGCCTTTTCGCCCGAAGCGACGGACTTCAGGACGACGCCGTTGCCGCCGGAGGCGACCGCAGCATTATCGGCGAGCGACTTGTAGAAATCCCAGCCGAGGCCGGGAACGGCAGCGAGCGTCTGGGCGTGGATGAGGGCTGCACCCGAAGCGAGCGGGCTCGGCATGGTGACGAGGCCTTTCGCTTCCGGCTTGGCAAGATCCTTCCAGCTTGTCGGCTTCATGGCGGCCGACGTGTTGTACATGATGCCGGTCGTGATCAGCTTGGTGGAATAGTAATAGCCGTCGGCATCGTAGAGCGCGGCATCGTAATTTGCAGCTTCCGGCGACTTGTAGGCGAGCAGCTTGCCGTCTTCCTTGAGACGCTCAAGCGTCACGACATCGGCGATCAAGAGAACGTCGGCAACCGGGTTGCCGGCCTGGATTTCAGCCTGCAGCTTGGCCATGATCTTCGGCGTGCCGTCGCGCACCCAGTCGACCTTGATATCGGGGTTTGCGGCCATGAAGCCGTCAACGGTCGCCTGCGCATCTTCGTTCGGCTGGCTGGTGTAGAGAACGAGGTTGGCAGCGGAAGCCGGGATCGCGAGAAGGCTCGCAGCAAGAAGTGCAGCGGCAGAAACTAGAGTTTTCATGGAAGGTATCCTCGGATGGCGATGCCCCTCCTTATTAGGGGCGTTTAACACCGATATGACAGGGCACGGCAGCTTCGATTTGGCCGACCATGCCAGTCGAATGGCAGCACCTTCCCATCCTTCTTCCCGGCAAAAATGCGTACTTCCCGGTAAGGTTTGAAGCAAGACTATATAAACTCAAGATTGAATCACCTACAGCTCTGCAACGCCGATCCGTTTTCAACAGCCTGGAGCCCGAATGAAGATCTGTATTGCGACCGTGCTTGTCTGTGCGATCCTCGCAGGATGCCAGACGACAGCTAATACCCCGTCCAAAGACTTGAAGGATTATCCTGAGGCAATAACCCATAAGGACTGCCTCTGGTCGCGGGCAGTTGCCTATGCCCCGCAACAAGGTTCGCCATTGGAATTGGGACTGCTTGCCGCCGAGTCCTGCAGGCCTGCTCGCCAAACCCTGCTCGACGCGGTCGGCAGAAATGAAAACCCGGGCTTCGTCAGTGCCCTATCGCGCAGGATGGAACGAAGTCAACCGATAGTCGCGGCAGACATGATCCGCGCGTTACGGACAAACAAATAGCACTTGTCCCGGAAGCTCACCGCGCTCGCGTCGAAATCAGTCGGCTATTCTCCTCGCGCGAGCGTCGGCGAAAGCGTAAACTCACGCAGGCGTGAACACCTTGCTGTTTGACGGCAAGCTTTGCTGCGGTACGTCAATCAGGCCATTTTCATGAGGAGGAATTTCAATGGAATATCGTTTGCTCGGCCGTTCCGGCCTGAAAGTTTCCACCGTAACCATGGGCACGATGACCTTCGGCGGCGTCGGCTGGGCAAAGACGGTCGGCGATCTCGGCGTCCAGGAGGCCCGCCGCATGGTCGATATCTGCCTCGACGCCGGCGTCAACCTGATCGACACGGCAAATGTCTACTCCAACGGCGAATCCGAGCGCATCATCGGCGAAGTGCTCGGTGACAAGCGCCCTGATGGCGTGCTGCTCGCCACCAAGGCCCGCTTCGGCATGGGCGACGGCCCGAACGATCGCGGCCTGTCGCGCTACCATCTGATCCGCGAGTGCGAGGCGAGCCTCCAGCGCATGAAGACCGACGTCATCGACCTCTATCAGGTCCACGAATGGGACGGCCAGACGCCGCTCGAAGAAACGATGGAAGCGCTCGATACCCTGATCAAACAGGGCAAGGTGCGTTATGTCGGCTGCTCGAACTATTCCGGCTGGCACATCATGAAGGCGCTCGGCATCGCCAACGAATACAAGTACCAGCGCTTCGTGAGCCAGCAAATCCACTACACGCTGGAAGCCCGCGACGCCGAATATGAGCTGCTGCCGATCTCCATCGACCAGGGTCTCGGCGTGCTCGTCTGGAGCCCGCTCGCCGGCGGCCTGCTCTCCGGCAAGCATCGCCGCAATGCCGCAGCTCCCGAGGGCACCCGCCAGTTCGCCGGCTGGACCGAACCGCCGATCCGCGACGAAAACCGCCTCTGGAACATCGTCGAGACGCTGGTGGCGATCGGTCAGGAACGCGGCGTTTCGGCAGCCCAGGTGGCACTCGCCTGGCTGATCGGCCGCAAGGCGGTCACGTCAGTCATCATCGGCGGACGCACCGAAGCCCAGTTCAAGGACAATCTCGCCGCAGCCGACCTCAAGCTCTCGGATGAGGAACGCAAGCGCCTCGACGATGTCAGCGTGCCGCCGGTCATCTACCCCTACTGGCACCAGTTCAACACCGCCAATGAGCGCCTGAGCGAAGCCGACATGGAACTCTTCGCCCCGCACCTGAAGAAGTAAGCTCTCCAAAGCATTGCATGGCGGAAGGCCAGCGTCACAAAAGATGCGTTTCCGCCATGCTATCGTGACATCTCGTCCCCCACCACGAGGTTCGCCATGCTCCGGAATTACAAGGTGCTGAAGGGTACGGCTTCGGCGCTCGCCCTTGATGACGACAACGATCCCCATATCGAAATCCGCATCGAGGCCGGTGGCGTGAGCTATCGCATTGCCATGAACGTGCGCTCGAAAGAATCGCCGCATGACTTGCTCTACGCCAATGTCATGGATTTCCAGCACGCGGAACTGACGGCCGAGCTCGCCGCCCTGCCGATGGGCCTGACCGATATCAGAGGCGACCGAAAGGATCTGGCGATCGACTATGTGCGCGGCGGCATGATCGAGCGCGAAGACATGAATGTCGCTCCGTTCCAGCTCGCCGGACCGAAGAACGACCTGCGCGATTTCATCGAACCGATCGTGCAGGAAGGCATCGCCGACAAGTCCATCCACTTCTATGCCTTCGGCGAAGCCTGGGGGCCGGAGAAGAACAAGCCGGATGAATATTTCGGCTTCGAGCCCGGCAACGGCATCCACGACATCCATATGAACCAGGGTGACAGCGGCAGCTTCAGCGCCACCAGCGGCCCCAATCAGGACGGCGCGCTGCTGATCCACTTTTCGGACGAAGACCATTGGGCCGCGATCTTCCTCGGTTTCCAGTCACAGAACTGGAACACCGACGCGAATACTGGTCGCCCGGTCGGCGACAACAGGGGCGGTCAGGGCCGCGGCGAAGGCACCCGCCGTCCGCAGCCGATCGTCGCTTCGTCGCTGCGCATCGTCGCTGCCATGATCAATCCGGTAAACCATCCCGACGGCACGGAGGATGAGACGGTGACGCTCGTCAACCGCTCTGACGTTGCGACATCGATCGAAGGCTGGTCTCTGGAAGATGGCGAAGGCCGCCGTCAGAAACTCTCGGGTTCGCTCGCTCCAGGCGAATTCCGCACCATCACGCTCGACCCTGACAATGGCGGCCCGCAGCTCGCCAACAAGGGCGGCGACATCATCCTCATCAATGCCGATGGCGCGGTCGCCGACCGTGTCGGCTACGGTAAGAGCGAAACCGCAAATGAAGGCTGGACGACGATCTTCTGATCGCCGCCCATTCTTGAATTATATCATCCGATCTCTCTGGCGATCAGCTTGCCGAGACGGCTGATGCCCTCGTCGATCATCTTTTCGTTGGCGCAGGAGAAGCTGACACGGAACGTGTTGGCGCCCGAACCATCGGCAAAGAAGGCCTTGCCCGGAACGAAGGCGACCTTGGCGCTTTCGAGAGACTTAGCAAGCAGTTCGGCGCCGTCCATGCCCTTGGGCAGCGTGACCCAGATGAACATGCCGCCTTCCGGCTTCGTCCAGCTCGTGCCCGCGGGCATATACTTTTCGAGGGCGGCCAGCATGCAGTTGCGGCGATGGCTGTAAGCGGCCCTGATCTTGGCGACCTGCGCATCGAAACCGCGCTCGGCAACTTCCGAAATCGCCATCTGGTTGATGGTCGAGGAATGCAGGTCGGCCGCCTGCTTCATCAGCACCAGCTTGCGGATGACGGGCGCATTGGCGACGATGAAGCCGACGCGAAGGCCGGGCGCCAGCGTCTTGGAGAAGCTGCCGCAATAGATCGTGCGCGTATCGTTGATATGGCCCTTCCGCGCAATTTCCAGCGCCAGGATCGGCGGGATCGGATCGCCGTCATAGCGTAGCGACTGGTAGGCAGCATCTTCGATAACGGCGATGTCGAGCTCTTCGGCAAGATCGAGAACTTTCTCGCGGCCTTCGCGATCGACGGTCTCGCCGGTCGGGTTGGAGAAATCGGCAGAGAGATAGGCAAACTTCACCTTGCCGCCCTTCTGCGCCGCAGCCTCGCGGTAAGAATCCGGCGTGCGGTTGCCACCGGGCGTCAGCTGGTCGTAGGACGGCTCATAGGCATTGAAGGCCTGTAGCGCGCCGAGATAGGTCGGCCAGGTGACGAGCGCCGTATCGTTCGGTGAGAGAAACAGTTTGCCGAGATAATCGAGGCCCTGCTGCGAACCAGAGACGATGAAGACATTGTCGAGTGCGCAGGAAATGCCGAGGTCCGCCATCTGCCTGACCAGCCATTCGCGCAGCGGCTTGTAGCCTTCGGAAACGGAATATTGCAGCGCTGAATTGACGGCCGCGCTGTCAAAAATATCCGCATAGGCCTGCTTGAACTCCTTGTCCGGAAACAGCGCCGGGTCGGGAATGCCGCCGGCAAAGGAGATGATGTCAGGCCGGTCGAGAAGTTTCAGAAGCTCACGGATTTCCGAAGCGCGCATCCGTGACGAGCGCGTTGCAAACATTGCGTCCCAGTTCAGCATGGGGGTTTCCTCGTATTTTTTATAATATCAGCAACTCAACACGCAGCGGAATTTATGTCAATAATACTGACCTATTTTCTTGTCACTGTGACAAGATTGAACTCTTATAATTGAAAGCCTTGGGGCCGATTGGGCTGACATCAGAGATTTCATCCAACCAGACCGAATGACCTGCCTCGTTTCGTGAAGGTTCGCCACATCAAGCGATTATTCCTCTGATCAAAAACCCGAAACCGGCTGATTCAGACCTTTCCAAAACCGGCCCGGGGGCAGTAGTGTGCCGCCCATTATTCAATGGACTATCAAGGTGCCAGCAATGACCGCGACGTCGACCTCTCCTGAAATCACAATCGAATTCCACAAGTCTCCCGTCCCCGACGCCGACCGCATCAAGGCACTGGAGACGCCCGGCTTCGGCAAGGTCTTCACGGATCATATGGTCCTGGCACGCTGGACGGCCGACAAGGGCTGGCACGATGCGAAGGTGACGCCGCGCCGCCCGCTGGAGCTCGATCCGGCAAGCGCCGTGCTGCATTACGCCCAGGAAATCTTCGAAGGCATGAAGGCCTACAAGGCGGATGACGGCCGGATCCTGCTTTTCCGGCCTGAAGAGAACGCCCGCCGCTTCGCGCAGTCGGCGGCTCGCATGGCGATGCCTGCTGTGCCGGAAGAACTCTTCCTGAAGGCGGTCGAAGAACTGGTCCGTGTTGACAAGGCCTGGATACCCTCAGGCGACGCCAGCCTCTACCTGCGCCCCTTCATGTTCGCCAATGAGGCATTCCTCGGCGTTCGCCCGGCCCAAGAATATATCTTCTGCATCATCGCCTCCCCGGTCGGCGCCTATTTCAAGGGCGGCGCGAAGGCGGTCTCGCTCTGGGTCGAAACCACCTATACCCGCGCAGCCGCCGGCGGCACGGGTGCTGCAAAATGCGGCGGCAACTATGCAGCGAGCCTCGTCGCACAGGCCGAAGCCGCAAAAAAGGATTGCGACCAGGTCGTCTTCCTCGATGCGGCGGAACATCGCTGGGTCGAAGAACTCGGTGGCATGAACGTCTTCTTCGTCATGAATGATGGATCAGTGGTAACCCCGCCGCTCGGCGGCACGATCCTGCCAGGCATCACCCGCGCCTCGGTCATCGTGCTCGCCAAGGAAAAGGGCTTGCGCGTCGAAGAGCGCCCCTATTCCTTCGACGAATGGCAGGCGGATGCAGCGAGCGGCAAGCTCGTCGAAGCCTTCGCCTGCGGCACGGCCGCGGTGCTGGCCGGTATCGGCCTCGTTCGCCACGCCGGCGGCGAGTTCAAGGTCGGCGACGGCCAGACCGGCAAGCTGACCACGGACCTGCGCCAGCAGCTCGTCAGCCTGCAGAAGGGCGTCACGAACGACGAGCGAGGCTGGACGCGCCGCGTTCTGTGATCTGAACTCCAGATACAGGGAACGCTTTCCGCACGATAAAGCGGCAACATCAAAACCGGGCGCGCTGTCCGGTTTTTTTGTGGCGGAAAAACATTCGCCATTGACTGCCGACGGGTGAATTCTTACCATTTATTTATCGATGGAGGAAGGTAAGAATGGCAACTGCAACCCTCTCTTCAAAATTCCAGATCTCCATTCCGAAGGAAGTGCGTGAACAGCAGCACTGGTCCGCAGGCCAGGAATTCGTCTTCATCCCAAAGGGCAAAGGCGTCCTTCTCATTCCGGTCCCCGAACTCGCAGATCTCAAGGGCATGGCCAAAGGCGCCAACCCAAGCAATTACCGCGACAGGAAAGACCGACTGTGATGCGCGTCATCGACAGCTCGGCCTGGATCGAATGGCTGACCCAAGGCCCTGCCGCAGATCGCCTGCAAGACGAGATGCCTGAGCGGATAGAATGCATCGTCCCCACCATCGTGCAGCTCGAGCTTGCCAAATGGTTGGAACGAGAGCGCAATGAGGATGCCGTCGATGCCTTCTTCGCCTATACGGCCACCTGCATCATCGCACCCCTCGATACGGCGCTGGCCCGCCGCGCCGCCGAAGTCTCGGCGAAACGCAAGCTCGCGCTCGCCGATGCCATCATCTACGCCACGGCCGAACTGCACGATGCCGACGTCCTGACTCTGGACGCGCATTTCAAGGACCTGGACCGGGTAGTCTATTTCGAGAAGAACCCATGACCACTTCCTTCTACGCCGACAATGCCGAGACTTATGCAACGCGAGACCGCAAGCCGCCGACGAAACGGCTCGACGCATTCCTCGCCGCCCTCCCCGAAAAGGCGCGCATTCTCGAACTCGGTTGCGGCGGCGGCCAGGACTGCGCTTACATGCTGTCCAAAGGCTTCGATGTCACGCCGACGGATGGCTCGGCTGAGCTTGCTCACGAAGCCGAAAAGCTGATCGGTCGACCGGTGACTGTCATGCGCTTCGAAGAGCTTTCTGCGAACGAGGAATTCGACGGCATCTGGGCCGAGGCGAGCCTTCTGCATGTGCCCCGCGCCGACCTTGCCGGCGTCCTGGCCCTCATCCACAACGCCTTGAAGCAAGACGGCATCTTCCACGCGAGCTTCAAGGCCGGCACCGCCGAAGGTCATGACGGCTTCGGGCGTTATTACAACTACCCTTCGCGGGAATGGCTGCAGGAACTGCTCGTTACTGGCGGCTGGAGAAACGTCATGATCAACCAAGCCGATGGCGGCGGCTACGACAACAGGCCGACCCGCTGGCTGTATCTTAGGGCCTGTAAGTAACGCTTTCGCTTTCCGCTCCCAGGTCGTCGACAAAGCCAACTCACCTTCCGTCATGCTCGGGCTTGTCCCGAGCATCTGCTACCGTTGCAGATCCTCGGGACAAGCCCGAGGATGACGCCGAGCGAGAAGCGCAGCGCTAAAAAGCCGGAGCTTTCGCCCCGGCCTTTCCTGATCACAGTCCGAGAACCGCTTAGTTGACGGACTTGTCGACCAGCTTGTTCTTGCCGATCCAGGGCATCATGGCGCGCAGCTTCGTGCCCACTTCTTCGATCTGATGGCTGTCGTTCAGGCGGCGGATGCCCTTGAAGCGCGAGCCGCCGGCGCGGTATTCCTGCATCCACTCGGAAGTGAACTTGCCGGTCTGGATGTCCTTCAGCACGCGCTTCATCTCAGCCTTGGTCTCGTCGGTGATGATGCGCGGACCCGTGACGTATTCGCCCCACTCGGCCGTGTTGGAGATCGAGTAGTTCATGTTGGCGATGCCGCCTTCATAGATCAGGTCGACGATCAGCTTCACTTCGTGCAGGCACTCGAAATAGGCCATTTCCGGAGCGTAACCGGCTTCGGTGAGCGTTTCGAAACCAGCGCGGATGAGCTCGACGAGACCGCCGCAGAGAACGACCTGTTCGCCGAAGAGATCGGTTTCGCACTCTTCGCGGAAGTTGGTTTCGATGATGCCCGAACGGCCGCCGCCAACGCCGCAGGCATAGGAGAGAGCGAGTTCAAGTGCATTGCCGGAAGCGTTCTGGTGAACGGCAACGAGGCAGGGAACGCCGCCGCCCTTCTGGTATTCACCGCGAACCGTGTGACCCGGACCCTTCGGGGCGATCATGACGACGTCGACCGAAGCCTTCGGCTCGATGAGGCCGAAATGAACGTTGAGGCCGTGTGCGAAGGCGATGGCTGCGCCGTCGCGGATGTTCGGAGCGATGTCGGCCTTGTAGATATCGGCCTGCAGTTCGTCCGGGGTTGCCATCATCATCAGGTCGGCCCAGGCGGCAGCTTCGGCAACCGTCATGACCTTGAAGCCGTCGGCTTCGGCCTTCTTGACGGTCGGCGAACCGGCCTTGAGCGCGATGACGACGTTCTGGGCGCCGGAATCCTTGAGGTTCAGCGCATGGGCACGACCCTGCGAACCATAGCCGATGACGGCGACCTTCTTCGACTTGATGAGGTTGAGATCGGCATCACGATCGTAATAGACGCGCATTGAAATTCCTTCCCTTTTGCTTGTCTTGTTGACTGTCAGTAAAGCGGTTCAGCCGAGGAGCGGCATCTCCGCCAGAACTTTCTCCGTGCCGTAAAGGCGCAGGAAGGCTGTGACCGCCTTCTCCGCCTGACGCGCAGTATCCTTGAGCCCCGGTTCTCCGAGCAGCATGCGCACATGCAAATCGGAAACGATGAGGCCGTAAAGCGTATGATAGGCCTCATCGGCATCCATAAAACGCAGCAGCCCTGCCCTTTTTCCCGCATCGATCAGCGCCATGGCACGGCGGTCGATCTGCCGGCGGCCGCGTTCAAGCAAAAGCTTGCCGAGCTTGGAACCGTCGCGATGCGCCTCATGTGCGCTGGCATGGCCGATCGCCAGCCGGTTCAGCGCCAGCGATACGTCGCCGGCCAGAACCTCCAGCAGATCACGGGCGAAGATAACGAGATGATCGTGCAGGCTCGTATAGGTCAGCCGTTCGCCGCTGCGCTCGAAAGTGCGCACCTTGCTCGCCTGATAGGCGATCATCGCAGACAGCAGACCGTCCCGGTCGCCGAACCACTTGTAGAGGCTTTCCTTGGAGCAGTTGGCGGCGCGCGCCACACCCGAGGTCGTCAGCGCCTTCTCGCCTCCGTCGACGAGAAGCTGCAGCGCCTGCTCCAGAACAGCGTTCTGGCGTGGCGAAAACTCGCTCGGCTCTGCGACATCGACTGACACGATTTCAACTCCCCAATTACGTACCGTACGGTACGGTTCGTGGCGTTTATGCGCCAGATCACGGGCTCCCGTCAAGAAGCATCAGCAGATTTTTTCGTGACATATGAAGCAGCGGAATTCGGCTGTTCGAAGGCAGGCAAATAGCCGAGCATCGAAGCCCAAGGAGAATCACCCGTGAAAACAATAGCCCTCACCGCCGCCTTGTCGCTTGCCCTTGCCCTCCCGGCCTTTGCTGCCGAGACACGCTGCGGCTGGATCCAGAACCCGACGCCCGCCAATTGGTGGCTGGACGATGCGGAAAACACCTGGACGATCATGACGCAGGGGAGCGATGACGAGCCCGAAGGCATGGACCTCATCCCCGACATTTCCGAGCATGACTATGTGCGCACCAACGGCAATTACGGCTATGCCTGCGCCTGCATGAGTGTCGAGACCGATGGCAAGGAACACATCACGCGCATCCTCTCCTTCCGCCAGCTGAAGCTCGCGAAATGCCGCAACGACACGGCGCTGAAATTTGCGGGCTGAGCCTTACTCGGCTGCCCCTTATTCCGCCGCCACAGCATCCCGCGCGCCATCGACATCGCGTGCCGGCGATGCGCCATAGAGGCGGCTGTATTCGCGGCTGAACTGTGACGGACTCTGGTAGCCGACCCGGTGGCCGGCAGTCCCTGCATCCAGCCGTTCCACCAGCATCAGCCGGCGCGCCTCGTGCAGGCGAAGCTGCTTCTGATACTGCATCGGCGTCATCGCCGTAACCGACTTGAAATGGTGATGGAAGGACGACACGCTCATGCTGACGCGATCGGCAAGCTCCTCGATGCGCAGCGGCCGCGAAAAATTCTCCTTCAACCATGCAACGGCGCGAGAGATCCTGTTGCTGTGACTGTCAGCCGTGGCGATGTTGATCAGCCGCGCGCCATCCGGCCCGGTCAGGATCCGGTAGAGGATTTCCTGCTCGATCAGCGGCGCCATCGCCGGGATGTCGTCTGGACGATCGAGCAAGCGCAGCAGGCGCACGGCAGCATCCAGAAGCTCCGGCGGTGCGACGTTGACGGCCATGCCGCGCTGCCCGTCGGTGTGGGCGGCCGGGCGCGGAATATCGATGCGGCTTAAGAGCTCCAGCAGCTTTTCGGAGTCGATCGCGAGCCCCAGACAGAGATGCGGCACCTCGGGGCTCGCCTCGGCGATGCGCCATGCGACCGGCAGATCGAGCGAGGTCAGAAGATAGTCCCCGATTCCGTAACTGATGAATTCACTGCCGAGACGAAGGCTCTTGGCGCCCTGCAGCACAAAGGCAAAACAGGGCCTGTAGCTGCTGTGCAGCGGGTCGCTGGGGTTCGAGCGGCGGCTGATGCAGAGATTGCCGATCGACGTGCGGAACTCGCCATCATCAGGCGCAAAGCGCATCGCGATATCGACGATTTCCTGATAGGGATTGAAGGGCAATGTCATGCGGCAACTCTTTCTGTCCGACGCCAGCGATACCGCTTCTATCTAGGCCGACTTTTCCATTTCGCAAACAGGTGGCCGGCTCACTTTTGCAGGATCGTGCAAAAAGCTGAGAGTATCGCTCTAACGCCTTGGCACAGTTCGGCGCGATAGTCCGACCATCGTCTCACCCACCCCACCAAAAACGAAAAAGGATGGTTCCCATGCCTATCGCAAGAGGCTACGCCGCGACTGACGCTTCCAAGCCGCTGACCCCTTTCACCTTCGAGCGCCGCGATCCGAACCCGGATGATGTCGTCATCGCGATCAAGTTTGCCGGCATCTGCCATTCGGATATCCACACTGTCCGCAACGAATGGAAGAACGCCGTTTATCCGATCGTACCGGGCCATGAGATCGCCGGCATCGTCACGGCAGTCGGTTCCGAAGTGACCAAGTTCAAGGTCGGCGACCGCGTCGGCGTCGGCTGCTTCGTCGATTCCTGTGTCGGCTGCGCCACCCGCGATCTCGATCGTGAACAGTATATGCCAGGCCTCGTCGGCACCTACAACGAGTTCGAAGCCGACGGCAAGACCCGAACCCAGGGCGGCTATTCCGACTCGATCGTCGTCAAGGAAGGCTATGTCATGTCCATCCCGGACAACCTTCCGCTCGATGCCTCCGCGCCGCTGCTCTGCGCCGGCATCACGCTCTATTCGCCGCTGCGCCACTGGAAGGCCGGCCCCGGCAAGAAGGTCGCGATCGTCGGCATGGGTGGCCTCGGCCATATGGGCGTCAAGCTCGGTGCGGCCATGGGCGCTGATATCACCGTGCTCTCCCAGACGCTGTCCAAGAAGGAAGACGGCCTGAAACTCGGCGCCAAGGAATATTACGCCACCAACGACCCGGAGACCTTCACGAAGCTGCGAGGCGCCTTCGACCTCGTCATCTGCACCGTCAGCGCCGAGATCGACTGGAACGCCTATCTCGGCCTCGTGAAGGTGGATGGTGCCTTCGTTGTCGTCGGCGTTCCCGAAAACGCGATCCCGGTCCACGCCTTCTCGCTGGTCCCCGGCCGCAAGAGCATTTCCGGCTCGATGATCGGCTCGATCAAGGAAACTCAGGAAATGCTCGACTTCTGCGGCGAGAACAACATCGTTTCCGAGATCGAGAAGATCAACATCCAGCAGGTCAACGAAGCCTATGAGCGGGTACTGAAGAGCGACGTGCGCTACCGCTTCGTCATCGACATCGCCTCGCTGGCCGAGTGATGAAATGGAAAGGCGGCTCTCGGGCCGCCCTTGCTTTCAATTTCCATTAAGCTATTGAGAAGCTTTGCCTTTTACTCGTCGTCATCCTCGGCCTTGTGCCGAGGATCTGCTACGTTTGCAGATACTCGGGACAAGCCCGAGCATGACGGAAGAGAAGTCGGCGCCCTCCTTTGCGGTCGCTGCCGAGTGACGCGCCCCTGGTGCATCTCCCCCAGAAATCAGGCCTGCATTATCTTCCACCTGATCGTCGCACTCACCGGATATGCGACATCGACCGTCGGGGTGCTGAAGGCAAAATAGGCTTCCGGCTACCCGTCGTCGCGCATGGTCTCGCGCTGGGTAATCAGCCGGGCGCTGTGCTGGCCGCTCATATAAATCCAGAACCAGTTCCAGGCGACGGTAAAGCGCGAGCGCGTGCCGATCAGGAAGTAGATATGGGCAAGGCCCCAGATCCACCAAGCGATCCAGCCCTTGAGCTTGATCCGGCCGAAATCGATGATGGCCGCACTCTTGCCGATCGTCGCCAGGCTGCCCTGATGCCAGTATTTGAACGGCGCCGGCGCAGGCTTGCCGGATATGCGGGCGCGAATGACCTTCGCCACATAGCCGCCCTGCTGCTTGGCCGCCGGCGCAATGCCCGGCACCGGCTTGCCGTTCTCCTGGGTGACGGAGGCCGTATCGCCAATCACGAAGACATCCGGCAGGCCAGGTGCGGTCAGGTCTTTTTCAACGATGGTGCGCCCTGCCCGGTCGGCCGGCACGCCGAGCCAGCGCGCCGCATGCGAGGCCTGCACGCCCGCCGCCCAGACGATTGTGCGGCTCGGAATGAAGTTTTCGCCCACCGTAACACCATCGGTCGTGCATTGCGTCACCGGCGTTCCCGTCAGCACCTCGACGCCGAGCTTCTCCAGAGCTTTCTGCGCATAGGCCGAAAGCTCCTCGGCAAAGGCCGGCAGCACGCGCGGCCCCGCCTCGATCAGCACGACGCGGGTCTTGCGCGTATCGATCTTGCGGAATTCCTTGGGCAGCGTGAAATGCGCAAGCTCGGCAATGATGCCGGCAAGCTCGACGCCCGTCGGGCCTGCGCCGACGATGGAAAAGGTCAAAAGCGCGTCGCGTGCGGCCGGATCGCTTTCCACTTCCGCCCGCTCGAAGGCGAGCAGCACGCGGCGGCGGATCGTCGTCGCATCCTCCAGCGTCTTCAGGCCAGGTGCCACCGGCTCCCATTCGTCGTGACCGAAATAGGCATGCGTGGCGCCGGTCGCTAGCACCAGCGTATCGTAGTTCAGCACCATGCCGCTGCGCAGCGAAACGCTCTTTGCCTTGACATCGACGCCATTGACCTCGCCGAGCAGCGTGGTCACCTCGGGCCGGTCGGCGTAGAGATGGCGGATCGGCCAGGCGATCTCCGAGGTGGATAGGATTGTCGTTGCCACTTGATAAAGCAGCGGCTGGAAGAGATGGTGGTTGCGCCGGTCGATGAGCGTGATCTTCGCACCCGCGCCCTTTAACTCGTTGACGAGCTGCAGCCCGCCGAAGCCGCCGCCGACAACGACGACGTGATATTCGCTCATGACCTACCCCTTTTTGTCATTCTGCTGCAGCAAATGTCGCCTTTCGCCGGAAGTATTCAACCGCTGTTTCGGCATATCTCCTCTGCATCCCGATCGGCTTTGTTCGTTGCAGATATGCCCTTCACGTCCGTGCCATCCTCATTGTCATCGAAACCGTTTTACGCATACATTCCGGGCATGGACGAGGAAATCATTTTAACTGGCGGCGGGCGCACCGAAGTGTCTCGTCGTTTATCGCCAGAGCGGCCCTTGGTCCCCGACCACTATTTCGCTGCTGAGACATCTTGCGCAGGTGGGATTCGCCGCATGTCCCCGTGTCGTCGGCACAGGTTTTGACGAGCGGGGCCGCGAAACCCTCTCGTTTATCGAGGGAGAGTTTGTCCATCCGGGGCCTTGGAGTGATGAGGCCATGCCGCGTCTCGGAAATATGCTCCGGCAACTCCATGAGGCGACATCTTCGTTCAAGGTTCCAGACAATGCGGTCTGGCGCGGGTGGTTTGGCCGCGCACTCGGAACCGGTCCGCGTGTCATTGGTCACTGCGACACCGGCCCGTGGAACATTGTCTCTCGCTCCAACTCGCCAATCGCCTTCATCGATTGGGAGGTCGCGGGACCGGTCGGAATAGACATCGAACTGGCGCAAGCCTGCTGGTTGAACGCCCAGCTTTTCGATGACGATATAGCGGAAAGAATGAACCTTGGCTCGGCTATGACGAGAGCACGGCAGGTTCGCTATTTGCTCGACGGCTATGGCTTTTCGAAAGCGCAGCGAGATGGCTTTTTCGACAAACTGCTCACATTTGCTGTTTACGATGCTGCCGAGCAGGCGAAAGAAGCCCACGTCACGCCGGAGACAAAAGATCCAGAATCCCTATGGGCCATAGCGTGGCGCACAAGGAGCGCATCCTGGATGTTCCGCAACCGATCAGCATTGGAAGCGGCTTTGCTCTAGGTCGCTCGCTCAATTGGCGTAACTAACGGGGATCGCCGTGCCGCTCTTCATCAGTTCCATGGAGATCGATGCCGAAACGTCGAAAAGCTCGATCCGCCGCACGATCCGCTTGTAGATGACATCGTAATGTTCGACGCGCGGCAGGACGATCTTCAGAATGTAATCGTAATTGCCGGTCAGCCGGTGCGCTTCGACGATCTCGGGGATATCGCTGATCGCCCGCCGGAAGGCCTCCGTCCATTCGTCGGAATGATGTGCCGTCTTGATAAGCGCAAAGAGCGTCGTCGGCACGCCCATCCGCTCTCGGTCGAGCACGACGATGCGCCGCGCGATATAACCGCTCTCCTCCAGTCGCTGGATGCGCCGTGAACAGGCCGAGACCGAAAGCGCCACGCGTTCTGCAAGATCGCTCACGGAGATGCCCGCATCATTCTGCAGGATATCGAGAATCCGCCTGTCGCGATCGTCGATCATGGTGAACCTACGCTGGAATTTTGCAGGAAACTGAAAAATGACACAAAACTATAGCACATATCGATGCCAAAGCACAAACAACGCAAACACACCGCGCCCGATTTACCGCATCATCAACGCATCCTAAAACACCACAGGGAGCGACCGTCCATGAAAACAATCGGCCTGATCGGCGGCATGAGCTTTGAAAGTTCCGCAGTCTATTACCGCCTCATCAACGAGATGGTGCGCGAGCGCCTGGGCGGACTGGCCTCCGCCGAACTCGTTCTGCATTCGGTGAATTTCGAGGAGATCGTTGCCCTGCAGAAGGCCGGCGCCTGGGATATGGCTGCCTCGCGCCTCGGCGATGTTGCGCTGCGCCTGCAGATTGCCGGTGCCGATTGCGTGCTGATCTGCACCAACACCATGCATCTGATCGCGCCCGAGGTTGCTACACATATCTCCGTGCCGCTGATCCACATCATCGACGAGACGGCAAAGACGATCCATGCAGCCGGCCGCAAGCGCCCGCTGCTGCTCGCCACGCGCTACACGATGGAGCACGGCTTCTATACCGACCGCATGAAGGGCCTCGGTCTTGACATCGTCGTGCCTGATGCCACGGACCGCACCACCGTCCATGACATCATCTTCAACGAGCTCTGCGCCGGCAAGGTGCTCGACAGCTCGCGCGAAAAGCTGATGGCCGTGATCGAACGCGCCCACGCCAAGGGCGCCGACAGCATCATCCTCGGCTGTACCGAAATCTGCCTGATCCTCGATCCCGATCAGCTTCCCCTTGTTGGATTCGACACGACGGCAATCCATGCCCGCGCCGCTGTCGATTTCGCGTTCGAGGGAGAACTCGCAAACGAAGAAGAAGACGCGGCCTGAGTTATCAATTTAGTTGACTCAGTCAAATAAAATCAGCAGGGTTTCTGTCAGGAGACCCTGCCATGACCGATATTGCCCTCATCGAATCCGCCCGCGAATTCAATCGTTTCTACACGAATTTCCTTGGCCTTCTGAACAGGGCCTATCTCGATACCCCCTTCACGTTGACGGATGCGCGCGTGCTCTTCGAGATCGGCGCCCATGATGGCGTCAATGCCGGCGCCCTCGCCCGCGACCTGCAGCTCGATCCCGCCTATCTCAGCCGCATCCTCAAACGTTTCCGTGAAGAAGACCTCATCGAGGCAACGCCCGATCCAGCCGACCAACGCAGCCAGATCCTCACTGTCACCGACAGGGGACGAGCGCAGTTCGAGGAGTTCGGCCGCCGCTCCAATGCCCAGATCGCCGCCCGCTTCGAGACGTTGGCCGATGGCGAGCCGCAGGCCGCCGTTGTCGCCATGCGAACGATCCGCGCCATCCTCGATCCGCAGGTACGACCGGCCGCCGCCATCATCCGTCCGCATCGCGCCGGCGATATCGGCTGGATCGTCCAGAGCCAGGGACGCTTCTATGCCGAGGAATATGGCTGGGATCTGCGCTTCGAAGGGCTGGTCGCCGAAGTCGCCGGAAAATTCCTCGCCAATTTCGACCCCGAGATGGAATATTGCTGGATCGCCGAGCGTGGCGGCATCAATCTAGGCTCGGTGCTGATCACCAATGGCGGCGACGGCATCGCCAAACTCCGCCTGCTCTATGTCGACAAGGCCGCCCGCGGCCTCGGTCTCGGCAAACAGCTGGTCGATGAGTGCATCGCCTTC